>Ga0214919_10000868_pt1 | contig 51223 bp, 77 predicted proteins | sample LL1503_MetaG_FD_177994 | JGI IMG/M metagenome (GOLD analysis project Ga0214919, IMG submission 177994) | Freshwater microbial communities from Lake Lanier, Atlanta, Georgia, United States - LL-1503 | ecosystem: Environmental > Aquatic > Freshwater > Lake | place: USA: Georgia | collected...
CTGGTATTGCCCGTGTCTATGCTAGACATATTGCTGAAGGTGGTAAAGTCAATGATGACCGTTGGAGTCACATTGGTAATCTTTGTGAAGAATATCAAAAGATGGCTGGATTTGTTCGTGCTACACGCAATGGACAATTCAACGAATCAGCACAAGCATTAGTTAACGAAGGACTAGAACACTATCAAAGTCTACGTGAATCATTAAGCCGTATGACTGGTAAGCGTGGTTACAATAGTTATTTTGAAAGTTGGACTCCACCTTTAATGGAAGATGGAACTGAAGAAAACAATCTAAATGAATTGTTTGTACAAGAGACATTAGACCCACGCATTGAAAGTGTAATGCCAATATTGAATAGAATACATAAGAAAGTTTCTGAATCAGTTGTTGATAAAGAAGTAAACAAGTTAGCAGAGTGGGCTGATAGTTTGGTTGAAGGTCCGGCAGTAGATGCTAATGCCAACTCACCAACTGGTAGTCAGAGTCCTGCATTAGCACATTATGCTGACCAGTTAGACCATGATGCATCAGTACAAGAAGATGAGAGTATTAAATCTAACAATCCAGTTGGTATTCCTGAAGGATTAGACCAGTATAGTCCAGTCACACAAGCAATAACAAGACGCATATTATCACAACATCCAGATTTATTACAGAAGCATGGCCCTGAAAAAGTAGCAAACGCTATTGATGATGTTGCTGAATTTGTAGGTGATGTTGAAGAAATTGGTAGTAGTGATGTTAGTGGTTGGGTCAAGCAAGTTGCACAATCATTAGGTGGTCATGAAGGTATGGAAGAAACCATTAATACAGGTGCTTCTTTACAAAGATTTAAAAACGATCCTAGAGGTAATCAAAAATTACCCGCAACACCAAAAAAAGAATTAGATGAATTTGATATTGATACTTTAAATCAGTTAGCATCACATCCAATGGCAGGCACTCTTGCAGCGGCAGGCGGAGCAGCAATTGGTGCTACAATTGGAAAAGGTATTACAAAGGCAGCTGATTGGTATAAAAATAGACAAGAAAAGAAAGCCCAAGATAATGATATGAGAGGTAATAAGGTGGCGGAAGATTTAGATGCTAACCAAAAGCGTGTAGGTCAATTAGGCCCAACTGAGAAAGTTAAAAACAATAACATTGGTAAGCTAGTTGGTGCCAATGAAAACTTTATCAACACGGTTGATCAAGCAGTTACTAGTGAAGGCGAACATACTCAACATGCTATGCGTGGACGTAATCCTGGCGCTAATGAATTTGAACATGATTTTGAACCAGAAGATAAGGTTGGTAATATCCATGATAAGATATCAAAGATGTTAAAGAGATTAGAAAAGCCAAAGCATGAACCAAGTATGAAAGATACCGATCTTGGTAGTACATTACATGAAGAATATGAAGATCACGAAGGTGATGAAGAATATCCAATGTATTGGGACCATATTAGTAATCTTAATAAAGGCACATGGTCTAATTTAGCTAAACATCATGGACAAAATTTATCAAAAGTTATCAATGATTTAGAAAAAGAAAGAGATGACATTATACAAAGAGGTGGCAATCATAATGCTACATTAAGTCATGACCATGCAATAAGGCGATTAAAAGAGTATTTGCCTGCTATTGATAGTGTTACAGAAGGGCAGGAAGATTTTGATGCCATTCTAAGAATCATTAGAAAATAAAAAGGGTAAATAAACCTCACTTAAAAGGTGAGGTTTACCACATCTGGCATAAATGGACTAAATAAAAGTGTAGTTCGCGGCTGGCCGGCCCAACTACTCTATGATTAAAAAGGAATCACAGCAATGATATTTAGCAGAAAACACCCTCCGAGTGGGTTTTATGTTTACGCATACCTCAGGGAAGATGGCACTCCTTATTATATTGGTAAAGGCAAAGATGTAAGAGCCTGGCATTCAGATCACCGTGTTAATTTACCAAAAGATAAAACTCGCATAACAATAATCTCACATGGGTTGTTAGAGTTATGGGCATATGCTTTAGAACGCAGATTAATTAAATGGTATGGTAGAAAAGATAATGGCACTGGAATATTAAGAAATAAAACTGATGGCGGAGAGGGTAGTTTAGGCACGATACTAAATCCAATTGCCATCGCTAAACAAAAAGAAACCAAAAGAAAAAACAAATCTAATTCTAATACCCCGGCATCCATACTAAAAAGAGTTAGAACTAAAAAAGAAAACGGGACCTTGAATAGTGACCCATTGGTTATAGCAAAAATAAGAGCAACCCGTTTAGCAAACGGATCTAACGCAAATACCCCGGAATCTATTGCCAAACGATTGGCTACAAGACGGGCAAATAAGTTAGCAAAAAACAATTAAAATAAACTAGTTTTACCTAAACAGGCATAAATACTATTGACGCATCGCTACAAGTAGTGTATACTTGTGATTCGTTAGTCACATAATTATGTGTGGCGAATTTAAAACAAAGACCATCTTAATATAAAGGAAAAATTATGGCCAGCTTAAGCGAAATCCGCGCTCGTATTGCAGCGCAAGAAAACAAATCCCCAAACAAAAATTCTGCTCCTCAAGGTGACGGTGCTACCTATCCGCACTGGAATATGGACGAAGGCACAACAGCCGCAATTCGTTTCTTGCCCGATGGCGACACAAAGAACGAATTCTTCTGGGTAGAAAAACAAATCATCAAACTCCCATTCAATGGCGTTAAAGGACATCCTGAAATGAAACAGGTTGTCGTTCAAGTACCATGCGTTGAAATGTACAACGATGGTTCAACTTGCCCTATCTTGGCAGAAGTTCGTCCATGGTACAAAGATGAGACATTGAAAGAAATGGCCAACAAGTATTGGAAGAAGCGTAGTTACATTTTCCAAGGCTTTGTACGTCAAAACCCATTAGGTGATGACAAGACTCCTGCGAATCCAATTCGTAGATTTGTTATCAGTCCACAAATCATCCCAATCGTTAAGAGTGGATTGCTTGATCCTGAAATCATGGAATTGCCAACAGACTATACACGTGGTCTTGATTTCAACATTAAGAAATCTAGCAAAGGTGGATATGCTGATTACTCAACTAGTAATTGGGCACGTAGAGAAACAGCATTGACTGATGCTGAACAAGCAGCAATTGAAGCACATGGCTTGTTCAATCTTAGTGACTTCTTGCCTAAGAAGCCAGGCGAAGCTGAATTGCGTATTTTAAAAGAAATGTTTGAAGCATCAGTAGATGGTCAACCATATGACAATGAACGTTGGGGTAACTACTATCGCCCATGGGGCTTAGATGCTCCAGCAGGTGGAGCAGCTACAGAAGCAGCACCCTTGCCAACTCGCACTGCTCCAGCAGCACCCGCAGGTCTACCCGCTTGGGAAGATGATGTGGCAGCAGCAGAAGCATCTTTCACAAGTGCTCCAATTGTAGTTCCTACAGCAGCACCTTCAAGTGATAAAGCACAGGACATTCTAGCAATGATTCGTGCTAGACAAAACAAGTCTTAATCTAAATAGGGGCTACGGCCCCTATCTTAGGAGAACATTATGACATTACCAGACGAAAGATATCGTGCTTTAAAGCAAGGTAAAAAATTATTAGAGGAGTTGTGTGATCCTGGACGTACACCACGTGTACCTAGTTTAATCAGAGACCGCGCAAGAGCCGCACTACGTCACTATCCGCAAGATTGGGAGATTGATTCAATTGCTGAAAAATGTCCCGATATACTTGATAAACAACCGTTCAACGTTTATAATAACGGAACTTACAGATAACAAAGAAAGAGAGATTATCAATGGCAAAACCATTTGACGTATCAAAATTTAGAAAAGAAATTACTAAGTCCATTGAAGGACTTAGCATAGGATATAACGATCCAACCGATTGGATCAGTACAGGAAATTATGGACTTAATTATCTCATTAGCGGGGATTTTAATAAAGGCGTTCCTCTTGGTAAAGTTACTGTCTTTGCCGGAGAGTCTGGATCAGGAAAATCATTCATCTGCTCAGGAAACCTCGTTAGACACGCACAACAACAAGGAATCTACGTTGTACTAATTGATAGCGAAAACGCATTAGATGAAAAATGGCTACACGCATTAGGTGTAGATACAAGCGAAACTAAATTGCTTAAACTAAACATGGCTATGATTGATGATGTGGGTAAGACTATATCAGAATTTATGAAGTCATACAAAGCAATGTCAGAAGATGATAAACCAAAAGTATTGTTTGTCATTGACAGTCTTGGTATGCTATTGACACCAACTGACGTTAATCAGTTTGAAGCAGGTGATATGAAAGGTGACATGGGTCGTAAGCCTAAAGCACTAACAGCACTTGTTCGTAACTGTGTTAATATGTTTGGTAGTCATAATGTAGGATTGGTTGCTACTAATCACACATACGCAAGTCAAGATATGTTTGACCCAGATGATAAAATTTCAGGCGGTCAAGGATTTGTTTACGCAAGTTCAATCGTAGTTGCTATGAAGAAACTCAAACTCAAAGAGGATGAAGATGGCAACAAGGTTGCAGAAGTAAATGGTATTCGTGCTGCTTGCAAGATTATGAAAACTCGCTATGCAAAACCTTTTGAAAGTATTCAAGTTAAGATTCCATACGAAACAGGCATGAGTCCCTATAGTGGCTTAACTGATATGCTTGAGAAGTCTGGCGCATTGAAGAAAGAAGGCAACAGTTTAGTTTATGTAACTGAAGATGGTGAAATTCTTAAAGCGTTTCGTAAGGGCTGGGAAGCCAACAAAGACGGAATACTTGACAAGGTGATGCTTGAATATACTGGAAAAACTAAAAGTGTGATAAGTAATGTAACAACACCATCGGAGGAAGTTACAGAATGAGTTTAGACGTTATATCAGAAGTTTGGGATGCATTACGTGAACACATTGATTTGAGTGAACGTGATGATGCGGCAGATACACTTGTCAATTTTTTAATTGATAATAATTATGAGATAGAAGATATCAAAGATGCCTTCAAGGACAAAGATATCACTAAAGCATTAAAAGGTTACGCTGAAGAACATTTCCAAGAAGATGATTACGAAGAATTTGAAGAAGAAGATTTAGACGAATGGGATTAAATGTCAAATTGGTATACAAGAGTATCAGTGAATTTAGGTGTAATCCCTGATTTCATTCAGCACTTTGAATCTGAGTTAGAACAAGCAAAAAAAGAAGTAAAGGTATACGGCAATGTTGAAAAGAACATTGCTGCTATTCCAGGTGTCACCGAACATAGATTCAATCAATTACAAGAAGTAGAAGCGGTACTTAACTTGCTCAATATTAGATTAAAGAAGATTCGCCGAACTCATTTTCAAAAATATTTAGAAGCGTATAATAGAGCATTGACAAGCCGTGATGCTGAAAAGTATGCTGAAGGCGAAGATGAAGTAATTGATATGGAAGTATTGATTAACGAAGTCGCTTATCTTAGAAATCGTTGGCTTGGTATAATGAAGGGCTTAGAGGCCAAACAGTGGCAGATGGGTCATATCGTGCGGTTACGCACAAGTGGAATGGAAGATATTACAATTGGCTAATTCAAATATATTAAATCAAATCGCAGCAAGAAATCCTAAATCATCTGGTGTTATTGCCGGTGCTAACGGTAATCACCATACAATCACAATGGGTAACATTCAACCATTAACTTCACTTACACTTAGTGGATTGAATGGTACAAGTAATGATTGGGATATATTTGGTAATAAAAATGTTAAGAAATATGAAGTGTTTGAAACCACAGAAGATATTTTAGCATTGAGTGTTACTTGGCATAGGTTGCGTCCATTAATAAGTCATGGTATTAGTAACATAATAAATCCTAGTAACAGACCAACTAAACTTACTGATGAAGTTTTATTCAAAGAAATAATTCAGGAAGATAGAGATAAGGCTAATGTTATCCGTGACTATTACAGTAAGAAACTTATGATGTTTACCTTAAAAGGTCAACAACTAACTAGTTATAGAAAAGATTTGAACACATTCATCCATGGTGATTGTAAAGTAGTTAAAGAAGAAATGATGCCATTGGTGTATCGTTTACCTGAATTCTATGAGTATGATGTTGGGCTAGATGAAATGTTTTTAGAATTAGATACTAGATTTGAAGGATCACAAATTGCGTCATCTACAATAAAAACACTTAATCCAGTAAAGAAATTTACAGTAAAACGCAAAAGTAGAAGATTTGTAGAGTATTGGTTGAAGGACGAAGAAAATAAACCTTACAAAATTGAAATTGATTCAAATAATGAATTGATGCACTTGTGGGATTACTTTTATGATAGGGGCAAGTTTCACGAAATAACACTTGATACTGTAATTAGATTTAGCAATAGGGATAGTATTTCCCATTATAAATTGATTAAGTGGAAATTAGCATAATAAAACCCCCGATTCTGGGGGTTTTCCATAGCTAAAATTGCTCAAAAATTAAGCAAAAAAAGGTTGACATTAAATGGTTTTGGGTCTATAATAGAGGCTTAGATTGATTAAAGGAGCTAGTTATGACACAAGTTTACGACCGTTTAACAGAGCAGGAAAAGCGTGAAGTTCGTATGTACGGCGTGACCGTAGCAGGTATGCGTGAGTCTGTGGAATCTAGCATCACTTTCAAACTGTCAGGTCCTGCTATGATGGTTGCGGGCCTCATGAGTGACGCCCAAGAAATGGTCAATACCGAGTACGGTGATGTTGACTATATGCGGGCTGAAGATGCCCGTCAATGTCTGAATCGTGCTAAGTGGATTCTGTTTGAATATGTAATGAAACGGGATTGACAACAAATGGCTTTTTTGGTAAAAGCAAGCGAATACTACGGCAGAAAAACCCCCGGGTGGGTAGCCGTAGTACACGGATATCCCTGGCACTTTTTCGGTCCTACAGGGAAAAAAGATGCTGAATCTGCCGTAAATAAGGCTACCCAAACTTGACATTAAATGGTTTTGGGTATATAATAGAGGCTTAGATTGATTAAAGGAACAAATATGTCTGAATTCACTACTTGGGAACAAATGTCTGACTTGGAGCAGGCCCAGTCTATTTTCTGGGATATGTACAAGGACGCACATGGTATTCGTCCTCGTGGTATTGACACTAGCACTTGGACTACAGAACAGTTCCAGCAGGAGTTTGAGTACCTGGGTCGTGTGATTGCTGACAATGAGAACCAGCGTAAGGTTTTTGAGGCCGATGCTATTGAGAAGTTTGAGAAACATGTCACCGATACAATTTGCATGGGTGCCCGTGATCGGGAAACAGCATTGCGCTGGATCATGGATGCTAGCAATGCTAACGGTGACTGGGAATATCTGTGCTATGATTTGGGCTTGCCCTATCAGTATTTTCGTAAGGTTGCGTAAGGAGAGTCAAAATGACTAAAGTTACAGGATGGGACACTGGTTTGATGCAGGACTATCATAGTGGCTTAGCCCTTTGGTTCGCATCCAGACTGGGCGCCCGGCATGAAATCCGGCTTTTGTTCGCAAAAAAAGGTTGACATTAAATGGATTTGGGTATAAAATAGAGACTTATTCAGTTGAAAGGTGTCTATGAAATTCAATTCTTTTGCATTGTCTACACTGTATTTTAAAGTGTCTGTAAAAAAGCGGCCCTATAGCAATGAAGAAATTTGCTTGCTAATTGCTGCTAGTGATTACAAAAAAACGAATGAAAAAGGCAAAGTAATGCTAGGCAAAACATTATACTTTAGAGAATTGCCGCTCTCTACTGAGCAATCTGTAATTGATTCTCATATTGAAAACATTACAAAATTGAACAACTTTTCAGTTGCCCAAGTGTTGTAAAAATACAACATACCCAAAGTTGACAATAATTGGCTTTGGGTATATAATACAATCTTAGACAGTTAATTAAAGGACTACACAATGGCTAAAAAAATCTCTATCAAAGTGTTCGGTGACCCGGGTCATGCATGGGCCCGCTTCCCTAAAGCTAAGTTGGTCAGTCTTGGTATTGCAGATAAAATCTCTACATACAGTTACATGAATGGCGCCAATGCTTTTCTGGAAGAGGACTGTGATTTGTCAGTACTAGTGGTTGCTTTGCGTGACCGTGGATATGAGATTAAATTCAACGAAAGCCACGCCAATAAGCAAAGCAAAATCCGCAATTACGCTACATACCGGGCTTGACATTAAATGGTTTCGGGTATATAATAGAGTCTTATTCAGTCAACAACAGGAGTTTTATATGGGCTACAAAGTTATCGCAGATAAGTTTCAGATGGATGAAATGCGTACCAAGTACGGCCCACGTAAAGGTCTAGAAGGTCCTTTCAATTTCTCCGGACGTGTCCTCTATTACGATACTAAGGAAGGTCAGTACTATGACCCGACTACGGATTTCTATGTTGAGCAAGATGAGATGGACCTGATCCATCAGCGTATTGTTAACATTTTAAAAGCATGAAAACAATATTAGCAATGGCAGTGTTGGGTATCTATGCAGGTTCTGCCTCTGCGGTATGGACCGAAAAAGCCTCACAAACAGGTGTCAATGTTGACCACTGTTTAAAGCCCGGCGTTAAATTAGTTAATGAATGCCTTAAGGATGCTCTAAAGAAGTTTGAACCCAAACAGGCAAAGGCCCAAGAAAAAGCACACCCTAAGAAAATTGAACCTAGGAAAGTAGAAACTAAAAAGTCATTTGCTATCACTAAGAATGATGTTAAGGATGGTGGGCAAGGCATTAACTATGCTACCACTAAGGATGTTAGATGCCTAGCATATTCAATATTCCGTGAAGCAGGCAATCAAAAAGAAGCAGATCAATATGCTGTGGGTCAGGTTCATATGAATCGTCTTAAAGAAGGTTCATGGGGCAAGTCAATGTGTAAGGTTGTGTTTGCTAAAGCCCAGTTCAGTTGGACATTAGAATCTAAAATGGTTGTATGGTCTAAGAAACAAGAAGAACATTTTACTCAGGTTGCAGAAGGGTTAATGATTGACGGACTTTATGTTAAACGATTGGCTTCAGAACATATCTTGCACTATCATGCTAACTATGTGAAGCCTAAGTGGGCCAAGCAAGGGCAGATGGTTGCTAGTGCCGGTGATCATGTGTTCTACAAGAATGTGCCATTTTAAAGGATTAATTATGTTTTGGACCATCGTTTTAATCGGAGTGGGATTGAGTTCTACTAGTGTCACTTATGTGGGTCAGTTTGAGCAACAGGAAACTTGTGCCAAAGCGGCACAGGAATTCAAGGCTCAGGGTATGAAAGCCGCTTGCGTACAGGTCAAAAAATAACTTGACATTAAATGGTTTCGGGTATATAATATAGACTTATTCAGTTAATTAAAGGAATCAAAAATGATTACTACTCTCGCAGAATTCATCCAGCAATGTGAAGTGTCCACAAACTATGAAATTTACAAATTGTTTGAATTCAAAACTTCCGATGAAGTTCGTAACTATGTTTATATGTGGGCCGACCCTAAAAGCCCGGAGCCTTTTCGTAGTGCTATGTGGAATCTAGGGTTTACTGACTATTGACAGTAAATGGGTTTTAGTATATAATAGAATCTTAATCAGTTAACTAAAGGAATTTATCTATGTCAACAATTCGCATTTTCTCTGGTTCTTATCGTAATAACCCCGTTGCTGATGAAGTGTTTACACTAGTCAAGGGTTATCAAGTTGGTAAGAAGGGTGGATTTGTTACTGTTAAAAATGACGGACAGTTTGCAATGGGTGGACCTCAGGTCCGTGTCAATGTAGAAAGCATTGAGGATATTGAATTTTTGAATGGAGAGACAGTGGCAGATAATACAGTAGAGTTTAAAGTCAAGGCAGAAGTGTCCAAAGAAACTGAAGTAGAGGCAATGGACCGCATTGCACTACGTTTCGGCATTCTTGATGAAATGGCAAGTGCTTGTATCAGTGGTGACATTCGTGCTATGATTGTGTCAGGTCCTCCCGGAGTTGGTAAGTCGCACGGTGTTGAAAAACAAATGGAAAAGTCAAGTATGTTTGACAAGATTGCCGGCAAGAAATTGCGTTTCAATGTTGTTAAAGGTGCTATGACAGCACTCGGCTTGTATGCTCAACTGTACAAATATTCTGACAGCAAAAATGTATTGATTTTTGATGACTGCGATAGCGTGTTTGCCGATGAACTGGCATTGAACATTCTGAAAGCAGCATTGGATTCGGGTAAGACTCGCAAGATTTGCTGGAATAGTGATAGTCGTTTGCTACGTGATGAAGGCATACCGAATCAATTCAACTTCAATGGTAGTGCAATTTTCATTACTAACTTAAAATTTGAAAACGTGAAAAGCAAGAAATTGCAAGATCACTTGGAAGCATTACAAAGTCGTTGTCACTTTCTGGACCTGACTATCAATAGTGAGCGTGACAAAATGTTGCGTATCAAGCAGGTCCATCGTGATGCTGAGGGCGGGTTGTTTGTTGATTACAATTTTGAAGAAACCCAATCTACTGAAATTCTAGATTTCATGTGGGAAAATCACGGCAAGTTGCGTGAACTAAGTTTGCGTATGTGCTTGAAGATTGCCGATCTAGTTAAGATCAGCCCAGCAAACTGGAAAAATCTTGCACGTACTACTTGCATGAAGAATGCTTAATTAGTCACTTTCTTTCTTTATAGAAAGTTTAAAGGGGAACTTAGGTTCCCCTTTTTTTGCCGTTATAGTTGACAACCACAAGTGTCCTATTATATAATAAGTATAGGAATAAAATTATGAATGTAATACCATTTAAAAGATTAGATATATATGAGTTTTTTTGCGAACCCGCTTTAATAGATGAAGTGTTGGTTGATATAAAAAATACCAAAATAGATTGGAATGTAGGATTGCAGGGAAATACAGTAACAACTGAAATTCCTAAATCATCATATGGTTATCTAAACCATAAACAAAAAATTTCATATTACAATGAAAAAATATTTAATTGGTATCAAGAATGCTTAGATAAAGTATCGGATATGCACTTTAATAATGTTAAACTTTCCATAGTAGATGCGTGGTTAGCTAAAGCAGAATTTAGTCAATATGCATATCCTCATTCTCATATTAATTCTGTTGTTTCAGGGTTGCTATATTTTTCTGATTTTAAACAATCTTGTACTACTTTTACATATAAAGATCCATGGCAACACCATTTTTCATTTTTAGAACCGATAGAAAAAACAATTAAAATTTATCCAAAAAAAGGTAAATTAATTTTATGGAGATCAGATATTAAACATTCTGTTCAACCGCACACGGACTTAAAAAATACAAGATACACCATGGCATTTAATACATTTTTTGAAGGAAGTATCGGTGACTCGGATACAGGAATGCTGTCATTAAAAGTTGATTCAGTTAAAGACAAATATGAAGCCTACATAAATAAGAAAAATAATGAAACAATGTAAAATAATCGTCAGGGATGAAGTCAATGTAAAAATTGAAGGATTAGAATTAACCGAGCGTAAAGCACTGGTTAAGATGTTTGAGTACGAAGTTCCCGGTGCAAGGTATCTTCCCGCAGTCCGTCTAGGTAGGTGGAATGGTAAGGTAAGTTTCTTTAGTCTCGGTGGTAGTAGCTATGTGAATCTACTACCCGAAATACTTCCCTATATAGATGAAAAAGGCTATGACATTGAACTAGAGGACCTTCGTACATACAGCACAACATTCAATTTTGCTGAAGTGTCCGAGGCCACGTTTAAACATAAGAACTGGCCCGAAGGTCACCCAATCGCAGGACAACCTGTAGTATTGCGTGACTATCAAATATCAATCATTAATGAGTTTCTAAAGAATCCACAATCACTACAAGAGATTGCCACAGGAGCAGGTAAAACATTAATCACAGCAGCATTAAGTTGGTCTATTGAACAATACGGACGTAGTATTGTTATCGTCCCGAACAAAAGTCTTGTAACACAAACAGAAGCAGATTACATTAATCTAGGTTTAGATGTTGGTGTATACTTTGGTGATAGAAAAGAATACAACAAGACACATACAATTTGTACATGGCAAAGTCTGAATAACATGCTTAAGAAAACAAAAGCAGGTGAAGCAGAAGTTGAGATTGGTGACTTCTTAGAAGGTGTAGTTTGTGTCATGGTAGACGAGGTTCACATGGCCAAGGCAGACGCACTAAAAGAATTGCTCACTGGTGTAATGAGTAATATCCCAATTCGTTGGGGATTGACTGGAACTATTCCTAAAGAGAAATTTGCAAGTCAAGCTATCTTTATCAGTCTTGGTAATGTGATTAACAAACTATCCGCTAGCGAATTACAAGATAGAGGTGTTCTTGCACAATGTCATGTAAACATTGTACAACTACAAGATGGGGTTGAGTTTAGTAATTATCAATCTGAACTAAAACATTTGCTTGAAGATGGTAAACGATTAGATAAGATTACTCAATTAGTAGATGTAATTAAGAACAGTGGTAATACACTGATCCTTGTTGATAGAGTAGCGGCTGGCAAAGAACTACATAATAGGTTAGCCGAACTACTACGTAATTTCAAAACAGAATATGATGTTGTATTCGTATCAGGTAATACTGGTATGGATGAACGTAAAGAACAATATGATGAGGTTGCAACAGCAACTAACAAAATCATTATTGCTACATATGGTGTAGCAGCAGTTGGTATTAACATTCCCCGAATCTTTAATCTTGTTCTTATTGAACCGGGTAAGAGTTTTGTTCGGGTAATTCAAAGTATCGGTCGTGGTATTCGTAAAGCTGAAGATAAGAATTTCGTTCAGATTTGGGATATCACAAGTAATTGTAAGTTTGCTAAACGGCATCTTACACAAAGAAAAGCATTTTATAAAGAGGCTAATTATCCATTTGATGTTGAAAAACTTACATATAAATGATATAATAATACTATGAGAATTTTAACCCTAGATAACGAATACTATAACTTAGAGACATTGCCAGAGGAAATAGATGATTTGCGTTTTGCGATACTAGATAACAGTAACCCAAGTAATGTAGATTATCATTATATCCCATTAATCTTTTTAGAAAGTTTTAATGCTCCGGCACTTGTATTGAAGATTGGTAAACATACAATTAAGATGCCGGTAGATTGGCAGATATTGATTGGTGAAAAAGAACATGGTGATTTAGAAACATTGCCCTTAACAAGTATCAATGATAGAGGGTTTAATGCGTTTGAATTTAATCCATTAACTAGTTTTAGTCCTACATTCTTACCTATTGAGATTGTAGATATCTATCACGATGTAACATGGTATGCCCCTAGGTTAAAGAACGGGCAGTTTTTATGTGTGCCGTTGAATGATGGACCTAAACCCGAATGTGTATATTTTGTAAAAGAGATTAGTCGTAATTGTGAGATAATAGATTATAGTCAGGCATTCTAATGGCAACGAGAAAAGCAGCAGTTCCAGTTGATGAAAAATTTGACAAACAAGATTTAGACTTGTTTGAGGTCCTTGCCGCATTAGATAAGAAGGATTATGATTTCTTTGACAGACTAAGTCCTGAACAACAAAAGAAGTTTGTCCCGTTCACAATGATTCAATGGCTTAGTGCTATTAAAGGTAGTGAAGGATTGAGCAGATATTATGTAATGAGTACGGCTGAATATGCGAACAAGTATCTATTCAATGAGAACATTCAGAAACATCCTAAACTACAATGGTTGATGATGTGTGCTAGTAGTCCGGGCTCAGGTAAACAATTTCATCAGTGGATACCCAACATCAGTCCTAAAGTAAGCAAATTACAAGCAGCAGCTAAACTAAAAGATATCAAAGAGTATTACAAGAAGATATATCCTAGAGCGGATAGTGATGATATTGACGCAGTAAGTGAAGCGTTTGTAGTTAACCAAAAACGCAAACTTAAATTAGCAGAATTGTTTCCTAATATGAAACTAACAGACATTGAGACATTAAATGAAACTATTACTGAAGAACAACTTAAGCAATATGAAAGAGACCTCGGCAATTAAAAAGACAGCAAAGTATGGCTGTGATTTTTGCAAGAGAGAGTTTTTGCGTGAATCAACCACGCTTAGTCATGTATGCGAACCAAAACGTAGATGGTTAGATAAAGACAATCATGGAAATAGAATTGGGTTTCAATGTTGGTTAGAGTTTTATAAAAAGAATACATCAAAACGAAAGAATCTTAAACAAGAAGATTTTATTAAGAATCCATACTACATTGCGTTTGTTAAGTTTGGTAATTATTGTGTCAATATCAATGCTATTAATATCCCACGATTTACTGATTGGCTATTAAAGAATCAAGTTAAGATTGACAATTGGTGTAGTGATAGTACGTACACTAAATATCTAGTTGAGTTTTTGCGACATGAGGATCCATTTGATGCTATACATCGTAGCATTGAAAAATGTATAGAGATGGCAAGTGACGCCAACATACAGCCGCATGATATGTTACGTTATGGGAATGCCAATAAGATTTGTTATGCGATAACAACGGGCAAAATTAGTCCATGGTTGTTGTATCAAAGCGACAGTGGTGTACGTTTTTTAGATACATTAAATGAAGGTCATGTTAAAATGATCATTGATTATGTAAATCCAGAACAGTGGGCAATAAGGTTTAAAAGAGATGCAGAACTTACGAAACGAATCAAAGACACTCTCAGAGAAGCAGGGTACTAGGGTTCGTATCCCTTGGATGAAGGGTGATACAGTTAGTGATTGGGATGAAACTTGTATTTGGGCATTAGAACATTTTGATTTGCCGGGTGAAAAGTTTTACACTCATATGACAGAAGATTACATGGATTTTATATTCAAAGATGAGCGTGATGCGATATATTTTAGTTTAAGATGGTTATGACTAAACATTGGAAAGATATTAGACCCGGCTGGTATGAATTAGTCATTCAATTGAATGAAGAAAGTCCACATCCTCATAAAATAGAAGTATTAGAATGGATTGATAAAACTATAGAAATGCCTGATCGGCATTGCGTATATACTTGGACAGATGAAATAGTTAAGATTAAGTTTAGATACCAGCGTGACTTTATTATGGCGAGGTTACGATGGTAACCAAATCTAAAGAAACCCCAACATTTATCACAAGGTTATATGGTGGAGACTATGTGTTAATATTAGTATGGCTACAAAAACATATCGGTAAATTGAATACTGCTAGACCAATAATTTGGTGGGAAGGCAAAAATTGGTATATGAAATTAGTTCAAGGTAAGATGGGTGATTCATATTGCGAAATTCATTTTGAAAATAAAAAACATTTAAAACTCTTTGAAGAATATTGGGCTGAATGACTGCTACTGTTAAAGTTTATGACAAACAATGGGCACCAATGTTACATTGGTTACAAGAAAACATTGGCCCTCTGTTACATAGTAAACCAATAATATTTTGGCATGGCAAAGGATGGCATATGAAGTTGGGACGAGAAATAGGCGCCATGAGTATACGACATAGTGTTATTACAGTAGATTTTGATACCCCCGAACATGCAACTTGGTTTGGATTGATTTGGCTATGATAAAGAAACGTGCCATGTCTGACTCTAAATGGATATCCGACATGGCAATGCAATGGATAGATGAAATCAACGTGAAACGCCTTGAAACTGGTTATGCTGACAATCAACCTAAATGGCCCTATTGGGTGCGTCCACATAACTACGATGAGAAAGAGTGGTATGACATGGACAAATGGTTGATAAACATAATGGGTGATAGTAATTGGCATAAAGAAAACGCACCTTGGGTAGGCAGTAATCGTAAGTATTGGTTCCGTGATGAAGCAGATAGAACCTTTTTCATATTGAGGTGGTCATGAATAGCAAGCAGCGTAGAAAAGAAAAACGTGATATTGACAAGAATTATCACAAGGTACATCTTACAGTACGCCCGGGAATGGAGTGGACTGATTGGTGTGATCAAGTTGCGGAAATGGTTAGGTGGGTTAGTGAACATACTAGGCGTGATTGTTGTTTGCAAAAAAATGAGTGGGCTGGTAGTACATTCTATTTCTTAGACAGTAAAGATGCTACACATTTCATATTGCGTTGGTCATGATGGATATAGAACAAAACATTATTGATAAACTTGCCAAAGATTTATCTGACAGTATTGATACAGAAGTACTATACAATCTTATGGGTTGGACTGTTGTTAATATACCGCATCCATGGTACATTCCTAGTGTGCGTAATAGTCTAATAGATTGGTTAGAAGAAAATAAAATTGAATATCATTGTTGGGACGGCAGAATTGCTTTCAAAGAAGGTAGTGATGCTACATTTTTTACATTGAAGTGGACATGAGCAAGCGTGAGATTAACGGTCTTTACTTTTTTAGACAAAACTATTTTATACCGTGTGGACTTAATCTTAAAGATAAACTTTGGTGGAGATTCATGCCCGGAGTTACGATTAATGTAAAGTGGCCCAAAGGTGAGATTAAAGTTGGACCCAGTCATAGGCTTGGATGGAATGGCATAGGTGATTATTTTGAATATATTGATAGTGCCGACCCAAACGATCATTACAGACCATGGTTAGAAGAACATGTGGGCAAACAAGGATGGGATTGGAACTGGGGTATGGCTGATACAGATGCTACAGAGAATCGTTTAACCATAAAGATTAGACAGAAATACGCCAAGTATGCTACAATAGCAGCATTACGATGGAGTTGAACAATGAACGAACGAATTAGTGAAATTTGGGACCAAGCAGCCAAAGCAAATGCGTTGCTTAGGTCAGGTGAAAATTCATGGGAAACGCAAAAGGCTTTTATTGAAAAGTTTGCTGAGATGATTGTGAAAGAATGTGCTAACCAATGCGACTTATTGTTGGATCATAAAATAAGTTCAGAGTGGTCACGAGGAACACATGATTGTTCAAGAGCAATTAAGAAACATTTCGGAGTTGAAGAATGACTGACAAGTTGTTCTTAGGTACTGTGTTGTCATTGTTTGTGGCATTTACAGGACATCCTTATATTGCCCTTTTTATATTTTGGTTGAGTATCACATGAACGAATTGATTAAAGAACTTGCTGAACAGGCCGGCATCACAACTAATTTGGATACTGATTACTTTGAACGAGATATGAACAAGTGGGTAGATTACTTTTCAGAAAAGTTCGCCGAGTTAATCATTAAAGAATGTGTCAAATTTTGTGAACACGAATCCAATGATGATGAACATGACGAATATGATATGGGAATGTGGGTCAAGGCAGAAAGTATCAAAACAGCAATTGTTGAACATTTTGGAGTAAAGTAATGAACGAACTGATTAAAGAACTTGCCAAGCAAGCTAGTAAAGACAATAGCGATGGTTATCCCGTTACACTTGAATATACCAATAAGTTTGCTGAAAAGTTCGCCGAGTTGATTGTGTTAGAATGTGTTAATGCTGTGATGGATGGCTCCAAAGAAGGAGACCATTACGCTATGCGAATTGAGCAGCATTTTGACAATGGGCAAGGTGGTATACTACATTTTGGAGTTGAAGAATGAATTATATTAAACCAGAAGATATTAAAGAGTATGTCAGTAAAAACCCAGAAGGTATTGCTGGCATGAGCGAAGAATTAGCGGCCATGGTAAATCATTTCGCCGAGTTGATTGTAGCAGAATGTATCAACCGTGAAGAATTGCTGGGTGCTATTGCCCGTGGTTGGTGTGGTGAAAAGAACAGCCATAAAGAAATGGATTCAGATTTGGCAGTTGCTATTTTTGATGAAGTAGAACAACAGATTAAACAAAAGTTTGGTGTTGAATGAGAGTAGAATTTCGCCAAGGCGTGCCTGCAGGTTGTACCGAATGGTTAAACGAACATGTGGGCAAGGGTAATATGACTGATCTCAATGACAGTCCTGATTATGATTGGTTCTACAAGCGTGAGCGTGTTTATCCGCAAGGACATGAACTGTTTGATCCTCGTAACCTGGGTCCTAGATATGTTCCTACTATCACAATTAAAGATCCTAAATTGGCAGCATGGTTTATATTGAGGTGGACATGAGCAAATTTACACATAAAACATCACGCTATTTTGGTAGCACAGTTAATATACATACCATCTCTTGGAAAAACCAAGATGATGTTAACCCCAAAGAAATCAAGAAATGGTGTAAAAAGAATTACGGTAAGTCAGGATATGATGAAGAAACTGGAACTAATCGTTGGGTAGATAACATCAACCAATCTGAAATAATGCTTACCCGTGATGAAGATTTAACATTGTTTTTGTTGCGCTGGGAATGAAATCTGTAACCATCTACGGCAAAAGTGCGAATGAAGTAATAGAAATAGTACATCAAATGCAAGCACACGGCTGGACTGATGGAGTAGATTTTGATTGGGCATATCATCGTTCTTCTACATATGATACAAGAGATCGCCGAGCGGTGTTTAATTTCTATAAAGAAGAATATAGCACTTACTTTGCATTGAGGTGGGTATGACCAATATATCAAAATCATTTCAGGATTATGATGACGATGATCCAGCATTACATCAACGAAAGAATCGTTGGAAGTATTGGGAAGCATTAAAAAAAGTTCGTGTAGAGTACATGGAAAACAAAACTGATTTTGACGCATATGATTTTGAAGATTATCTACAAAAGAAGTACGGTGTAAGAATGAATATTACCAATGGCAATATAACAGATGGTTATCAGATAGTAGATGAAAAACTCTATTTAATATTTTTATTAAAATGGGGATGATATGGCAATAAAATACACAGAATGTTTCCATCCAGCATATCCCAATGCCTCAGGCTCTTTATGTAAGGATAACAAATATAAAGCAGGACACAAAACAGTCTATCAAAGAGATTGTAGATATCATAAAGAGGACCCATCTATCATTGTAAAATGGATGAGAAGAAATTTTGGTGAAAGACACCAAGGTTGGGACTTCTCCTTAGCTGGAGGATGTGTTACAATAGAGTTGTGGGATGATAAATTTATAACAATGTATGAAATGTGGCAGATGTAATGGCAAATGATATAATGATTGACCTGGAGACACTTGACACAAGTCCATATTGTGTTATACTAACTATAGGAGCTGTACGGTTTGATCCTAAAGGTAATGGTGTAGTAGAACGATTAGAATTGCGTCCTACGATTGAAGAACAAACCGAACAATATGATAGGATAATTGATGACAGTACAATTGAATGGTGGGCAAAACAAAGCCCTGCCGCACTTGAAGAAGCGATGGGAGATCAGGGACGTATTTCATTTAGTGAATCTATGGAAGCCCTTTATAAGTTTTGTTGGAATCGCAGGGCTGTGTGGTCTAATGGGGCTGCATTTGATATCGTTGCTTGCGAGACCGCATGGAGGCAACTCGGAGTGCGAATACCGTGGCCATTCTATACCGTACGAGACACTAGAACGTTGTATGAAGTTGCAGGCGTCAAACTAAGTGATGGCGGCCACTCAACTACACACAAAGCGGTAGAGGATGCCGAAAGACAAGCTATTGTTGTACAAAAAGCGTATCATAAGTTAATCAAGGCAGGAGTAATGGCACCGTGAGAATAGATAGTGATATTGACATTGACTTTGGTTCAAGAGATAAATTGCTTGAACTGATTAAGCATACAAGCGCGGCGATGCGTAATGTCAATCCTATTCGTAAACATGCTACTGGCGTATATGTTACACCTATTCCCTATGACCCAATACATGATATCGCAAGTATTGACTATACAGAAGCCGAGAAGCGTGGATACTTTAAGTTAGACTTATTGAATGTTCATGTTTATGAGAATGTCAGAGATGAACAACATCTTAATGAATTGATGGTTGAGCCTGATTGGAGTAAACTAAAGGATAAGAGTTTTGTTGAGAAACTAATTCACTTGAATAATCAGTACTATAATTTAGAGAAGATGCCAGAACCTATAGATAGTATCCCAAGATTAGCAATGTTTCTAGCAGTTATTCGTCCTGGTAAAAAGCATTTGATTGGGAAATCTTGGAGTGAGATTAGTAAAACTGTCTGGGATAAGGGAACTGACGGGTATGTATTCAAAAAGGCTCACGCAATTTCCTATTCATGGCTTGTTGCGGTACATGCAAATTTGTTAACTGAATGTTATCAGAAAACCGGAACTTATGACTTAGCACAATTATTGCCGTGATATCTAGTAAAGTTTCCCTTACCTTTTCCAGATACATTGCAGTGTATGCAAGTCCATTGAATTTGAGATGGATGTGTACCATTTTTAACACGGTTTCGTTGTAGGTCACCCCCTAAAAAATTATGTTTACCTGACTCTACTGTTTTCTTTGCCTTTTCAGCCTGCCAGATTGGGTTCTTGAAAAGGTGAGTTCCGTCATTTAATCTATTTTTATTAGTATCATTAATATGCTTGCGAAATTTAGGATCAAGAAAATGATGAGTTCCGGCAGCGACTCTTTTTGCATTGTTATCCCGATGAAAATCTGAATTCAAAAATAAGTGCGTTCCATCTTTTATTCGGTTAAGTGTTGACTGGCGTAAATTATCCATCCCTCCGGGGATTTGCGATACATGTGTGCCGTTTTTTAACTGAGATAATGCATTTAATTTAGATACTGCTGATCTCTCAGCTGGGGTAGAATTCATCCTCTGCGCTTGCATCAGCATACATGCAAAATAATCACCCTGTTTGAAATGAATTTCATAATGTTCAGTGAGTGTAAGAGCAGTTAGATTTGTTGGATCATTGTTAGAATGATTTCCATCTATGTGATGAATCTCGTAACTACGGCCCTCACGATCCCTTGGAATATTGCCGTAATGATTTTCGTATATTTTACGATATTTGTTAGTTCCACAATAAATACACATGCTGATTGCTCCTTGTAAATGAATAGCAGTTAGAGTAGTCGGAGAGGTTAGAGGCTCGTGGACTACACTTCTATTTATCTTCTTAGGGTAATCTCTTGACTAGCGTTATAGACCTTCTCTTTGAACGGCGTTTACTTAATTCATTCATACTGCACGTTGGACCGTGAACCACTATTAGACTTTTGTTAGTAAAAGTCCTTAAGTAGGGTTTAAAGGGTAGCCAATCATCCTTTAAGAACAGATTGATAGGGATAAGACGATTACTTTCCCACCACCAAACTTCTCCAAGTTCCAAAAACTTTTCCTTTATTATAGCATCGGTTATAGCGCCATAATCGTATATAGTGGTGACCATATCATCACGGTTTTGCACAATTCCTACATAGTCCTGGTTGGCATATGAACATACTGTGATGAACGGATGATTTTCTGTCAGTCGTTTGAAAAATTCGTTTTGAATCATTATTTTAGTTAACTGTTTATTTATCGGGTAACCAAAGTTAATTAAATTAAAATATATAGACTAAATACGTTATAGGAGCCTACATTTGTGTATTCAACATCAGTATTTTATTACGTTCAGCGCAACATTGTTGTGTTATTGTCAGGCTATTCACCGAGGAGATATATGCCAGTTTATGCCAAGCCCCTAACCCTGCACAAGGGAGTGGATAATCAAATCCAGTTTCAATTCCTGAATCAGGAGCAAAAACCCGTAGATGTTACCGGAAAAAGCATCACTTGCCGTATATTAAACTACACAGGTAATGAAATCTTAATACAGAAAGCATTGACCTTGCAGTTTGCTGCCACTGGTATTTGTGCGTTATATTTAAATGCAGCGGACCTTGAAAATATACAGGCTCAAAAATGCTATTACACATTGGAAATCCCAGTCAATGACTTTGACTTCCCTGTATTCGTAGATCAAAATGCCGGCGCTCGTGGTGAGATGAATATTGTTAATAGTGTATTACCTAATTTTGTTCCATCTTACGAAATCACAATACCAACTGGACAAGCATTCCCTAATAGCCCTAACAGTAATGGAAGTAGCATCACCTACACTACCAGCGTATTGAGTACCAACAACAATCCAATATTAACTATCCAAACTGAGTATATTGAATTCTATGGAAACACAACTATTCAGGGTAGCAGTATCGTGGATAATGATTGGTATGATATTGTAACTACTGAGGAAGTATCCAATGTTACACAAACGGTTGGGTATGTAATTGAAGGATTCCATCCTTATATCCGTATGCAATTCACCAGCAATGCGGGCGCAGTAGCTAATTTATTGACCAGATAATTTGCTTTAACATTATGATTGTGTTACAATCAGTAGATGTTTGATATCCTGTCAGTATTACCCGGTAAAAAGAAACAAACAAGTTCCGGCTGGACTAGCTTCAATGCTATCTGTTGTACTCACTTTGGTCATAGACAAGATAAACGTATGCGAGGTGGCATCAAGTTTGATGGCACAAACTGGTCAATGCATTGTTTCAATTGTGGATTCAAATGTAACTTTGTATTAGGTCGTTCTATCAGTACCAAAACTCGCAATCTATTAGTTTGGTGTGGCATTGATGACCAACAAGTTAAGCGTTGGAGTTTAGAAAGTTTACAACATAAAGACTTGATAGACTTTACACAGCCAGCAAAACAAAAAGTAAAAATCAAATTCAACGAACACAAACTCCCAGAGGGTGAGATTGTAGATAGTAATAACCCATTACACAAAGTATACGCAGAGTATCTGCAATCAAGGAAGATAGATAGTAGTGACTATCCCTTCTTGATCACTCCGTATGAAAAAGGTAGGATGGCTAATAGGGTAATCATCCCCTACACATATAAGAATAAAATTGTAGGTCATACAAGTAGATTCTTGGACAATAAAACTCCCAAATACATTAATGAACAACAACACGGCTACGTGTTTAATATAGATATGCAGAAAGCAGAATGGAGTGTATGTATTGTAACCGAGGGTATATTTGATGCACTAAGCATTGATGGGGTAGCAGTGATGCACGATGACATTAATAGTGACCAAGCACTATTATTAAGTACATTGAACAAGCAAATTATTTTAGTTCCAGATAGAGATAAGACAGGTTTAGCATTGTGTGATAGAGCATTAGAATTAGGCTATAGTGTTAGCTTACCTAATTGGGACGAGGATGTGAAAGATGTAAATGACGCTGTAGTAAAGTATGGTAAGTTACCTACCCTATTAAGTATACTACAGTGTGCTACCAATAGTAAAATCAAAATAGAAATGCAGAGGAAGAAAATTGGCAAAACAAGAAACTAAAAAGCAGTTAGATTATACACCTGAAGTTCAGAAGTTGTTTCTGAGGATGATGGTTACCAACGCGGAATTGTATACCCGTGTTATGAACATTATGAATAGCGAGAACTTTGATAGGTCACTCAGACCAGTGGCTGAATTGTTTAAATCACACACAGACAAATATAGAGTATTACCAGATCCAACACAAATTAAAGCAACAACTGGAATAGAGATTGATACAGTGCCTGAGTTAAATGACGGGCATTATGAATGGTTCTTTGATGAATTTGAATCATTTACAAAGCGACAAGAATTAGAAAGAGCGATTCTTAAAGCAGCAGACTTGCTTGAGAAGGGCGAGTTTGAACCAGTAGAGAAACTAATCAAAGATGCGGTACAGATTAGTTTACAGAAAGATATGGGTACAGATTACTTTGCTGACCCTAAAGGTCGTATTAACAAATACTTTAACAGTGGTGGACAAGTATCTACAGGCTGGCCACAGATGGATCGTATTCTATATGGTGGTATGAGTAGAGGTGAGTTGAATATCTTTGCAGGTGGTTCAGGTTCAGGTAAATCATTAGTGATGATGAACATTGCGTTAAGCTGGTTGCAAGCGGGCATGAGTGGTGTTTATATCACATTGGAATTGAGTGAAGAATTAACATCACTAAGAACAGATGCAATGTTAACCATGATGGGAACAAAAGCAATTCGCAAAGATATTGACACAACAGAACTTAGAGTTAAGATGGCAGGAAAGAAGTCTGGTAAGTATCGTGTTAAGAATTTACCTGCACAAAGTAATGTCAATGATATACGTGCTTACTTGAAAGAGGTACAGATTCAGACTGGTATTAAGATTGACTTTGTAATGGTTGATTATTTAGATTTAGTTATGCCAGTAAGTATTAAAGTTAATCCAACTGACCAGTTTATTAAAGACAAGTATGTAGCAGAAGAATTGCGTAATCTAGCGAAAGAACTTGGTGTATTGTTGGTCACGGCAAGTCAGTTGAATCGTACTGCGGTTGATGAAATTGAATTTGACCACAGTCATATTGCAGGTGGTATCAGTAAGATTAATACAGCAGATAATGTGTTTGGTATTTTCACAAGCAGGAGTATGCGTGAGCGTGGTAAGTATCAGATTCAATGTATGAAAAGTCGTAGTTCAACTGGAGTTGGGATGAAGATTGATTTAGAATATGATGTTGAAACTATGCGTATTAGTGATCCAGGAGTTGACGGTGAACAAAGTTACACCCCAAAGCCAAGCGCAAATGACATAATGAGTACATTAAAGCCACAAGCTACAGTTACAGATTATACTGTTGATCAAAGTACCGGCGAAATAACATTAGAACCCTTGACTAGAACAGTTCATGCTGATGTACAGGGTTCAAAATTCAAATCGTTGTTGAATTCCTTAAAGAAATAATTATACTATAATCGCATAAATACTAGTAGGATAATTATATGCAAAAACAAACCCGCTCCCTCTTGCAGGAATTAGAAGCACTTGGAAATAACCGTGACACCAGTCACATTATTGAAAGTAGGGCTCATAATATCATAACCAGTGCTATTAATTTACTTGAATTAATTAACAAACATTACCCTGAGGAACAGGCTCAGATATTAGAGCGAAAGCTATTAAGTGCTATTAAGAGCAAAGACCAGCAGAGATTTTCCAAATCTTTAAGGAAAAACCGTGAACCTATCTGAATCGTTAGCGATACTTAGAGACAAAGTAGATAAAATTGCCTCTTTGAAAGAAGATAAGGGACACCTAGATCATCCGGAAGATTTGATATTTTTGGGAGGGAGTAGTGGTGCGAATCGTGCGTTACAAGCAAGTATAGCTACTGTAAAGAATCCTAAGACTGTTACTATTAAGTGGGACGGATATCCTGCATTGATATTTGGCCGTAATAGTCGTGGACAGTTTAGTATTATGGACAAGCATATGTTCAACAAAAAAGACGGGTCAGGTAGACAAGTATTCAGTCCAGAACAGTTTATGCAATATGACCAAGCCAGGGGCGTAGATCGTTCAGGCTTACATTCATTAATGTCAGAGATTTGGCCTGGATTAGCAAAATCATCCAGTGGTGGTAAAGGTTATTATTGGGGAGATTTGTTATTCAGTCAACCATTATCAGAAAAGAACGGTATTTACATGTTCAAAGCGAATCCCAAAGGTATTACATATAAAGTAAATGCCGAAAGTGATTTAGGTAAATTAATGGCTGGCAAGCAAGCTGGTATTGCAGTACATCAATTCTTAGCACCTAATGCCATAACAACAGATGATGCTAGTCCATTAGATGGAACTATAGGGCAGCTAAAGAATAATAGCAATGTTGCTATTGTACCTAGTGCTATGCCTATTACTCCCAAGATGAAAATCAACACATCTTTAGTTAAAAGTACTCAAAATGCTATTAAAAGTTACGGAGCATTAGTGGATCAATTTATGGATAATGCCCCTCAAGCACGTAATTCATTTAATCAATTGTTTACAGTATTCATTAACAAACGAATCGTAGAGGGTAACTTAAATGATTTAGCACAAGGCTTTATGGATTTTGTAAAAGCTAGACCCATGACAGAACCTATGCGTAAGAAATTGTTAGGATACACTACATTAGATCCAAAGACAAAGAAAGAAGTACTTGTTCCTGGATACTTACAACAGAATGCCGAAGCAATTAAAGGGGCATTTACGATTTGGGTAGAGATGTACAAACTAAAAATGTCTATCGTGGAACAGCTTAATCAAGCAGCAAAAGAATCCCCGGTCAAAGGATATTTAGATGACGGTACAGAAACACATGAAGGTTTTGTATCAAATGGCTTAAAATTTGTAGATAGAATGGGTTTTAGTCGCCAAAATCTAGCCGGCCGCTAAGCCAAAACCGACTTTTTTGAAACAAATGATAAATAAATATATGCAACAGTAGGTTGCAACTTATTTAAAGGCATTTCAAAATGGCACAATTTACAAAAACAAACGGTGACTTTCTACCGGTAATCAACTATGATTCATTCTCATACACCAACAGTGGTGCAAACGCAGTTAGTTCTGCTGCAACAGTACAACCTCAAGGTCCTAAACTAGACTTCTTCACAGTTACAGCAGCTAGTTCAGGTGCTTTCTCTGGTACTCAAGTTAGCTTGATCATCCAAGCTACACAACAATTAGCTACAGTTTACATCTATGAGTTTACAACTGCAGGTCCTGATACATTAGCAATGGCTGTGTATCCAACTGGCGCTTGGACAACTACTACATTGAACGCAGCTATCATTGCTGAATTGACAGCAGGTGGTGTTGCTAACACAACTGTTACTACAGCTACAGCTACATTCACAGGTTAATCAATATCTGTATAAAAGAACCCTAGATTTTCTAGGGTTTTTTTACCTCTGTTAAATAGTAGTATGAGTTACATTATCTCTTGCTATACCCTATTTGATATCACACAGACTAATGTACCTAATCGCCATCGTCCGGATATGGATAAAGAATGGCATCATAAACGCAATACACAAAGCAATTTTGATACGGTGCAACAAGCAATCTCATTACGTAGCCAGCCCGATGTTGTTCGTATCCCTGAAAAGATAGAAATAAGATTTGACGAATTCACTGAGTTTGGATTCTTATTTGAGCAACAAGATAAGGAGACTTATCCATGCTGGAACTTTGATTTTGCGGTCCAGCATCCTAGTGTATTTTATGATGGGGTAACTGAATTGGGAGCATTATATAGAGATTGCGACCAAGTCCCAATGATTAAATGTCATACTGAATGGGACCAGCTACCCACATTCTTAGATACCAGTGATGAGTTAAGAAACATATATTTTAAAGTGTTAACCAATGATAAGTGATAAACTACTACATAAATTTACAAAAACTATATCCAATCAAGAAATGGAAAAGTTAAGTGAATTATCAATATTACAAGGACCAGATGGTTCTTATTTCCTATTCAATCAATATGCAATAAGAAAAAACAATGACTATTATATCGTAGAAAAAGATAATATAGCCGGAGCTAAATCATTTAATGTATTAAAAAATGCGGTATCTTGGTGCACCTTTGACAAACGGAACAGCATATACGAATCTAATCGTATTTTGGATTTGGATACTAGATTAGCTAGTGTAGATAGTGAGATACAAGTACATCAAAAATTAGTAAAAAAAGCTAAAAACTTAGAAGAAAAACTGATTTACCTAGCTAAATTAGGTGAAGAAAAGATGGAACGCAAGCAGATAACCGACGAATTAGCGGGTTATGTGAATAGTTCCAGAATTTGGCAAGACAAACGATTTAACAAATCCGCATAATAAAGAAAGAAAAGATAAATATATTATATATTTCTCTGGAATACAAATATGAAACTAACCGAATTAAACCACAATCGCCGCTCTCTCTCTACTAAAGTATTGAAAGAACAGTATGAAACCTCATTCAATGTAGATAACATGTCCATGTCATCTACCCGCACTATGCTTCAAAAAGTACGTGGGTTACTGAGTGAGTCAAAGCAATCTCCTGACTATCATAATAGTCAATCATCAAATTCTTATATGAAATTGGTGTTTATGGAGCAAGCACTTAGTGACCACTACAACGAACTACGTTCACTTCCACAACCAAGAATCATGGTTGAGAATGAAGAAGTTGAGAAGTCACAAGTTGTATTAGCAGCACAAGATATGGTAGACCAAGTACAGAAGATGCTAGAAGATGTTGGACAAATGCAAGTTAAAGAATTACCTGCATTAGTATCAAGTATTGAAAGCGAAATTGGTGTTAACGAAAGTCAAGCATACAATGACGCAGTTTCTGCTCAGTTAGATACATTATCTGCTGCATTAAAAGAATCTACCGCTGCATTGAAGAATGCGTTGAACGGTGTAACTGGTCAAGCAGTAGATGCAGCATTTGATGCTGGTGCAGATATGGGTGCTGAAGCTGGAATGGACGCAGGATTAGATGCTGGTATGGCCGCTGGTGAAGAAGAAGCTGATATGAGTATGGGCGATGTTCCCCCTCCTGCTGAAGAACCAGAAATGCCCCCATCTGGTGGTGTAGGTAGAGCAAAGAGATAATATGTTCCTCTTTGAACTTGATGGTACTGATCCGTTAAGTACTAAACTTATCGTTCTTGTTAATCAGCTTAAAACTGATTTGGATAACGGTATAATAGATCCTAGTAGTTATACAACGGACGAGTTTTTAACTTATCTACAAGATAAAGGTGATATCGTTTTAGATATCACCGACTTGTATGATATGATTAAGAACCCTCCCTTGAATACAGTAATTAAGAATATTCAAGGTGATCAGATTATCTTCAAGGGGCATGATGATAATACAGAAAATCCAGATCAATCACAAAGTCAAAAAGTAGTTGGTCAAATGGCACAAAGTGCTATGAAGTAATATGATAACTATTACAGATAAAGCAAGTAATAAAGTAAAACAAACTCTCACAAAACGAGGCAAAGGATTAGGAATCAGAATAGGCGTCAAAACGACAGGCTGTTCTGGTTTAGCCTATGTGCTTGAATATGTTGATCAACCAATGCCAGAAGATATAAAGATTGATTGTGATGGATGTTCATTATATGTTGATCCAAAAAGCTGTGTATATCTTCAAGGGATGACAATAGATTATGTCCGCAATGGACTTAATGAGGGTTTTGAGTTTCTTAACCCGAACGTTCGTGATAAATGCGGATGCGGAGAAAGTTTCCGAATTTAATTGACATTAGTACTATAATCAACTATAATTGACTATAATGTACAATCCAAACAAATACAACTATATACCCATGAGTAGGGTAGAAATTGAAGGCAAACGTAGATATGCTACCCCAGACGGGGAGAAACTTCCAAGCGTTACAACAATACTAGATGCAACCAAGTCAGAAGAAAGTAAACAAGCATTACAGAACTGGCGTAAACGAGTTGGTGTTCAAAAAGCACAAGAGATTACAACTGAGGCAGCAGGGCGCGGGACACGTATGCACAAGTTCCTAGAAGATTATATCAAGACAGGTATAGTTACTGAACCAGGAAGTAATCCCTACAGTATTCAAAGTCACAAAATGGCGCAACAAATCATTGAACAGGGTTTAGTGAAATGTAACGAATACTGGGGAACAGAAGTTCCTTTATACTTCCCTAAGATTTATGCAGGCACAACTGACTTGTGCGGGGTACACGATGGAAGTGATGCTATTATGGACCACAAACAATCCAACAAATTCAAAAAGCGTGAGTGGATTGACGATTACTTTATTCAACTAGCAGCGTATGCCAATGCTCATAATGAAGTACACGGGACTAAGATACGCAAAGGCGTCATTTTTATGTGTACCGCTGATGTTGTTTATCAGGAATTCATCATTGAAGGTACTGAATTTGACAAGTATAGTGACATGTGGTTTAAGCGGGTAGAGCAATACTATATGAAATTCGTATAGCGGTTAAGTCAATATTATGATAAATAAGTGTAAACGTGAAGAATTACACTTATGGCCATAGTACAAATCTCAAAGATACAGCAAAGAGCAGGTAACCTAGTTGACTTACCACAATTAGACAACGGTGAATTTGGCTGGGCAACTGATGAAAATAGACTTTTCATTGGAAGAACCGGAAACACTTATGCAGATGAAAATATTGAAGTATTAACATCATATTCCAATATAAGTTTTAGTCAAATCAACGGTAGTGATGGTGGTAACTTTAATATTGTTGGACCTCAAAACGGTCAAATACTCACCTATGTATCAAGTACTGATACATGGGAAAACTACACCGGATTAACTACACAACTTGACGGAGCCAAACTTAAATTAGGCAACGTGTCAAATATTTCAATGACCGGCGGGGCCATTGGATATATCTTAGAAACAGACGGATTGGGAAATCTTTCTTGGACTCCTAAGAATACATTGTATACTACAATCAAAGGATTAACAAACAACGTTACTGGTAACATCGTTACCATGACAGTTTCTAATTTGACTCCGTATACTAATGGACAGATTGTAACTATCACTGGTGCAACAATTTCTAATTCTGGGGCAAATTCAAATATCAATGGAAATACATTTTATTTAAAATTAGACGGGGATTACGCTACCTCAGGTAATGTAGTATTATATACTGATTTAGGATTAACAGCAACAGCCAATGGCGCAGGATTAGCAACTTATGTAGCCAATTCTGGAATAGCCACTGCTGCATTAGGTGGTAGTGGTAGTGGAGTAGTAGGCGGTTCAAATACTACTGTACAGTTTAATGATCAAAATATTTCAAATGGTGTTGCTGCATTTACATTTAATAAAAACACAACTACACTAACAGTTTCTTCTGGTAATGTTATTGCTGCAAATATTAATGCAACCACAGCAGTTACTAGTCCAATATTAGTTTCAACCGTTGCTCTTGGTACAGCCCCGCTAACTGTAACAAGTACCACACTTGTTCCTAATTTGTTTGTAGCTAGGTCAAATGTTGCCGAGTATGCTAATACTGCACTAACAACCACTGGTACATGGTATCCGTTATTTGTAAATGCAACATCGGGAAATTTAGCACAAGGTGCAAATGCTAATCTATCATTCAATGCTGCAACAGGTAATTTAACTACTACTTTATTAAATGTAACTAGTAATGCTAATACTGGTAATTTGGCTACAAGCACACTAATTGCTACTACCGGTAATATCACTACAGTTAATAGTGGTTTGGTACAGAACGGCACTAGTAATATCACTATTGCATCTGCTGGTAATGTTTCTACCTTTATTGGTGGTAATGCTACTGCACAATTTGTAGTTACTTCAACTGGAGCAAATATACCAGGTACTGCTAATGTTGTTACCTTAGTTACATCAACTGCAACAATTACAACAGGTAATATTACTACTATTAATAGTGGATTAATGCAAAACGGTAGTGCAAACATTACTATTGCAAGCAATGGGAATGTTTCTATATATGCCAATGCAAATACAACCGCTGCATTAGTAATTGCAAATAGCGGTATTAATGTTCCCGGTTATGCAAATATAGTTGGTAACGCTAACGTCGGTAATTTAGGAACTGCACAAGTATTAGCAAGTGCTAATATTACTACACCACAATTCATATCTAATGTAGCTAATGGTACTGCTCCATTAAGTGTACAAAGTACAACTGTAGTTCCTAATTTATATGTGGCAAGGTCTAATATATCAGAATATGGTAATGTTGTATCACAAATAACAGGCACTTTCTATCCAACAATGGTCAGTGCTAGCGCAAGTGCTAATTATCAGTTAGGTAGTAATGTTAATTTATCATTTGCTGTCAATACGGGCACATTGAGTGCTACATTATTCTCCGGTAACGGAAGTTCATTGTCAGCGATTGCCGGCGCAAACGTGACAGGTAATGTAGGTAATGCAGTAAATGCATATGCAGTAGCAGGCGCTAATGTAAGTGGCGCAGTAAGTTATGCAACAACAGCAAATGCAGTAGCAGGTGCTAATGTAAGTGGCACTGTAGCAAATGCAACATATGCAGTAAGTGCAGGCACAGCGGGTACAGTAACTACTAATGCTCAACCAAACATAACAAGTACAGGTATACTAACAAGTTTAGCAGTAACAGGTAATATTACAAATGGAAATGTTACTGGTGGTAATCTAGTTAGTGCTAACTACTTTACCGGTACATTAACAACAGCCGCACAACCAAATGTTACTAGTGTAAGTACATCATTTACTAATCTTACCTTTGCCAATGCACAAACAATCAGCGGCAATAATATGACACTTACTACTGGTGCAAATACGCTTCTTGGAACCATTACAGGCAACTGGTCATTAAGTGCCGGTAGTAAATTACAAGCAACATACGCTGACTTGGCAGAATACTATGAATCAGATAAATCATACGAACCTGGTACTGTAGTAGAGTTTGGCGGTGAAAAAGAAGTTACAATAGCTGAAGATGGCACAACAAGAGTTGCTGGGGTAGTATCAACTAACCCAGCCTATGTAATGAATTCACAATGCCAGGGTGAACATGTTGTTGCTGTAGCATTGCAAGGACGTGTGCCATGTAAAGTTCGTGGAACAATACATAAGGGCGATATGCTTGTAAGCGGCGGCAATGGATTTGCTAGACCATCTCAATTACCTGTAATGGGAATGGTAATCGGAAAATCACTAGAAAACTTTGAAGGTGAAGGCGTTATTGAAGTAGCGGTTGGCAGACTTTAATAATAAATAAGATATAGGAATAATAAAATGACAACATACGCATATACAGCAAACATTGCAACACCGGCAGCTTCAGCAAACATTGCAACGGATAAAGTAAGGATAGCCACTTCTAATGCAGCTATTCAATATACTACTAGTTTCCCTAATGTAGCATTAACTGGCAATGTAACTTGTGCTACTAACACTAGTACAGTAACTGGAGTGGGAACATTATTTTTAACCGAATTGGGAATTGGATATTGGATAGGCAATACTGCCGGAAACTCAGCCGGTATTGTTAAAGCGATTGCTAATAATACTAGTTTAACATTAACAGCAAACGCTTCTGTAGCAATAGCAAATACTACAGCACGATATAGTCCATATGGTGTTCCGTATACTGTAGCAAATGCCAATAGCGAAGTTATTCCTGCAAATACTGTGGAAAATAGTATCATAGTAGGACAAGGTAATATTGTATCTTACTTGACAGTAGCTGGTGCTAATTCTATATTCAGTATTACTGAATTGGGAATGCCTCATTCTAATACGGGTACATCAGGTATATTGGCAACCCCTGTTAATGGTGGTCCAAAGAAGTAATTTTTACTCCTTAAGATAAATATATTATACATTCGCATTCGGCGAGTTTATGCGGTCCCCGCCGCGTAGTGACTAGAACTCACTAATATTTCAAGGAGAAACAAATGGGACGCCCTCTAAAAATCGCAAAGGCTCAAGCAGTCTTAACAGTCACTGATACAGCAGAAACCGGCAGTATCGTCACAATATCAGGTGGAAATTTAACTACAACCCCTACTGTAGGTGTAGCTAAAGGTATGTCATTTATAGTTGCTACAACTGTTGGTGGCTTAACCGCTAACACAATTTATTATGTAAATTCAATATTATCAAATACTACATTTGATGTATCACAGACTCAGTTAAGTGTACAGCCACGAATAATGCAACCATTAACAGACACAACTGGTCAATCAGTTAGTGCTTCATTTAATGTTGTTGATGCATACTTTAACAACCCAGTTGGTGGCGTAGGTTTCCCAACTACAAACAGTAACACATATTCTGTAGTTGGTGGTAATACAGCAATCATTGGTAAACAAGTATTAGCACAAGTTGCTATTGGTATTAATGGTACAGGTACACTATATAGCTATTTGGCAGCTAACACCAATCCAAGCGTATTTGGAGTAGGTACTGACTTAGCTAATTTAGCTACAGGTGCAGCACTTCAGGTTGCTGTTGCAAATAATAATGGAACTACAGACTATACCAACATTGGTTTTGCATCTGGAACACATGGTAATATTACTGTAGCTGTTGCTAATACGACAGCAACAGGTAATGTTATTAGAACATCAGGTAATGCACAACTGCTAGAACTTGATATGCCGTTAACATTTGATGCATCATTTGGTGGTTTAACTTCAGGTACAACATATTTTGTTAAAACTGTAGCTAATGCAACTGCATTTACTGTTTCTGCTACTCAGGGTGGTGCACCAAAAGCTATTACATCTAATGCAAGTGTTACTGGTAATGCAATTCACAATCGTGTCGTATTAAATGCTAACTGCCCAATTGCTTTTAGCAATGCAGCATTTGTCTATGCAAATGATGAAGCAGGATATATTGTACGTCAAAAAGGTAAACAAAAATATCTAGCAACAGGTGCAACGAGTGGTTTAACAGCACAATGCCTTACAGCAAACGTTGCTAATACAGCATTGACACCAAACTCAATGCGTATCCTTGCTACATATGCTAATAGTGCTACTCAAACAGTTCAAAGTCTTTCTGACCACACTGGTGAGTTGTTTACAGCTACTTCAGGGCCAATTGCTACTGGTAATATTGTATTCCAAAATGCTGCTCCAGTATTTGCAACATTCAATACAGCAGCAGCAGCTAATGCAACTGGTGGACAACCTTACGCAATCGTAACAATTGCTAGCGCATAATATGGCAACCGCATCAAGTAAGGCCGTTAAAATGCAACCTGAAACTGAAATTGCGGTACTTCAAGTCCAAGTTAAGAACATCGAAGATAAAATCGGTGAACTTAAAGAGGATTTGAAGTCAATTCGTGATGCCCTGGATAATAACGCAGAAGAAACTAGACAAATGTTAAAATCTATGCGTGAACAAGATGTCAAGGAACATACTGAATTAGCCGGTAAAATTTCAGTTTTAGAAAAATGGCGCTGGATGATGATGGGAGCAGGCATAATAGTCGGCTCACTGGGATTCAATACAGTGTCAGCATTGCTAAAATAAAAAAAAGAGACTTAGGTCTCTTTTTTTGTAAGTGTCTTTAATTTTTCTTGAACAACATCAAAGTTCACGGTACTAAACAATCCAGGATGCAATGGTTTGGGATATTGATTATCTCCGACCCATGCATACCCGCAATGTTCTTCATTTAGTATAGGAACAAACTCATCTTCTATTTCACAAAAGAATGTATGATATGTAAATGTGTGATTGATGAATTTCTGTATAGGTATTAATTTTGCATTAATTGGAAACAATCCTATTTCTTCTTGACATTCTCTAGCAATACCCTCAAAGAGAGTTTCATCATCTTCTATCTTTCCGCCTGGAATACCCCAGTTTCCTGGGTTTTTGTTATCTGTGCGTAATAGATATAGATAGCGATTTGTTTTACTACTATAAAAGAAAACGCCTGCGGATGTATTGCTCATACTATGATTTATCACAGTATTAGATGACGATAGAATAATCCCCTTGATCATACCATCCTTCGTATGATTTCATCCAAGTATCATCTACAAAACGATATTGAACATTAGTTGTCAAGTTTGTTACATATTCTAATGTAGTTGGTGTTGCTGTAGTACTATCAAAACTAACGAACCATTGTCCTGTTCCTGCATTATACTCAATGATATCGTTTGCAAATGCTACTAGATTTCCCCAAGAAACTGTGGTGCCCCCGGGGGCACCAATATTGTCTACTAACAAATATCTACGTCCATTAACCGGACCAGGTAATCCTGAATTTGGTCCTGTCAACTGCGGGTTTATTACACCATCAACTGGATCCAATGTATTTTGTGGTAATGTATCTGGGTCAATATTATATATTAATAATCTATCATCATTTGGGTTGGGAACAATAGTTCCTACTATGTCAGTAGTCATGTAGGGATTTTGTAACCATATTTGACTAATTCCCGGTTTAACAGTTCCGTATACATTTAATACACTAGCCCAATAGATATCTGTATCCGGATTAGGCGGCAATTCTAAATTATTATTGCCGGGATAGAATGCAATAGCTTGTGGCAATATCTGTAAAGTATTACCAATTAATAATATCTTATATCCATATGGTGTAATTTTTTGTCTGGTGCCTATTAACAAATCATCATCTTGTATGTCAGTCAATGCATTGCCTTTAAATATTGATGCAATGATTTTCTCAATAACACCCATCTTCTTAAGTTTACTTGCTGTGCTAATCCATATTGGCATATAGAATTTCCAACTCATCACATCAATTGGATTACCAGTCCCAACTGGAATACTGCGACTGCTAAAAGTTAACCCTTCTTGGTATACAACACTTAAACTAGTCCAATCAATAAAGTTATCAGTGCTTTGAATTTCTAATGCAGGATTAAACAATGTGCCTAATTGTTCAATCAACTGTAGTTTTTGATTATAGTTTGTAGTCCAAAAATCTACTGTAATTCTTAATGTGTACGGCACTGGCATTAACCGTTCAACCGTAAATGCTTGTCCTTGCACAGTTTCATAACTTTGTGTTTCACTATTATATGATCGTTGGCGAACTTGAATCTTATCAATGAAGGTAGGATCTTGTGTTCGTTTTTGATCATATTCCAATGCACTAATATAATAAGTTATTAGAGGTGCGCTAGGTAAATTACTTGCACTATTATTAGCAAGGATAGTTGATGCCTGTCTGCTGCTATCACCATACATAACTGGTACACGAACTAGTATTTCATTACCAGCCGGGTCCTTACCTTTGGTAACAGACCAGTTACTGAAAATTTTTGCAAATTGAATTAAAAATCTGCGTATCTGATTATCATAGAAAAAATCTGCCATTATATACTCTTTATACTACTGGGGGTAACGTGTCGGGTGTCAATCCTAAAATAGTTGACAATGCTTGACGTTGCGGTACATACGTACCGTCTGTAAGTTTAGTTTCTGCTCTATCATTAATAAAGCCAGATAATTGTGACTTGTTTGCTTCAGTAAATCCAGTTGGGGTTCTGACATTTTTAGATATTCTAACCCACATTCTGCCATCCCAACGATATAACAATTGAGGGAAGTAATCAATACGTAAGAAGTAATCTCCAACTTGTGGATTTTGCGGGAAACTTATACCAGCACCAGTTGGTAATCCATTGGGTGCTTCACCGGTACCATCTAAATATCCTGTAGTGTAACCAAATGATCTTGGACTGCTACGTGCAATGAATTGGAATGCTGGATCACAATCTGCTCTCCAATCCATTTGTTGACTAATTGTTCCTGTAAATCCGGGTAATTCTGGATTAGCATCAGAGGTTGCATATGTGTTATCAGCAGTACCATATGGTCCAGTAATTTGTCCCATTGAATATACTGTTAATATTTTGTTCCCACTTACTTGACCTGAATTAGTGTCGGTTCGTTGTGGAGCCAGTGTAACCGTTTCTAAATTAACTGCATTAAAAATATTTAACTTTTCATAATCCATATCCGCAGTACTATTCCAAATAGTTTTTATTGCTGCTTTGGGTATCTTAAGTACAGGACTTGGATTTTTAAAATTAGGATTACGTACCATCATTACTGTACCAGTGGGAACCGGTGCGGCGCCGTCAGTGTTAACTCCAACCGGTGGTGCTGGGTTATTGATTGCCCTAGATAATACGCCGTTACTTGAGTATTCACCGTATGTGGGTACAACATATAAATTGCTTCTATCGTAACCTGCTTTGGGTACAAGACGTTCTGCTTCAACCAGAGCAGCATTGTTGATAGAAATATTCTTATTGTAAGTAGCAAGGATATCTTTAAGATTATCCGCAGTATCTAACTGCCAATATGTAGGATCAGGTGGATATATCCCTGCAGGCACATCAATTAATGCCTTATAATTTTTATCACCATACGTAATTACATATCCTGCAGGATATGTTTTATCTTTATCCCATATACCTAAGTATGTATCCTGATCAATTGGAGCACTTAATATTTGACTAAATTCTTCACTATCAACCAATGGTTCGCATTTGATACGCCATAAGTGAGGAAACCACGTTGGACTAAATCCTTCACTTGCATAATTAGCATCGGTGATTTGCATAAAACGTTTTAGTGCAGTGGGTATAGTTTCATCCAATGGATTGTAATCTAATAAGTGAGGCAATTCAATTACATCCCCTACCATTAGTTTTCTACCAACTATTTGAATCATATCATTATAATGAACTGTAATGAAAATGATATCATTGTTTAGAAACAATCCAAACTGACTTAAGTCAAAGTCTAAATTCTGTACATTATAATGTCCACGTAAACGATAGACATTTGGATCATATGTTCTGTCACGGTTTTCTAGGAATAACAAATCTTGTATATTAGTCGGGGCTAATATATCGTATTCAGGTTGGGTAGCATCAATAGATGGACCTTGATTTGTTGGACCCATATACTTGTGTATATACAAATCCGTGGAACCTGCGGTGAACTGTTCTGATATTATCTTATCAAAAAAGTTATAATCATTGGTTTTATTGGGACGCCAAAGCGAGAGTCTAGGCATGGTTAATTCACTTTATTACTTATTTATCGTAAATACAGACGACGGCGTATTACCAAAAGGTTGACATTAAATGGATCCTGTGCTACAATACGTATTCAATTGAAACTTTGGAGTAATTCATGGCTACACGTAAGCATACAGACGATCATTTTGTAAAAGCACTAAACCCCCGGGACGCTGATACAAAATATATGGGTGAAGAACCGTTCTTCCCGACCCAGCCCGAACCCGAAACAAGATTTTCAGCACTTGCCCGAAGTTTCACATGGTATAGTAGATTCTATACCAAAAAAGACGCAAAAGAACTATTGTGTCAATATCTGGATTACAATAAGCGAACAGACGAGGCTAAGTTGGTTCGTAAGGTCCATGAAAGCGAATTCATTATTACATTGTGCTGGGTAGCACGTATGACAATGCGAGGCCTAGAATTGACCGAGCATGAAGAACTGACCCTTCAGAATGAGATTACCCGATTGGTCAAATCTTTATCAGAGACTGAGGTAAAAACTAGTCAAACTAGTATTGTAGAAACGGCAAATACACGGCCTAACATTCAAGAAGTATTGCGTGAAAAAGCAAACGCGGCTGCCGGCGACATGGAAGGGATGATTGACGATTTTGTTACTACTGGCAAAGCATCGGAAAAGACAGTTGATATTGTTGCAAGATACAATGTCATGCCGCAACATATTCATATTATCGTTGACATTTGGAAACGTAAGCAAGATGAATTTCAACGTCTAAGTGACGGTGACGAGTCATTGAAAGAGGGTTATGCGTACCTAGGTAAGATTCAAATTCGGAACATTCTTAAATTTATTGAGGGTGTGTTAGGTGACTTGAATAGCTATATTAGCATTAAGAAAGCAAGCAAGGCGCCACGTAAGCGCAAAGCAGTCCCTGTTGAAAAGATTGTTGCTAAACTGAAATACTTGAAGTTGTTCAAGGATGTTCAGTCTAAACTTGATTTAGTTAGTGTGCATCCCACAAAACTTCACGGTGCAAGTGAAGCGTGGGTTTATGATACTGGTAAGCGTAAATTACATCACTACATTGCTGACGATTATAGCAAAGTGTTCAGTGTTAAGGGTAACACATTGCTAGGGTTTGATGCGAATACTAGTGAGATGAAAACATTACGTAAGCCCGGGGAGCAAATTAAAGAAGTGATGGGGAGTAAGCCCGCGGCACGTAAGTATTTCAAAGATATCAAAGCAGTGGGAGCAGTACCGAATGGTAGATTCAACGAATCTATGATTATTTTGAAAGCGTTTTAAAATGAACAGACAAGAGGTACAACAACGAATGACTGATATTATGGTTATGATTGACCAGTCAATATCAATGACCGATGACAGAAATGAAATATTGATGTTAGCCTGTGCTATGATGCAGAGGTCTAAAGAGATATTTGAGTCTGAATTGGGTGTAGCAGGAAGAAAAGAAATGTTTAAGGACTATGTATGAAAGATAAAATTATAGATTGGTTTTCAATACACCGCAAAAAGATTGCATATACAATTGCAGGTCTTAATGTTCTAGGTGGTGCAAGTTTATTACTTAGCGGACAAGATACTAACGGATGGTTACAGATTTTTATAGGAAGTGTCATTCTTCTTGACACTGCTACAACACCATGAAAATTGATTTAAACAAATACCAAGAGTTTGTAGAGGCTGTGACAAGTCAAGCTAGTAATGACTTGACTACATTCCATGATACGATAGATAGGTTAGATGCTAACTATGAACTAGACTTAGCAGACAATCAGATGAAGCATGGACCTGATGTTAATATTCCATTATTAATTACAGCATGTTTTGGATTAGCAGCAGAAAGTGGCGAGTTTATTGAAGTGCCCAAGAAGATCATTTTTCAGGGTAAAGCATTAACTGACGAGAATGTATTTCATATGAAACGTGAACTCGGTGACATTATGTGGTACTGGGTCAATGCTTGTAGAGCATTGAATCTTGACCCTAACGATGTGATTGCTGAGAATGTACGCAAGCTAGAATCACGCTATCCCGGTGGTAAGTTTGATGCATTTTACAGCGAAAATCGTAAAGACGGCGATATCTAATGGGTTTAGGTCCTCCTACTTGTGATGATTGCCATGTTTGGTTAATCTTGTACATGGGGGAAAGATGGATGTGTCCAGTCTGCGAAAAAGATTCAAAGAATGGATACACACATCTGTTAGGAGGGGAACATACTTTGGATAATAGTAACATTCCCTTCTTAAGGTTTATGAAGGGCAAATCTCCCAATCCATAAGTCTCCTGATAAATAGTATTATTAGGTAATACTTATGTCAACATATCCAACCGCTTCTGTTCTTTCAACCCCAACCGGGTTAACTTTATCAGAGTTAAAAGAGGCACTATTCAGTAATCTTAGATATCGTCTCGGTGACGGGATGATTGATATTGAATTGGATCCTCAACATTACGAAGCAGCGTACAATTACGCTATTAAGGTCTATCGTCAACGGGCACAAGCCGCTACGGAAGAATCTTATATTCTAATGACCATTGAAAAGAATGTAGATACATACACTCTTCCTGCTGAGTTTATCAATGTGCGTAGCATTTTCCGTAGAACCATTGGTTTAGAAACTGGGCCATCAAGCAGCAGTTTTGATCCGTTTAGTAGTGCGATCCTAAATACATATCTGCTTAACTATAACTATGCTGGTGGTATGGCAACATATGACTTTTATGCAGGTTATGTTGAGTTAGCTGCACGTATGTTCGGTGGTTATGTAACATACACATTCAACCCAGTGTCCAAGATATTGCGTATTGTTCGTGATCCAAAGGGATCCGGTGAGCGTGTGTTGATATGGGCTGATGTACAAAAGACAGAAGAAATATTACTACAAGATCCTGGTGCTGGTGTATGGATTGGTGACTTTATCTTAGCAAATCTTAAAGTTATGATTGGTGAAGCCCGTGAGAAATTTGGCACTATTGCTGGCCCGGGTGGCGGCACAACATTGAATGGTACTGCTATGAAAGCAGAGGGTAAAGCTGGAATGGAATTACTAATTGAAGAATTGAAGAAATACGTAGATTTTTCCCAGCCCCTGACCTGGGTACAAGGCTAACCTAAATGCTTTCTATTGTCTTATTCCTGTAATATAATAAGTACTTATAGGAGCATTGTATGATTATAGGTATCACTGGTTTAATTGGTTCAGGCAAAGATACAATTGCTGACTATCTTACTACACATCACGGATTTAAACGAATCAGTTTCGCATCTAGTCTTAAAGATGCGATAGCAGTAATATTTGGATGGAACCGTGAATACTTAGAAGGAACAACAAAAGCCAGCCGAGTATGGCGTGAACAAAAAGACGAGTGGTGGAGTAATCGTTTGGGTATGGATATTACCCCAAGATGGATACTACAATATTGGGGAACTGATGTTTGTCGTAATCATTTCCATAATGATATCTGGGTAGCAAGCGTAGAACACAAGCTATTAAACTCCAATGAAGATATTGTAATTACTGACTGTAGATTTGCCAATGAAGTAAATGCTATTAGAAACATAGGTGGAATAGCAATTAGAGTAAAGCGCGGCCCTGATCCTGAATGGTATGATTCAGCAGTAGCATACAACAGAGGTCCAAATAGCAATTCAACGTGGACTATAAGTAAGAGGAAGTTAGACAAACTACATATTCATGCCAGTGAATACAGTAGTGTAGGGTTAGACTATGACCATATGGTAGATAATAACGGAACCATTGATGAGTTACACAACACCGTGTATAGTATCATTAATAGTCAATCTGTAAATCACCACGGCGCCAAGTAACCTCTTTCTTTTTAACAACTTCTATGCAGTTTAGGCAGATGCTGCGTAGATTCGTTTGTTCAATATGTTCTAAATTCCCGTCAATATGAAACACAGTTATTTGTGTTGAGAACATACTTTTAAAGCCACATAAATCGCATGTGGCTTTTTTCTTATATCCACTTTTAGTCCAGTTAGCCTTCCTAGGCTTTAGTTTATTTTTCTTTCTACCACACTCATCACAGGTACTTCTGTAATGTGTAACTCCTTCACGCTTATAATTTATAGCGGTATGATTTTTGTTACATTGTTTACAGATTGGCCGCTGATTTAGCATATTGTATTTAGTCTTTTTAACCTTTGAAGGTATGGTTAAACCGACTTTTTTGAATTTATTAATAAATAATAGTATGCAATCAGGTAGTAAACCTCAAAATTTTACATAAAGGAAAAATAAAATGGCATTAACATCACCCGGCGTAGAAGTAACGATCATTGACCAAAGTCAATATTTACCAGCGGCTGCTGGTTCTGTTCCGCTAGTAGTATTAGCTACAGCGCAAAACAAAGCCAACCCAACAGGCACAGGTGTAGCACCAGCTACAACTGCTGCAAATGCAAATAAGTTGTATCAAGTTACAAGCCAAAGAGATTTAGTAAGTTTGTATGGAACACCATTCTTCTATACAACAACAGCTGGAACACCAATTCAAGGTTACGAATTAAATGAATATGGTTTATTAGCAGCATATTCATTATTAGGCGTTACTAACCGTTGTTATGTATTACGTGCTGATATTGATTTAGCAAGTTTAGTTGGACAAACAGCACGTCCAACAGGTGCCCCTGCTGACGGCGCATATTGGTTAGATACTCTTACTTCAACTTGGGGTATAAATGTATTCAATGCAACAACTGGACAGTTTGCCCCGGCAGCCCCTATTGTTATTAGTGATGCTGCTTCATTGACTGGTGGCGGATATCCATTAGATAGCATTGGCAATATTGGAGATTATGCAGTAAATGCAACAGTGCCCGGAACAGGTGGTCCTGTTGCAACACACCAATTCTTCTTAAAGAATTACAATAATACTTGGGTCCCATTGGGATCAGTTGAATGGCTGGAATCTATTCCTACAATTCAAGGTACTGTAAGTAATCCAACATTAGTTGCAACTAATACATTTACTATAAATGTAAGTGGTATATACAATATTGTAGTAGAAGTTCCAGCAGATAATACTGTTGCAGGAGTTGCAAGTGCTATTAATGAATTAGGATTGGGAATTATTTCAGCAAGAGTAGTTTCAGGTAGATTGTTGATTTATTCTGTACAAACTTCAACAAGTAATGGATATTTCAGTATAACAAATACTACAGGAACACCGGCAACTGCTATGGGACTTCCTTTATCAACAAATGTTTATCAACCGTTATTACAGTACGGTACTTCATCTCAGATGCCATTATGGTCTAGTAGTCAAACAACTCCTCGTCCAACTGGTTCTATTTGGATGAAAATTGGTTCTTCTGGAAACGGATTGGAACCAATTGTATCTAGATATAGTACTACAACTGCATCATGGGTTGCAAAATCTGTATCATTGGCTCAATCTGATTGGGCAGTTACCGCTACGTTAGATCCATCTGGCGGAGCATTGATTGCAGCAGGTGAAGTGTATGGTCAATATAATTTTAACGGACAATTTAATTCAGGTCCAGTTTATTTATGGGAAAGATTAGCAACTGGCCCAACAGTAGTAACAGGAACAACAACTGATGTTGTATTCTCCGGACTTACTAGTTCTACTAGTTGTACTGCAACAACAGCATCAAGTGATCAAATTACTGTGACAAGTTCTGCTGATTTTAATATTAATGACCCGGTAGTATTTACAGGCAGTGTTTTTGGTAATGTAGTTGCCGAAACTACGTATTATATCTTAACTAAGCCAACGGGAACCGCAGTAACAATTTCTGCTACCCCAGGTGGAAGTACATTTGCATTAGCTGATGCAACTGGTACAATGACCATGGCTAATCCAGATGTATACTTATATGTTCAAGTAAGTAGACCGGGTTCTGCTAATTTATCAACAACGTATAGCTTTGTAGTTGAGGACGGAATGGATAGCACAGATTTTGTAACTGCATGGCAATCAGCAGGTATACCTAATACTAGTGCAAGCATTACTACTGACGGTTCAATTCAACTACAACACACTTTAGGTGGTGTAATTGTAATGAATGATATTATTCAAACTACAGGCGCACTTGAAGGATATCCTGCAGGTATTTTAGATCAAGCTGGATTCATAGTAGGAGAAACACCATTTACTAAATATGGAAATTCATCAAATCTTACTTTCACCTCGGTTACTCCTGATTCCACTAATAGTGCTACGGGAACCGGTGCAACTGTAACTATAAGAGGCAGTTATGAAAAGTATGTATTATATGGCCCAGGCGTAGCAACTGCTGGAACTGGATATGCAATAGGTGATCAATTAACGTTCTTAGGGACACAATTAGGTGGAACAAGCCCAGAAAACGATTTAGTAGTTCAAGTTACTGGTATATCAGGTGGCGGCCCAACCGGTCCAGTAACGTCAACTGCATGGGTTTCAGGTACTCCTAGTATTGACTATTCAGTACAATGTAGTAATTGGATAGCATTAGACTTTACAGCTAATGAGGGTGCTCCAGTAGCAAATCCAACAAATGGTACAAATTGGTTCTACAGCGTTATTGACCAAGTTGATATCATGGTTCAAGCTAATGGTCAATGGAATGGTTATAGAAATGTAAATTATGATAGTACTGGTTTCCCATCAGCTACTGGAAGTAATGCAACAGATCCAAATGGTCCTATCATTGCTGCAACTGAACCAACAACTCAAAGTGATGGCACAGCGTTAGTATACGGTGATTTATGGATCAACACAACTGATTTAGAGGTGTATCCAGTTATCAATCGTTGGCAAAGTGTTGCTGGTGTTGATGCATGGGTATTGATTGATAATGCAGATCAAACTAGCAGCCAAGGTGTAGCATTCTATGATGCACGTTGGGGGAGTTCTGGTGCAATCAACCCAGTTGATGATCCGATTCCAACTATCAAGAGTTTGCTAATTAGTGATTATATTGATTTGGACGCTCCAAATCCAGCAGCATACCCAACCGGTATGTTGTTATTCAACACACGCCGTTCAGGTTACAATGTAAAAGAATTCATGACAGGATATTTTACAAGTGCTAACTATCCAAACGCTGGACCATATGATGCAGGTGATCCTACTAACGCAAATAACTTGCCAGAATTCAGCTATACATGGGTAAGTCAAAGTGGATTACAAAGTAACGGTAGTCCGTATATGGGTCGTCAGGCACAACGTAATATGGTTGTAAAATCATTGCGTTCAGCTATTGACACTAATACTGATATCCGTGATGAAGATAACTTCTTCAACTTAATGGCTACACCTAACTATCCAGAATTACAACCTAACATGGTTGTATTGAATGCAGATCGTGGTGAGACAGGTTATATAATTGGTGATACACCAATGAGATTGCCTCCAAGTGCTACTGCTATTCAAGCATGGGCAACTAACGCCGCAGGTGCAACAAGCACAGGCGAAGAAGGTTGTGTAACACGTAACACATATTTAGGTTTGTTCTATCCAAGTGGTATAACAAGTGACCTAAGTGGTAACTTAGTTGCTGTTCCTCCAAGTCACATGATGTTGCGTACATTCTTGAAGAATGACACAATCAGCTATCCTTGGTTAGCAGCAGCGGGCACACGCCGCGGTATCATTGACAATGCTACAAACATTGGTTATATTGATTCAGCTACTGGTGAGTTTGTTACTACTAAGACACAAATTGGTATTCGTGATGTATTGTACATTAACTTTATCAATCCATTAGTATTCTTTACTGGTGTTGGCTTACTAAATTACGGTAATAAGACAAGTTACAACAGTTCTAGTGCATTAGATAGAGTTAACGTTGCACGACTAATTGCTTATGTACGTAGACAATTAACATTGGCAGCAAGACCGTTTGTATTTGAACCTAACGATGCATTGACACGTAATCAAATTGCAGGTGTTGTTCAAACATTAATGGTAGATTTGGTCGCTAAACGCGGTATCTATGATTACTTGGTAATTTGTGACGAAAGTAACAATACACCAGCAAGAATAGATAGAAATGAACTTTGGATTGACGTTGCACTTGAACCAGTGAAAGCTGCTGAATTCATTTACATCCCGGTTCGTGTTCTAAACACAGGTGAGATAGCATCATTATAATAAGCTAGGATAACCCCGCAAGGGGTTATCTGTTTATTTAAGATAAATAAGATTAACAGGAGATATATAAAATGGCAACAGCCTCACAATCATTGTTCAACATGACAGTAGCATCTGATAATGCCGGTGGCAATCAGGGCTTACTAATGCCAAAACTACAATTCAGATTCAGAGTAAACTTTTTGAATTTCGGGACAGACACAAGTACAGTAGAATTAACTAAACAAGTTATTGATTGTTCAAGACCAAACGTACAGTTCCAAGAAATTACACTACCAGTATACAATTCAACAATGTATTTGGCAGGTAAATATGCTTGGCAAACATTGTCAGTCAACATTCGTGATGACGCTTCAGGCAGTGTTTCAAGATTAGTTGGACAACAACTACAGAAACAATTAGACTTTGTTGAAATGGCAAGTGCTGCTTCAGGTCAAGACTATAAATTCCAAACTAATATTGAAATATTAGACGGTGGCAATGGTGCAAATGCTCCTGTAGTATTAGAGACTTGGGAATGCTATGGTTGTTTCTTGCAAACAGCTAACTACAACACATTGAACTATGGTACAAGTGATGTAGTAACAATTTCATTGACAATTCGTTTTGATAATGCAATTCAATCTGCAATTGGTTCTGGCGTCGGTGCTACTATCGGCAGAACAGCAGGTTCATTATCTACAGGTATTGGCGCAGGCGGTTAATAATTAACACTAAATAAATCTAGACTATGGCTGGATTTTTTGAAAACTTACTTCAAGGCGCCGCCGGAACATTTTTCGGCGGCGATTACCTACGGGATTATACTCATGCTAGTAAGACATTTAGACCCAATTCATATCAAAACGCTCCCAAGTTTAAATATCTATTTCATACTTACTTTGAAATAAATACAGCCGCATACGGGCAAAATGTAAATACAGGATCTAATTTTGGGCTACTAGTTAAAACAGTAAAACTTCCTAGCTTTAACTTTGAAGTAGCAGTAATGAATCAATACAATCGTAAAAGATTGATTCAATCAAAAATAAAATATGATGCTATAGATATTACTTTCCATGACGATCACGGCACATCAACTAATACTCCTAATGCAGGTGGTACAATAAGAAGTTTGTGGAAAGCATATTACAATTACTATTACGCTGATGGCACGGTACCCCAGGTTGTATTGCCGGGTACTCCGGGCACTCCACCTAGACAATTAGTTAGTGGTGCATATCCATTTTCTACAGATGCTACCTACAATGATCGTAATCAATATAAACCTTCCATAACAGGAAATAATAATTGGGGATATACAGGTGACTCTCCTGATCCATCTGGTTCAAAAATACCTTTCTTTAAACGAATAACAGTATTCGGGTTGAGCCAACATAACTGGACAGCTTACACATTAATTAACCCAATTATAACGAAATTCACACATGATACGTATGACTATTCACAAGGCAATGGTACTATGGAACATCAAATGTCTGTTGATTATGAAACCGTAGTTTACAATGAAGGTGGATTAGATGGTAAAACTCCCGGCAACATTGTTACTGGTTTTGGTGATGATGCTAATTATGATAGAACACCTAGTCCAATAATGAAACCCGGTGCTAATAGAAATATATTAGGTCAAGGTGGATTACTAGATGCAGCAGGTGGTATTATTAATAATTTAACACCTGATCCAAATACAGGACAAGTAAATCTATTAGGTGCCATTCAAACAGCAGGCACTGCATATAACACATTTAAAAATACTAATTTAGGCAGTCTGGTTAAATCAGAACTTACAGCCGGTATAATAAATGCAGTTGGAAAAACTCCTAATAGAAATTTAACTGTTAGTACACCTATATTTGGTGCAACACCTCAAACTAGCGGAACTGCTGGCGCACCAGCTAGCAATGCACAATCTACCCCTCAACAAGTTGGTGGAAATCCTTATGCAGGTACTAGTAATAGTGGAGTTACTAACGCACCTCGTGGCAGATAAATAGTATAAACTATTAATTTATTATGCCACAAATATTAGATCAACGAACATCAATGGATCAAACAGTTAGAATATTTGATTCATTCTATGCTATCACTTTAACTATAAACGGAAACGAATATGACATTGTTCGTGGTTATTTTGTATCAATTTGTGCTACAAAAAATATTGCAAATAACTTCACTGCGGTATTATTCAGAATATCACAAGAAACCGGAATAGATGCATTGGATTTATTAGACCAAGTTAAAGGCAAAAAAAAGATGGAGATGAATCAAATTTTTGCTTACTATATGAATAGTTTCAAAAGCAAAACATCTCTCTATGGTATAGGTACAGTACCAAAACCAAACCTTCCCGTAGCACGTAACATTGTGCAATAATCATGGCTAACTGGGCACAAGGCATATATACTCCTAAAAACCCACACAAATATGTAGGGAAACATAACCCTAAATATAGATCAGGTTGGGAATTAACATTTATGACCTTCTGTGATACACATAAAAATGTAACACATTGGGCTAGTGAATCAATGTCTATTCCATATCGTAGTCCATTAGACGGTAAAGTGCATAAATACATACCAGACTTCTTTGTTGTTTATCAAAACAAGTATGGAAAAGCAATTGCTGAAGTTGTAGAGATTAAACCCAAAAAACAAAGTTTAATAGAAAGTCGTGCAGCAAGCGCAAGAGATAGGGCCGTAGTTGCTGTAAATCATGCTAAGTGGGCAGCTGCCACAGCATATTGTAAAATGCAAGGGTTTGCATTTAGAGTCATAACTGAGGATGACCTTTTTAGAAATGGTACACGAAAGTAACTAAATACTTTTATGACCAAAAAACTAGAAGAACTCTTTGAACTTCCCCAAAATGAAATAGACACTTTGGCAAAACCGACGCCAGAGAACGCACAAGAAATCACTACCGAAGCATTAGATAGTCTAACAAAAATAGAACAAGCATTACCCCAAGTACGTGGTTTAGAAGCCGCTGACGATGAGATGGATAGTCTTGCCACATTAGCACAAGATAGCTATAAAGACTTGATGGACTTGGGAATGCAAGTTGATAGTAGATATGCTAGTGAGATATTCAATGTTGCTGGAACTATGCTAGGACATGCTATCACAGCAAAGACTGCTAAACTAAATAAGAAGTTAAAGATGATTGATTTGCAACTAAAAAAAGCGCAATTAGATCAAAAAGCTGCAAGCAAGACTGAAGAAATTGAAGCTACCCCATTAGGTGAAGGTAGAGAACTTGACAGAAACGAACTGCTTAAGATGTTGGCAGCAAAATCCGACTAAAAAGATAAATAATATATACAGGAATAAAAACATGCGAAGCCTTAAACATTTCATTGTTGAAAGTATACATACTTACAAGTATACTATCAAAATTGCCGGCACCATTGATAAAAACTTTTTAGATATGTTTAAGTACAATCTAACCAAGTTTGACCCAGTGGAAATCAGTGAACCAAAGTCTACCCCGATACAGAAGTCACCATATGGATTTCCTAATTTAGAGAATGAAAGCGTAACATTGATTAAAGTTGAGTTTAGATACCCAGCTACAGAGCCAATGGTACAACAACTTGCTCAACTATGTGGATACAATGTTAACATGGTGCGTATGGTATCAACACACTTTGATGATAGCATTGACGCTGAGATGGCCGGCTATGAGAATGAAATGAAAAATAGTCCATTACTTGACAAAGAAGAAATGGGTCAACAGCCAGACGCTAAACAAGCAAGCAAGGCATATGGAGATTCATATTTAACTTCAATCAAAGATCAAGCTAAAGAGTCTAAGATTGATATTCCATATGCAGGAACAAAAACAAAAGATGCGTTTGACCCGTTCAAGCCATATTTAGATGATAAGAAGTTGGGTGATAAGAGTCCAATGACTACTATCAAAATGCCACCAAAGCCAAAAACTGGCGCAGCATATAATCGTTAAGGAAAACAAAATGGATATCAGAGATATATTAAAATCATTTGACAGCTTATCAGAAGCAAAAACTACTACTGATAAAGGCGTAACAACCCACAAGGGTGATTATGGTCGTGAGTTTGACACGGATGAAGAAGGCAATGCAGTAGTTAAAAAAGTAAAAAGCACAGAGCCTAAGCCAAAAGGTCGTCGCCCAGATCCTGATAGACCTAAGTTAGGAAAAGATGATCCCAAGAATAAAAAAGTAGGTGATCTATTTGGTCGTACAACAGGTGCAGTGCCAAAAGGTAAAAAAGGTACTGTAATCTCAGGTAAAGCACAAAGTCACTCTGATAATAAAAAAGATGACGGAACCGGAGATGAAGAACCTACATCTAAAAAAAGTTTAAAAGAATATTTTGATCAAATGGATGAAGCATTGTATGAAGCAGCACTAGCAGTACAACCATTGCCTGCTACGCCACAACAAAAGCAACAACAACAAATGGCAGGAAAACCATCATACTTAATTAAAGATCCTGCCAATCCACAAGCAGCAATTACTACACAAAGTCAAGCTGTAGTAGATGCAGCTAAGAATGGTACAATGTCAATGCAGAAGCCGGGCGCTGCTCCTACAGCACCAGGTGCTACACCAGCAGCAGGCGCAGGTTCACAAGTTAAGCCAATGGAAGAAGGCGAATTAGATGAAATGTGGGGCAATCCATATGATGATGACAAGGTTGATGCTATCAATGCTGCCAACCCACCAAAAGCACCATCAGGTCAACCTAATCGTATGACACCTAAGCCAGCAACGCAGGTTGCTTCAGCA
>Ga0214919_10000869_pt1 | contig 51223 bp, 50 predicted proteins | sample LL1503_MetaG_FD_177994 | JGI IMG/M metagenome (GOLD analysis project Ga0214919, IMG submission 177994) | Freshwater microbial communities from Lake Lanier, Atlanta, Georgia, United States - LL-1503 | ecosystem: Environmental > Aquatic > Freshwater > Lake | place: USA: Georgia | collected...
AGCCGGTGGTGATTTAACGGTTTCGCAGTCAAAGGCGTATTCTTGGTTTTTTATTAAAAAATAAGTATTATTAAATTTAGAGGTGCTGGATCAATCAATTAAATGCCAATCAGTGGTGATGTATCAGGAGGGGTGTAAGGGCGTTGAAGATTTTTCCAAGTTCAAAAAGAACAGAAAAAAACGATCTCAACTTGCAAATAAAAAGTGGCGAGAAAGTCATTACGACCCCAAACTTTTCAGAAAAAAACCTGAAAATTTAAACGCAACCCCAAACCACCCATTCGCCCCCAAAATGATCAAGCTGTTTATTTATGCTTTGGTCGTGGTGATGGTTTTAATAGCCGCGTATGACCTCTTTAAAAATAAAGGCTTTTTTGATTGACCTGTCTCAGGCCGACTTCACGAATTCATAAAAAAACGGCCCGAAGGCCGTTTTTCATTGGGGCAGCAAAAGTCTCACTTTTTGCCGCTGCCCTCCAGCTTGTAAATGTGCGGACCTTCGCCGGTCGACAGCAATCCCGTATGGGCATAGATGCCCAGTTTGGCGCGGGTGTCCGTGATGTCCAGGTTGCGCATGGTCAACTGGCCGATGCGGTCGAGCGGGCTGAACGGCGCGTCTTCCACTTTTTCCATGGAGAGGCGCTCGGGCGCGTAGGTCAGGTTGGGGCTTTCGGTGTTCAGCAAGCTGTAATCGTTGCCACGGCGCAGTTCCAGCGTCACGGTGCCGGTGACGGCGCGGGCCACCCAGCGCTGGGCGGTTTCGCGCAGCATGATGCACTGCGGATCGAACCAGCGGCCTTGGTACAACAAGCGGCCCAGGCGCAGACCGTTCATGCGGTACTGCTCGATGGTGTCTTCGTTGTGGATACCGGTGACCAGGCGCTCATACGCGATGTGCAGCAGGGCCATGCCGGGGGCTTCGTAAATGCCGCGACTCTTGGCTTCGATGATGCGGTTCTCAATTTGGTCGCTCATGCCCAGGCCATGACGCCCGCCAATCTCGTTGGCTTTCAGAAACAGTGCCACCGGGTCGGTGTATTCCACGCCGTTCAGGGCCACGGGCATGCCTTCTTCAAAGCGCACGCTGACTTCTTCGGCTTTCACGTCGACTTCGGGCTTCCAGAACGCCACGCCCATGATGGGGTTGACGATCTTCATGCCGCTTTGCAGGCTTTCCAGGTCTTTGGCTTCGTGGGTCGCGCCCAGCATGTTGCTGTCGGTGGAGTAGGCCTTTTCGGCGCTCATCTTGTAGCCAAAGCCGTTGGCGGTCATGAAGGCGCTCATTTCGGCGCGGCCACCCAACTCGTCGATGAACAACTGGTCCAGCCAAGGCTTGTAGATCTTCAGGCTCGGGTTGGTGAGCAAACCGTAGCGGTAAAAACGCTCGATGTCGTTGCCCTTAAAGGTGGAGCCGTCCCCCCAGATGTTGACGTCGTCTTGCTTCATTGCGGCCACCAGCATGGTGCCGGTCACAGCGCGGCCCAGTGGGGTGGTGTTGAAGTAGGTGATCCCACCCGTGCTGATATGAAAAGCACCGCACTGGATGGCGGCAATGCCCTCGTGCGCCAACTGGGTGCGGCAGTCGACCAGCCGGGCTTTTTCTGCACCGTATTCCATCGCCTTGCGGGGAATTTCGTTGTAGTCGGCTTCGTCAGGCTGGCCCAGGTTGGCGGTGTAGGCATAGGGCAGGGCGCCCTTTTGTTTCATCCACAAGAGGGCGGCAGAGGTGTCCAGACCGCCCGAAAAGGCGATGCCGACTTTTTGCCCTTTGGGCAGGTGTTGCAGGATGGTGCTCATGGGGGTTCTGTGTTGTTCCGACGTGTTTTCGGCTCAACCGAAGTGGCAGATGTAGTGGTAGGGCTCGGTCACACGGATCTCGAACTTGGAGTTGCCCGGGATGCTGAATTTTTCGCCTGCTGAGGACTTGACCCAGTCGCTGCTGCCGTCGAGTTTGTATTCGCAAAAACCACCGACGCACTCCATGATTTCAGGCGCGCCGGTATTGAAGGTCAGGCTGGCGGGCAAGATCACGCCCACCGACAGCTTGGTGCCATCGGCCAGGGTCAGGTTGTGGCTGATGCATTTGCCGTCAAAGTACACGTTGGCTTGGGTGGTGACGGATACGCCGTCGATTTTTTCGGTGGTCATGGGTTTGTTTTCCTGACCGCATCAAATGCGGCTGTTGAGCGCCAAGATGGCGCAGGGATGGGAACAAACCTAGGATTTTAGGTTACTCCTGCGCACCGGAACCGGTGGCCGAAAGTTTCAACCCAAAATGACTGTCTTTAACGCCAGCGGCGGCCGTACCCACCCCGGAAACCCCAGCCAAGGTTGATGGAAGTAGAGAAAGGGTAGGGGTTGTAGTAATAAGGAGAGCCATAGACCACGGCGGGTTGGCTGTAAATCACTTGAGGCTGAGACATTCCCGGAGGCTGGCCCATGGATTGCGCGGCTTGTGCAACTGGCGCATTGGGCAGTCCGGCTGGCGTGATTTGCAATGCAATCGTTGGACCAGGGTCTTGCGGCAATTGCACGGTGTACTGCTTGCCGGCGTAGTCATAGACCACTTGGTAGCCGATCAAACGGTTTTCGAAGGCCGATTGCAAGGTGCAAGTGGTTTGATTGACTGTTTGCGCCGGGGCCTGTTTTTCGATGTTGTCACCCACGATAGCCCCACCGATCATGCCAGCCATGGTGGCCAAAGCCTGCCCTTGGCCGCCGCCCATTTGGCTGCCCAATGCGGCCCCAGCAATGGCGCCCACCATCGCCCCCGCCCCCGAATTGGGCGGCTGCACCGTGACCGGTGTATTGGCGCAGACTTGGCCCGGAACAGCGACTTGTTGGTACAGCGCGATACGAGAAGTCACTTGCCCGACCAGTTCGGGCCCGCTGGCGGTTGGCGCTGGCGCCTGCAATGGTGCAGCAGTTTCCGGGCCCGGCGCAGGTGATTGCGCTGAACTTTGAGCTGAACTGATAACGCTGAAAGCAATGCAAGCGAGGGTGACGCCAATTTTTTTCATTTCTGATCTCCGAACTGAAAACCGGTGAAGCTTGTATTTTAGAGACGTATCCCTGTATCGGGCTTGTTTTCAAGGTAAAGATTCTGTAACGGGTTCAAATCCGCTGCTCAGACCAGTTATCTGAATTGAAACTAACCGATACGGCTGGCAAAGTGCCATGCGTTGGCCATTCCACGACAGGGCGTTTGATCAGGCTGTGGTGAATCATCATCAAGGCTTTGGCGCTATCGGCATCTTTGACGGAGGCTTGAGTGCTTGTATCGAGCTTGCGCCATGTGGTGCCTTTGCGATTGATCAGATTTTCCCATCCGACAATGTGTATCCAATGGACCATTGATGCCTCTGAAACGCCTTCTTTTTTGAAGTCGTGAAATGCATAAGTAAGGCCATGTTCGGCCAGCCAATTACGGGCTTTCTTGACCGTATCGCAGTTGGAGATGCCATAAACTTGGATGCTCTGTTGGGTTGGGGTGGGTGTTTTCATAAGGGTCAATCATCCTTCAATTGCGGCTCGGCGACAATTGGGGCGTATGAATAATTTACAAGACTGGCTCGCTCATTGCGAGCAATTGCATCCATTGACGATTGACATGGGTTTAGACCGTGTACGCGAGGTCGCCCAGCGCATGGGCGTTCAATTTGAGTGTCCTGTCATCACGGTGGCAGGGACCAATGGCAAAGGCTCCACCTGCGCCATGCTAGAGGCCATTCTGTTCGAAGCGGGCTACCGAACAGGGGTCTACACATCCCCCCATTTGGTTGATTTTGAAGAGCGCTGCCGTATTCACGGGCAATCCGCTTCTGCCGATCAACTGGCGCTGGCTTTTGCCCAGGTCGAAGCGGCACGGGGCCAAGTGTCTTTGTCGTATTTCGAATTCAGCACACTGGCCATCATGCAGGTGTTAATGCAGTCCCGTCTCGATGTTGTGATTTTGGAGGTCGGCTTGGGGGGGCGACTGGATGCGGTCAACATCATCGATCCCGATTGCGCCATCATCACCAGCATCGACATTGACCACACCAGTTTGCTGGGAACGGACCGTGAGCGCATCGGCTTTGAGAAGGCCGGCATCATGCGCTCTGGCAAGCCCGTAGTGGTAAGTGACCCCGTGCCACCCGACAGCGTGATTGCCCATGCGACCACTTTGGGCGCTGAATTGTGGCGCTTTGGGCAAGACTTTAATTTTTCGGGTGACAAGCTTCAATGGGCATGGGCAGGGCGTGGTCGCCGTTTCAGTGGTTTGGCCTATCCTGCCTTGCGCGGGGCCAACCAATTGGTCAATGCATCTGGTGTCTTGGCTGCGCTGGAAGTCTTGCGGCCCCGCATTCCCGTGACGGCCCAAGCCGTGCGCAACGGCTTGGCCATGGTCGAATTGCCCGGACGGTTTCAGATCGTTCCGGGTGAGCCTGTGTTGGTACTGGATGTGGCGCACAACCCCCATTCCGTTGCTGCGCTGGCCGCCAATCTGGATGCCATGGGCTTTTATTCCAACACCCATGCAGTGTTTGGAGCAATGGCCGACAAGGATTTGCAGGCCATGCTGGCGCGAGTCGCTCCCGTAGTGGACCGTTGGTTTTTCACCGATTTACCGATTCCCAGAGCCGCCAGCGCGGAGCAACTTCAAGAACTATGGCTTGCGGGCAATCGCCGCACCGATGTGACTTGTTCGACCCACGCGAGCCCTGATGCCGCCTTGCAAGCGGCCATCGCGTCGGCCAACCCCGCTGATAGAATCGTGGTCTTCGGATCGTTTTACACGGTGGGCGGGGTTTTGAAGGTCGGGATTCCCCGTCTCCATGCCAAGCACCTGAGCACGTGAGTACCCGCTTCATGGCTTTTTTTAAATTCCGACTTCCAGGTCAAACCTCTCCAGCCTCTGAGGCTGTCAATGCCTTACCAGCTGAAAGCCTGGAGGTCTTGCGTAAGCGTGCCCGTCATCGCTTGATGGGTTCGGTGGTGTTGGTTTTGGTCGCGGTTATTGGATTTCCGCTGCTGTTTGATACGCAGCCCCGGCCTGTGTCCGTGGACACGCCGATTGTTATGCCTGAGCGTGCCTCAGCGCAGGCCAGCTCTGCCCTTGGTGCGGTGGCATCGGTTTCAGGTACTGTCAAATCCCCTTCTGCTGCGGTTGTGCCCTCGGGTCCTTTGCCCTCGGGGTCTGTGCTTGACGCCAATGAAGAAGTGGTGCCCTCTACAAATCGGCCTGCCGAAAAAAATCAAACCCCTGTTGGTTCGCCAACCGTGCAGCCTAATGCCGGGGGCTTTAAGGTGGATTATGGAAAAACAGGCGCTGCAGCACCTGCTGTGAATGAGTCTAAAACAGACACAGCTGGGCCTTCGAGTCCCTCTGACAAGGGCCGAGATGAAGCCGCCAAGGCACGCGCTTTGTTGGATGGCAAAGATATCAGCAAAAGCAGTGAGGATCGTTGGATCATTCAGGTTGGGGCCTTTACTGACCCTGTCAAAGTCCGGGAAACCCGTCAAAAACTGGAAGCTGCAGGACTCAAAACCTATACCCAAGTGATCGAAGCCAAGGACGGCAAGCGAACGCGTGTGCGGCTAGGACCATTTGCCAGCAAAGAAGAAGTTGACAAGGTCAACTCTAAGATTCAAAAGCTCCAATTGGAGACTTCGATTTTGAAGCTCTGATGCCATGGCCGATGTCACATCAATCGATTGGATTTTGCTGGTTGTTTTGCTTGCATCCTTGCTGATGGGGGCTTGGCGAGGCCTGGTCTACGAAGTCATGTCTGTGATCGGTTGGCTGGCTTCTTTTGTACTCGCACAATGGTTTGCCGCCGATGTCGCGCAGCAATTGCCTATGCAAAGTGCTGGTGAGTCATTGCGGTATGCCGCAGGCTTTGTGATTGTTTTTGTGGCCAGTGTGTTTGCTGCAGGGTTGATTTCTGCAATGCTGCGCAAATTGATTTCTGTCATTGGCTTGCGGCCTGTTGACCGCGTGTTGGGCGCCGGCTTTGGTTTGTTTCGCGGTGTGATCTTGTTGCTTGCCTTGACGGTGGTTCTGCATCTGATGTCCATGACCCAGAGTGAATGGTGGCAAGAGTCCCAAGGTGGGCCTGTATTGACAGCGCTCTTGAAGGGGTTGAAACCCGTGTTGCCCGCTCATTTTGGGGCGTATTTGCCCGACTGATTTTCCTTTGACTGGATGAATGTATGTGTGGAATTGTGGGTGTCGTCAGTAGCGCGCCGGTCAATCAACTGGTCTATGACGCTTTGCTCTTGTTGCAGCATCGCGGTCAGGATGCTGCGGGCATTGTCACGCAACTGGAGCGCAAGTTTTACATGCATAAAGCCAAAGGCATGGTGCGTGATGTGTTTCGCACGCGCGATATGCGGGCCTTGCCAGGCAACTGTGGCCTGGGTCAAGTGCGTTACCCCACAGCGGGTAACGCTTTCAGTGACGAAGAAGCACAGCCTTTTTATGTGAACGCCCCATTTGGTTTGGTGCTGGTTCACAACGGCAACTTAACAAATGCCCATGCGTTGAAGGCGGAGTTGTTCTCGACCGACCACCGTCACATCAACACCGAAAGCGATTCCGAAGTCTTGCTCAACGTGCTGGCCCATGAATTAGAGAAAACCACCCGTGGTTTGCCACTTGCAGCTGTTGATGTGTTTTCAGCTGTTCAAGGCGTGCACCGCCGTGTGCGAGGCTCTTATGCTGTGATTGCCATGGTGGCCGGGCACGGGTTGCTGGCCTTTCGGGACCCCTTCGGCATTCGCCCCATGTGCATGGGCCAAAGCAAAGACGGCACGTGGATGTTGGCCAGCGAATCGGTGGCCTTGGAAGGTACTTCGCACCAGTATGTGCGAGACGTTCAGCCTGGCGAAGCGATCTACATCGACTTGAAGGGACAGTTGCATGCCCAGCAATGTGCCGCCGCCTCTCAATTGAGTCCATGCATTTTTGAGTTCGTGTATTTAGCCCGACCTGACTCGACGATGGACGGCATCTCGGTTTACCAAGCGCGATTGAATTTGGGTGAAACTTTAGCCAAGCGTGTCATCTCCACTGTGCCGCCGAACGAGATTGATGTCGTGATTCCGATCCCCGAGTCCAGCAGGCCCAGTGCCGCGCAACTGGCGCAGTTGCTGGGCTTGCCTTACCGCGAAGGCTTTGTCAAAAACCGTTACGTGGGCCGCACCTTTATCATGCCCGGCCAGTCGGTACGTAAAAAATCGGTGCGCCAAAAACTCAACGTGATCGCCAGCGAATTCAAAGGCCGCAACGTGCTGTTGGTGGACGACTCTATCGTGCGCGGCACCACCAGCCGCGAGATCGTGCAAATGGCGCGCGACGCCGGTGCGCGCAAAGTCTACATGGCCAGTGCCGCGCCACCGGTGCGCTTTCCCAATGTGTATGGCATCGACATGCCCACCCCCGAAGAGTTGGTGGCGCACGACCGCACCACCGAGCAAGTGCGTGAATTGATCGGTTGCGACGCCCTCATTTACCAAGATGTGGACGCGATGAAGCAAGCTGTTCTGAGTGCGCTGGCGCCGAACGCGCCTCGACTTACCGGTTTTGATGCGTCTTGTTTTGATGGCATTTATGTGACGGGCGACATTTTGCCGCAAGACATTGAGCGCCTGAATGCCAAACGCGTAGGGCAAGAAGAGGGCGCTGAAGACAACTCGCGCTTGGCTTTGCCCAATGTTTCAGATTGACCCGCGAAGTGACTGTATGAGCCAACATCCCTTACCTGAAAATTTGCACCCAGACACTCTCGCCTTGCGCGTCGCGGTTGACCGCAGCCAGTACGGCGAAAACTCCGAAGCGCTGTACCTGACCACCGGCTATGTGCAGACATCGGCCGAGGCCTCGGCCCGACGCTTTGCGGGCGAAGAGGACGGCTACACTTATGGCCGCTCGGGCAACCCTACGGTCAGCAGTTTTGAAATGCGCTTGGCCGCCATGGAAGGCAGCGAGGCGGCTTTGGCCACATCGTCGGGCATGTCGGCAATCATGCTGATGCTGTTCAGCTTGCTCAAGGCGGGCGACCATGTGGTCTATTCCCAGTCCATGTTCGGCTCCACACTCAAACTGATCGGCTCGGAGTTTGCTCGCTTTGGCGTCGAATCCACCATGGTGTCGCAAACCGACGTCGAAGCCTGGAAGGCGGCGATTCGCCCGAACACCAAAATCTTGTTTGCCGAAACACCGACCAACCCCCTGACCGAGGTTTGTGATATTCAGGCGCTGGCCGACATGGCGCACAATGCGGGCGCTTTGTTGTCGGTTGACAATTGTTTTGCCACGCCTGTTTTGCAGCGGCCCATGGAAATGGGGGCCGACATCGTCACACACTCCGGCACGAAGTACCTGGATGGCCAAGGTCGCGTGATGGCCGGTGCGCTGTGCGCCTGTGAAGACTTGATCACTGGCAAATGCCTTCCCGTCATGAAAAACGGCGGCATGGTGTTGTCTCCCTTCAACGCCTGGGTGGTGCTCAAAGGTCTGGAAACCCTGGACATACGCATGCGCGCCCAAAGCGCACGCGCCCACGAAATGGCTGTGTGGCTCGAGCAGCACCCGATGGTTTCACGCGTTTATTACCCTGGCTTGACCAGTCATCCGCAGCACGCGCTGTCGATGAAGCAAATGTCCAACCTCGGCGGTGCGGTGTTGTCTTTTGATGTCAAAGCCAAGGATCCGCAGACGGCCCGCACCCGAGCCTTTCATGTGCTTGACAGTCTGCGCGTGTTGTCGCTGTGTACCAACTTGGGCGACACCAAAAGCCTGTTGACGCATCCGGCCAGCACCTCGCACGGCAAGTTGTCTGAAGACCAGCGCAAAGCCGCCGGCATCGGGCAGGGTCTGATCCGTTTGGCCGTGGGCCTGGAGCATGTGGGTGACATGCAAAGCGACTTGCTGCGCGGTCTGGAAACACTTTGAATTTATTGCTGAATGACTAAAACCCGTACCCGCTTTGCCCCGTCTCCGACAGGCTTTATCCACTTGGGCAATATCCGCTCGGCCTTGTACCCTTGGGCCTTTGCCCGGTCTACAGGCGGTGACTTTATTTTGCGGATTGAAGACACCGATCTGGAACGATCGACTCAAGCGTCGGTGAACGTGATCATTGAGGGCATGGCCTGGCTGGGTCTGGACCATGACGAAGGCCCCTTCTACCAAATGCAGCGCATGGATCGCTACAAAACTGTGTTGCAAGATTTGATTGCGGCAGGCCAGGTCTACCCCTGCTACATGAGCATGACCGCGCTGGACGCCTTGCGCGAAAAGCAAATGGCCAACAAAGAAAAGCCGCGTTACGACGGAACATGGCGCCCTGAGTCTGGCAAGACCTTGCCCCCCATCCCTGACGGCGTGGCCCCCGTGTTGCGCTTTAAAAATCCACAGGGTGGTGTGGTGGCGTGGGATGACAAAGTCAAAGGCCGGATTGAAATCAGCAATCACGAGTTGGACGATCTTGTGATTGCCCGTCCCGCACACAAAGGGGAAGCTGTGGGTACCCCCACCTACAACTTCTGCGTGGTGGTGGACGACATCGACATGGCTATCACGCATGTGATTAGAGGCGATGATCATGTGAACAACACGCCGCGCCAAATCAACATTTTTAAAGCCTTGGGCAAAGAGCCGCCGGTCTACGCCCATTTGCCCACCGTGCTCAATGAGCAGGGTGAAAAAATGAGCAAGCGCAGCGGCGCCAAAGCCGTCACGCAATACCGGGACGAAGGCTACTTGCCCGACGCCATGGTGAACTACCTGGCCCGCTTGGGTTGGAGCCATGGCGACGACGAGATTTTCAGCCGGGCCCAATTTGTGTCATGGTTTGACTTGGACCACCTGGGACGAAGTGCAGCGCAATTTGACGAAGCCAAATTGCGTTGGGTGAATGCCCAGCATATGAAAACCATGGACGATGCGGCTTTGGCCGAACTGGTCAGTGCGCAGTTGCAAAAGCGCGGCATCGCACCCGATGACCGCTTAACGGCCCTGTGCGGCCTGCTCAAAGACCGGTGTGACACCACGGTGATGCTGGCCGACTGGGTTGCTAAGTTTTATACCGATGTCACGCCCAACCCTGATGAGTTGGCGCAGCACATGACCGATGCGGTGCGACCGGCGCTGAACTTCTTGGCTGAGAAATTGTCGTCCTGTGCCTGGGACAAAGCGTCTATTGCCGCGGTGCTTAAGGAGGTGCTTACGGCGCAAGGCTTGAAAATGCCGCAACTGGCCATGCCGGTGCGTGTGCTGGTCATGGGCACGGCACAAACACCCTCGCTCGATGCTGTTTTGGCCCTGAGCGACAGAGAAAAAATATCGACGCTATTGCGAAACGCTTAAATTCCTGTCTATAATCTAAGACTCGACACCAACGAGGAATAACGCATGGCTGACAGGTTTATGCGCCAAATCCAAAGGGGGTATAGCTCAGCTGGGAGAGCGCTTGCATGGCATGCAAGAGGTCAGCGGTTCGATCCCGCTTACCTCCACCAAAGTGTTGAGATCACAGATTCGCAAGAATCAGTCCAGGTTTTGACCCTATCGTCTAGAGGCCTAGGACATCACCCTTTCACGGTGAGTACCGGGGTTCGAATCCCCGTAGGGTCGCCAAGTTTGTAGCACTTGGCTTCAACAGCAGTTGAAGCAGAGCTATCTACCAGGAGTGGTAGTTCAGTTGGTTAGAATACCGGCCTGTCACGCCGGGGGTCGCGGGTTCGAGTCCCGTCCACTCCGCCATTAAGTCAGTAAAAATGCGCCTTTGGGCGCATTTTTTATTTCTACCCACCAATTTACCCGCCATCAAATTCTGACTTCCAAGCAGCGAGCTTGTTGAGTGAATTGGTTGTTTGAACAGCATTCTGATCCCGGTTTGTCTCGGCCGCACCCAGTGCCGATACTGGCTCAAATTTGGCCAGCTACTAACCCCACCGTATTCCCACCCCCACTTGTGACAGATGTGACTCCTGCCAGCCTTTCGCTCTAATCTGCTCAACCGACTGCGCTTAGGGATACCACCCCCTTCGTTTTTGAAACGCCCAGCCGGGAGGGTATATAAAAATTCTGAAAAAAGTGTGAAGGTTCGCCATTTAGCGTCACGGAACTTTGCCAGAGTACCCCAAGCCGAAAATCAAGCAGACCAACATTGCCAAAGTCCACCAATAAGTCAACAATATGTATGTCAGTGCATAGGCGCAGACTGTTTCACCCGCGGGCGCGCGAAATTCTCAATGTGCACCAAACAAAGTATTGGCTGCAGTGAACGTCTAACAAGGGGTGACCATGACCATCGACCGATACACCAAAGCCGTTTTGACCGTTATAGGAATCAGCTTGGCTGTCATTGCTTTGCAGTACTTTTTGACCCCAGCGTATGCGCAGGTTCGAGGGCCTATTTACTCGCCCAATGGGGCTATGTGGGTCAATATCTGCAATACAAGGCAATCACCTGACGGTCAGACCTATTGCTCAGACATTGTTAATGAATGACAACTTCGCGTTGCACCCCGATAAGTCCTATGACTCGGTCAACAGAAAGTCGTCTGCGGCGGTCTGATTTCATAGAGCAATAGAAGCATTGGAATAAGGCCATACCTCGGTCATTCGAAGGAAATGTTCGGGTAAGCAGAAGATGCCCCTATAAAATTAACCCATTATTGAATTAAATCCATTCAGAATTCCACCAAGGGGATCTAAACCTCTCATTTACTGTTTTAAGGAAACGACTTCATGACCCGCCCCACTTCTGAGCTTTCCCGCCGTCAAATCCTTGCCAGTGCAGGTGCCTCTATGGCGCTAGCCTTGAGCCCATCATTGAGCCTGGCACAAACCGCTGCCAAACTGCGCTGCTTCTGGTGGGGTAACCCTGATCGCGATAAGCGCACCAAAGCTTTGTTGGATGTTTACGCCAAAAAATCGGGTATTCAAATCGCTGCAGAGTCCGCCGGCTGGGGCGACTACTGGACCAAGCTCGCCACGCAGACTGCAGGCGGCAATGCGCCTGACTTGATCCAAATGGACTACCGCTACCTGTTTGAGTACGCACGCCGTCAGACTTTGCTGCCGCTCGACAAACTGCTTCCCTTGACAGATTTCAGCGCCAATGACCGCAACGGCGGCAAAGTGGATGGCAAGCTTTACGGCGTGAATCTGGGAACAAACTCCAAGGCCATGGTGTACGACACGGCCATGCTCGCAAAAGTGGGCGTCAAAACCATAAACCCCAACTGGACTTGGGCAGATTTCGCCAAAATTACCGCTGAAATTTCCAAAGTCAACCCTGGCAAATACTGGGGTTCGAGCGACAACAGCCGTCTGGAGCAAGGCTTTGAGCAGTGGCTCAACCAACAAGGCAAGTCACTCTACAACGCTGACGGACAAGCTTCATTCACCAAAGACGACGTTGCGGCTTGGTTTGACATGTGGGACAAGATGCGCAAAGCGGGTTCGATCGCCCCGGCAGATGTGGGTGCCGGCAATACCGGCAAAATTGAAGAGTTCGAAGTCAGCCGCGGTCTGGCCGCCATGAGTTTTGCCAACTCGAATCAAATCGTTGCGTTCCAGGCGATCAATAAAAGCAGCTTGGCGCTCAGTCCCTTCCCCCGCGAAAAGGCGGGTACATCGGGCCACTACATCAAGCCCGCGATGATGATGAGCATCTCCTCCAAAAGCAAGTCACCTGAAGAGGCCGCAAAAATCATCAGCTTCATGGTGCAGGCACCCGAAGGGGTGAAAATTTTGGGTATTGAGCGTGGCGTTCCGTGTTCAACCGCAGCCCGCGCAACCTTGCTGCCTGACCTGGACGCACTGGGGAAAATCCAAATCGACTATGTGGCCTCCGTCGGGAAAACGGCTATTCCTTTGCCGCCCCCTCCGCCAAAAGGTGCTGGCGAAATTGAGAACCTGTTGCGCCGGGTGGCGGACTCTGTGGCTTTTGGCAAAACCTCGATTGCGGATGGCGCGGCCCAGTTCCACGCCGAGACGATTCGAGTCTTGGCCCGTTCTGCCTGATCGGTATTTGCACCTGAAATTCGCACGTTTCACGATGATAGACATGTCGCAAACACGCAGTACCGAGGGTACGCAGGCTGCGTCTGAGCGCCTCAGCCGATCTCGTGCCGCGACACGTCTCGACCTCATCGGCTATGCGTTCATTGCACCCTGGCTGATCGGTTTCCTGTGTTTTTCCTTAGGCCCTGTCCTGGCCTCCCTCTACCTCTCGTTTACCAAGTTTGATTTGCTGAGCCCAGCTGTGTGGATTGGCTCAGAGAATTATGTGCGAATGTTCACCCAGGACCCGCGCTTTTACCAAGCGCTGATGGTCACTTTCACCTACATGCTTTGTGAGGTGCCGCTCAAGCTTTCTTTTGCACTGATGGTGGCCATGGTGCTGGACAAAGCCATTCGGGGCGGCGCGTTTTACCGTGCGCTGTTCTACATTCCGTCCTTGCTGGGCGGGTCTGTGGCTATAGCTGTTTTGTGGCGGCAATTGTTTGAAGGCAACGGCACGGTCAACCAGATTTTGATGGCCTTGTTTGGCTACAAAGGCCAGGCTTGGATATCCAACCCGGACACGGCCATCTACACCCTGGTGCTTCTGGCGGTGTGGCAATTTGGCTCGCCCATGATTATCTTTTTGGCGGGCTTGCGCCAGGTGCCGCAAGACCTGTACGAAGCAGCCTCAATGGACGGCGCGGGCGCATTTCGCAAGTTCTACAAAATCACGCTCCCCATGCTGGCCCCCGTGATTTTCTTCAACATGGTGCTGCAGATCATAGAAGGCTTCAAGGCGTTCACACCGGCCTATGTAGTGTCTGGGGGAACAGGCGGCCCGATTGATTCCACCTTGTTTTACACGCTGTATCTGTACCAAGAAGCGTTCACGTACTTTCGCATGGGTTACGCATCGGCCATGGCCTGGGTGCTGTTGATGATCATTGGCGTTTTCACCAGCATCAGCTTTCTGACCTCCAAATACTGGGTTTATTATGAAGACGACCCTCGCTAGTTCAATGGGGGCTTCAGTGCCAGAAAAACGATACGGCCCCAGCTTGACCCGCCTGTTAACCGGCACGCTCACGCGTCACGGTTTGCTGCTGGCCGCCTCTTTTTTCATGCTGTACCCGCTGCTGTGGATGCTGGCCTCGTCGTTCAAGCCCGAAGCCATCATCTTCACGGACTTGTCGCTGATTCCACCTTCGTTTAACTTTGCCAACTATTCTGAGGGTTGGGTGGCTTTGCAGCAAAGCTTCACGGTGTTTTTCAAGAACTCCATCATCCTTGCGGTTTTGGTCGTGATGGGCAACGTGCTGTCCTGCTCCATCACCGCCTACGCGTTTGCCCGGCTTGAGTTTCGTGGTCGGCGCATCTGGTTTGTGGTGATGTTGGGCACTCTGATGCTGCCCTACCACGTGACCCTGATCCCGCAGTACGTGTTGTTCTTGAAGTTGGGTTGGATTGACAGCTTTCTGCCGTTGATTGTGCCGAAGTTTCTGGCGGCCGATGCTTTTTTCATCTTCTTAATGGTGCAATTTTTCCGGGGCATTCCCCGCGAGCTGGATGAAGCCGCTGTGCTGGACGGTTGCAGCCCCTGGCGCATTTACTGGAAGATCATGCTGCCGCTGTCCACCCCCGTGCTGACGACCACTGCCATCTTCTCGTTCATCTGGACTTGGAACGATTTTTTGGGCCCGCTGGTGTATTTGAACGACGCAACCAACTACACCGTGCCCCTGGCGCTGCGCTCGTTCATGGACTCTACCGGCCAGTCGACTTGGGGCCAATTGTTTGCCATGTCTGTGTTGGCGATATTGCCCATCTTTTTGTTCTTTCTTTTCTTTCAACGTCTCATCATTGAAGGCGTTGCTCACTCTGGTATGAAGCGATGAATCCAAGCACCGAAACCTCTCATTCTCATAAGGCCAACGTCCGCTTTGCGGCTATCGGACTCAACCACAGTCATATTTACGGTCAGACCAAGGCCCTGTTGGATGCAGGTGCCGAGTTGGTCTATGTGTATGCCGAAGAAGACGATCTTGCTGCGGCTTATCTCAAGGCTTATCCCCAAGTGCGCCGCGTCGCTGACAAGCGAGTCATTCTGGAAGATGCCAGTATTCAGATGGTGGTCAGCGCCACCATCCCAGACGTGCGTGCTGCCACAGCCATCGAAGTGATGCGCCACGGCAAAGACATCATGGTGGACAAACCCGGCGTGATCACGCTCGACGAGCTGGCCGCTGTTAAAGCCGCTCAAGCCGAGACCGGTCGCATTTTTTCTGTGTGCTTTTCCGAACGGTTCGAGAACCGTGCTACTGAGAAGGCCAGCCAATTGGTGGCCGCCGGTGCCATTGGCCGCGTGGTGCAAACCGTAGGCTTGGGCCCGCACGCCTTGCGCAACAATCCGCGCCCCGACTGGTTTTTTGAGCGCAAGCGCTACGGCGGCATTTTGTGCGACATTGCGGCCCACCAGTGCGACCAATTTTTACATTTCACCGGCTCCACACAAGCGCAAGTGGTGGCCTCGCACGTTGGCAATTTTGGCAACCCGGAAACGCCTGAACTGGAAGACTTTGGCGAAGTGCTGTTGCGTGGCAATGGCGGCACAGGCTTCATTCGTGTCGATTGGTTCACACCCAAAGGCTTGGGCGTTTGGGGCGATGGCCGACTGACGATTTTGGGGACTGACGGCTACATTGAGTTGCGTAAATATGTGGACGTTGCTGGCCGCCCAGGCGGTGACCATTTATTCTTAGTTGATGGCAAAGGTCAGCAGCACATGGATTGCAGCAAGGAGCCCCTGCCCTATGGCCCGCGCTTGGTGCAAGACATCTTGAACCGCACCGAGACCGCTATGTCTCAAGCCCATTGTTTTTTAGCCACCGAGCTGGCCCTGAAGGCCGAAGCATTGGCCACTCGCGTAGGAAATATCTGATGTCTCAAAAAATTCGTGTGGCCGTTGTGGGCTTGGGTATTGGCAAGAGCCACCTGGAGTCGTATGCCTTGGTCAAAGACCGCTTTGAAGTGGTGGCTGTGTGTGATCTGGACGAAACTAAGGCCAAATCGGTTGCCGCCGAGTTCGGTGTTCCTCATTCAACCGCCCGCCTGGGTGATTTGCTGGCGGGCAATACGGTAGATATTTACGACCTCTGCACTCCCCCTTACACCCACTGCACCCTGATTGAGCAAATTCTGTCTGCTGGTTTTCATGTGATTGCCGAGAAACCGCTGGTCGGCTCACTGGCCGAGTGCGACCGGATTGAGATTGCCCAAACTATGGCCAAGGGAACGCTGTTTCCCATCTTTCAATACCGTTTTGGCAATGGGTTGCAAAGACTCAAGCATCTGCAAGCCAAGGGGTTCGCACACACGCCGTTTTTGACCACGATTGAGACATCGTGGCGGCGTGATTCGGATTATTACGACATCACCTGGCGTGGCAAATGGGCCACTGAAATGGGCGGCTGCTGCTTGACCCAAGCATTGCACGCCCATGACATGCTGTCGTATATCAACGGCCCCGTCAAAACTGTATTTGCCAACTTGGCGACCCGCGTCAACCCGATTGAAGTGGAAGATTGCGCTGCCATTTCTGTGGGTCTGGAAAACGGCTCTGTGGCCACCTTGTCTGTCACGCTGGGTGCAGCGCAAGAGTTATCCCGGCTGCGTTTTATGTTCTCGGACTTGACGGTGGAAAGCCAAAGCCTCGAACCCTACCGTCCCGGCAAAGAGCCCTGGGTTTTCAAAGGCAAATCGCCTGAGATTGATGCTGCAATGGCGGCGGCCTTGGCTGATTTCATACCCACGCTGGAGTCGTTTGAAGGCCAGTTCGCCTTGATTCATGACACGCTCACCCAAGGAGCGCCTGCGCCCGTGTCCTTGCATGACGCGCGACAGTCCCTCGAATTGATCACCGCCATTTATTACTCCGCCGAGACGGGCACTGCCGTCACATTGCCTATCGCCAAAGACCACCCCCGCTACAACAGCTGGACACCGGCTGCCGGTAGCTTCAACAAGGCGGCAAGCCATGGCTGAGTTATCGCTGCGTGGCATCGTCAAGCGCTATGGCACGGCCGAAGTGATTCATGGCATTGACCTGGACATCCAACATGGCGAATTTGTGGTGTTTGTCGGCCCGTCTGGCTGCGGCAAATCTACACTGTTGCGCATGATTGCCGGGCTGGAAGAAATCTCTGGCGGCGAGTTTTGCATCGATGGCGTGCGCGTGAATGAATTGGCGCCAGCCAAGCGGGAAATCGCCATGGTGTTCCAGTCTTACGCTCTGTACCCGCACATGAGCGTGTATGACAACCTGGCCTTTGGCTTGCAAACGGCAGGTGAAAAAAAAGAAGTCATTGCGCAGCGGGTGCAACACGCAGCCAAGATGCTCAAGATTGACACCTACCTGCAGCGCAAGCCCAAGGCACTCTCGGGTGGGCAGCGCCAGCGGGTAGCGATTGGCCGCGCCATCGTGCGCGAGCCCAAACTGTTCTTGTTTGACGAGCCTTTGTCGAATTTGGATGCCGAGTTGAGGGTGCAGATGCGGGTGGAGCTGTCCAAGCTGCACGCCGATCTGGGCACCACCATGATTTACGTGACGCACGACCAGGTGGAGGCCATGACCATGGCTGACCGCATTGTGGTGCTGCGAGACGGCGTGATCGAGCAAGCGGGTTCGCCGCTGGACTTGTACAACCGCCCGTCGAACCGCTTTGTGGCAGGCTTTATTGGCAGCCCTAAGATGAATTTTCTCGAAGGCACAGTTGCAACAAACACAACAGACGGAGCATCAGACGGCATGGAAGTTAGGCTTCAAGGCGGTGAAACCGTCAAGATAACAGCCGTGCCCTCCAGCCGCATAAGCGCTGGCGCACTCGTGTGTGTGGGCATTCGGCCTGAGCACATTGAGTTGGTCGAACAGGGCCTGCCCATGAAGGTGACGCTGACCGAGCAATTGGGCGGCAACACTGTGCTGTACGGCAGTTTGGGTGCACCAGGCACTTCTGATTCCGTACAGCAATCGCTGGTGGTGCAAGTCGTGGGACAAAGCCACTACAAACGCGGCGACACCGTTCTGGTCAGCATGCCCGCCGCCGCATGCCATGTTTTTGATGACAAGGGCTTGGCGTTGTACTGACGAGTTCTCAAAATACGGAAAACCAGTCATGCGGTGAATACACAGCCGACGGGAAAGCAATGTACCTCGTAACTGCGGGTGGACGAATCCGGTGCCTGCGATGCAGGGCAAGTTCCTCGCGCACAAAGCTGCAATGTGCCAAGCCAGCACTGAAGTCATCCTCAACGCAGAAATGCGGTCATCACGGTGGCCGTCGACACTCAGCAGATGTACTTCGGCGGATCAGCGAAGCCAACACGCTGCATGGTGAACGCTCAAAGCAAGCCAAAGAGCAATACGGTCAGGACGCAGTGCACATCAACGGGTAAGCCCAAAAACATCCTGGAATTAGGGTAATCCTTAGCTTTCGATTTCGAATATGACCTTGCGAAAACGAAAGGCGCTACCTAGAATGGGCTTCCACCACTCTGGCGCAGCATGCGGGAAGTTCTATGAGTTCAATCAGCTTTTCGGTAGAGGGCCTGCAGGTCCTTATTAGCGGCGGATGCGGAGGCATAGGCGGCGCCTTTGCCAAAGCTTTTCTGGCGCATGGCGCGCAAGTCATCGTGACCGACCTTCAACCTGCCCCCGAGGCCTTGCTCAAGGCAGGCGTACGTTATGAGCACCTGGATGTAACAAGCGACGAGGCGGTCGAGGCTCTGGCCAAAAAAGTCGACAAGCTTGATGTACTGATCCACTGCGCCGGCAAGTTGTCACGCTGGGAGGAGCACAAACCCGAAGTGTTTCGCAACATTGTCGATATTCATTTGTTTGGCAACGTGCGCCTGGCGGCGGCTTTCCGGCCGCATCTCAAGCAGACGCGGGGCTGCATGATCAACATCGCTTCGATGTACAGCTATTTCGGTGCACCCCAGGTTCCCGCCTACGCTTCGGCCAAAACGGCCATCATAGGATTGACCAAATCGCTGGCGCTGGCCTATGCAGAAGACGGCATTCGGGTCAATGCCATCGCCCCTGGCTGGATAGCCACCGACATCAGTCGAGGCGGGCGAGAGAACCCCGAGTTCAATGAAAAGCTCATGGCCCGTTTGCCTAACAAACGATGGGCCGAGCCCGAAGAATTGGCAGGAACGGCGTTGTTCCTCGCTTCACCGGCGTCATCGCTCATCAATGGTGTAACGATTCCGGTGGATGGAGGTTATACGTCGTCTTGATTGGAGTGTGAGCGTAGACTATTTTTCAACAAACGGAGATAAATATGAGACATACCCTTGGCGTCTTGGCTACCGCGGCTTTGTTGTCGCTCAGCAGTGCATCGGCTTTGGCGCAAGCCTTCAACTGGAAGAAGCACGATGGGCAAACGCTCAATCTGCTGCTCAACAACCATCCTTGGTCGCAGGCGATCAAGGACATGTCTGGTGACTTTTCCACAAAGACAGGCATCAAATTGCGCATTGAAGTCTTTAATGAAGAGCAGTTTCGTGCGCGTTTAAGTACCATGCTCCAGGCCAAGTCGACAGACCTGGATGTTTTCATGTCCCTGAAGTTCCGCGAGGGGGCGATGTACGACAAGGCAGGCTGGTATGCGAATCTGACACCGCTGCTCAATTCACCCGCATCGACATCGCCAGATTTCAACTTCAATGACTTTGGAGAGGGCCTTAGAAAGGCGGAAACCATTGGTGGTAAGTTGGTCGGCTTGCCCATCAACCTTGAAGGCCCGCTGTTCTACTGGAACAAGGACATTTTTGCAAAATGCAATGTCGCTGAACCCATGTTTCTCGAAGACCTGCCTGAGGCAGCAGCGAAACTGAAAGCTTGCCCCGCCAAGGGTGATGCCACGGTATGGGCCGCCCGCGGTATTCGCGGCGCTATTTCTTATGCTGTCTCGGGTTTCATCTACAACAGCGGCGGTGATTTTTCGGGTCCCAATGGCAAACCCAGTCTGTGCGACCCGAACAGCATCAAGGGCGCAGAAATGTATGCCAACCTGCTCAAGGACTATGGCCCACCGGGCGCGGCCAACCACACTTTCACCCAGGTGATCGAGATGCTGGGACAGGGCAAGTTGGCCATGACGCATGAATCGTCCAATGAGTTCGCCAACGTTATGAAGTTTCCAGGTCGCGACAAAGACATTGGCATGAAGGTCTTGCCCAAGGGCAAGGTGACAGGTATCTCCAAGCCGATCGTTTTTGGCTGGGGCGTTTCGGTCTCTAACTTCTCCACCAAAAAAGATGCGGCCTGGTATTTCCTGCAGTGGGCCACCAGCGCCGAGATGGAGGCACGTCTCGTCAAGAATGGTGTAGCCCCTCCGCGCTCCTCGGTCTTTAATGGCCCGGATTTCAAAGCCTGGACCACTGAACTGCCGACCCGCCAGGCCTGGGCCAATTCTTTGATCGAAATCAGCAAAACGGGTACAGCCATTTCATATCCGCCAACCGATCGCGTGGTCGAGGCGCGTGAATTGGTGGGCGGCGCAGTTCAGAAGATTTTCTTGGGACAGGGTAACGCCAAGGAAACCATGTGCCAGCTCGATACCGAGCTTGTTAAGCTGCAGTAAAGGATGAGAGCTCAGCAGGCTGCATCATTGCATGGGCTCATGTGGCCTGCCGTGCTCTTTGTCGTGTTGATGGTGATCTTTCCTTTTGGCTATGCCTTTTGGCTGAGTCTGCAGGATTACAAGATCGGACAGACCTTCGCATTCATTGGGCTGGGCAATTACAAAGCCTTGCTTGTGGATGAGCAGTTCTGGAACGGCGTCAAACTCAGTGCCACCTTGTATGTTGTCGCGCTCGGGGTGCAATTGGTGCTAGGCGTGGCCCTGGGCATGCTGCTGCATCGGGTGCAGGTCATGCGGGGGCTTGTGAGAACCTTGATGATTTCACCTTTCATGCTGCCGCCCGTAGTCATCGGCATGATGTCCATGGTCATCCTGGACCCCGGCATGGGCGTGGCGAACTACCTGCTCAAAGCGGCACACCTGCCCACCAGCCTGTTTCTGGCATCAACCGATTACGTTATTTACACCGTGGTCTTGATTGATACTTGGCAGTGGACGCCATTTGTCGCATTGATTGTGCTCGGTGGACTGCAATCCTTACCCCGAAACATTTACGAAGCGGCTTCGATTGATGGTGCCACAGGCTGGCGGGAGTTTGTCTACATCACCCTGCCTCTGCTGGGCCCCACGATCCTGACGGCTGCAGTCTTGCGCAGTGTTGACCTGCTGCGTTTCTTTGATGTGATCTATATCACCACCCAAGGCGGGCCTGGTTACGCCTCTTCGACCCTGAATATCTACGCCTACAGAAAGGCCTTCGAGTTTTCCGACATCGGTTATGCCGCTGCACTGATGATCACCCTCAGCACGATTGTGTTGGGGGCCGTACTCGTGTTTTCACAACTGCGCAAAAAGGTGATGTGGTAATGAAAACCAGGCTCCTCAATTACCTGATGTCGATCCAGATCGTCGTGTTGTGTGTCGTGCTGTTTGCGCCGATCGCCTGGATGATTCTGGCCAGTTTCAAGTCCCGAACTGAAATCACCAAATACCCCCCCGAGTTGTTCTTCACACCGACTATTGAAAATTACCAGCAACTGTTCACGCGCACGGATTTTCTAGAAAACACGATGAACAGTATTTATGTGGCGGGGGGGTCGACCTTGCTGGGCCTGCTGCTTGCGGTGCCTGCGGCGTATGCCATTTCCTGGCATCGACTGGTCTGGCCGGCGACCCTGACGCTGTTTGCGCGCATGGCGCCTGGAACACTGTTCTTGCTGCCGTGGTTCATCATGTTCTCCAACGTGGGCTTGTCGGGCACCCACTTCGCGCTGATCATCACCCATGCCGTCATTACTTTGCCGATTGCCCTGTGGACGATGCTGCCCCATTTCGACGGTCTGCCACGCGAGTTGACCGAAAGCGCGCAAATCGATGGCTGCAGCGGGATCAAGATCCTCGTCCTGATCGCCATGCCCGTCGTGATGCCAGGGCTGATCGTCGCCGTGATCCTGTCATTCATTTTTTCTTGGAATTATTTTTTGTTTGCACTCGCCTTGTCGGGCATCAGTTCCAAGACGGCTATCGTGGCCTCCTTCAACTTCATTGGCGAAGGTGTCACGAATTGGGGGGCCCTGATGGCCGCCGCAACGGTGATTGCGATGCCGCCGATCCTGCTGACATTTGCCATTCAGAGAAAGCTGGTGGCGGGTCTTTCTTTTGGTGCGGTAAAGGGGTGATGATATGAAGGCAGCCAGGTTCGATGGCGAGGGCAAGATCACACTGATCACCACGGACAAGCCACAGCCGAAAGCAGGGGAGGTCCTGATGCGCGTGGCGGCCTGCTCACTGTGCGGCAGTGACTTGCGACCTTGGCGAAACGGCTGGCCGCTGACACCTGGACATGAAATTGTGGGTGTTGTTGAGGCACCGGGCCACCCGATGCACCTCCATCGCTGCCTCGCTTATATTCCGGTCTGGTGTGGCAATTGCCCCGAATGCCAAGCAGGGCACACCAACTTGTGTCGCCAAGCGCCGGAGCTGATTGGTTGGCAGCGAGCGGGCGGTTACGCACAGTACCTCACCGTGCCGGAGCAGTGTCTGTTGCCGGTGCCCGACGACATTCCCACGCACTTGGCGCCTTTGCTGCTCGACACCATTGGCACCGCGGCGCACGGCATCCGCTTGTGTCGCAAAATAGTGGACAGTGGCAGGGTACTGATTCTGGGTGCCGGCCCGATTGGCCTGGGCGGATTGCTGGTGCTGCAGCATTTCGGATTCAAGCAGGTCGAGGTGTTTGACCCCAACCCTTACCGACGCGGCTTTGCCCAATCGATAGGCGCTGTGCCAATTGAGCAGGTCATGTCTGGCACGGCTTATGACTTGGTGCTTGAATGCAGTGGCAAGGACGCAGCGCGGCAAACTGCGCTGGAGGTCGTCCGGGCGCACGGCGCCGTGGTGCAACTCGGCGAGTCGGATGCCTGGCATGTCCAAGAGAGTAAGCTCATTCGGCGCAAGGATTTTTACTACATCCGGTCTTTTTACTTTCCGCTGTCCGAATATGCGGAAAACGTCGAGATCCTGAGACACTTGAAACCGCAATTCGAACGCCTAGTTGATGAACAGGTGCCCCTGGAGGGGCTGGACGCATTGTTCACGCGCTTTGCCGCGGGTGAGCGCATCAAGCCCCAACTTCAACTCCACTATTAAGCTTGCCATGACTGGTGTCTCCATACGCAACGTCAAGAAAAATTACGGTGATGTCAAGGTCATTCATGACCTGAGCGTTGATATCCTGGAGGGTGAATTTCTGGTCTTTGTCGGACCTTCTGGCTGCGGAAAATCCACCTTGCTGCGCATGATTGCAGGGCTGGAAAGCTTTGAGTCGGGCGAGATTCTAATCAACGGCAAACTGGTCAACAACCTGCACCCCAGCCAGCGTGATATTGCCATGGTGTTCCAGGAGTACGCGCTGTATCCCCACATGTCGGTTCGCAAGAACATGGGCTTTGGCCTGAAGATGCGGGGCCATTCGGCTGAAGAGATCGAGAAACGCATTCAGGGGGCCGCATCCATCCTGCAGATCAACCCTTTGCTCGAACGCAAGCCGCGCGAATTGTCGGGCGGTCAGCGCCAACGGGTTGCGATGGGCCGCGCGATCGTGCGTAACCCGCAGGTCTTTCTGTTCGACGAGCCGCTGTCCAACCTCGACGCGAAGTTGCGGGTGGACATGCGCTCTGAGATCAAGGCCCTGCATCAGCGCTTGAAGACCACCTCGGTGTACGTCACCCACGATCAGGTTGAGGCCATGACCATGGCGGACAGGATTGTGGTGCTCAACAAGGGCCACATCGAGCAGGTGGGAACGCCGCGTGCGCTCTACCACATGCCCGTCTCACGCTTCGTTGCCGGTTTCCTGGGGTCGCCGCCGATGAACTTTCTGCCGGTGAAGCTTGAACACGGTCGCATCGACCTCCTCAACGGCAAGACGACGGGCAGCTCTGGCGACTGGAGTGGCCAGGCCGAACTGGGAATTCGCCCAGAAAAAATCACGGTGACGAGTGAACCTTCCGGCGGCCTGATCGAAGGGGCCGTCAGCCTGATCGAACCGCTGGGCGCGGACACCCTGCTGACCGTCGAACGGCCTGATATGAAGGTAATTGTCCGAGTTGTGGGTGACTCTCCGTTAGCACTGGGGGCCCAAGTGGGCTTGCGCTGGCATGAAGACGATCAGCATTTGTTCGACAGTTCAACTGGGCAAAGTATGTCATGAGTCGACTTGTTTGCCTGGGACTGGTCGTCAAAGACATGGTGTTCCATGTTCACCACATTCCCCCAACTCCGCAAAAGCTGACCGCCCAGTCGATGCGCGTCGGCTTTGGTGGCATGGCTGCCGCTGCGGCCGCTGCCGCTGCAGCGCTGGGCGGTGAGGTCGAGTTCTGGGGGCGCATCGGTGACGACGACATTGGCCGGGAAGCCCTACAGGCCTTCAAGACACGAGGCGTGGAAACTTGTGTCAAGGTCATGGCCAACAGCCAATCTCCGGTGTCTGCTGTGATCGTTGACGATGCGGGAGAACGCATGCTTGCTGCCTACCCTGGCCAAATGGACCTCGACGCCGATTGGTTGCCACTTGACCGGCTCACGGGCGTGAAGGCGGTTCATGCTGATTTCCGGTGGGTCGAGGGCGCTCGAGCGCTTTATTTGGCGGCCCAGAAGATCGGTTGCCCACGCGTTCTCGACGCCGATGCGGGCAACGTTCAGGCGCTTAAAGAGCTGATTCCGCTGGCCGATCACATCATTTTTTCTGAGTCTGGCCTGGCCGGCTTAGCCAAGGGTAAGCACGTTGAGCAGGCCTTGCTGGAGGTGGCCGCAGACCGCGATGTGGTGGCCGGAGTGACGCTGGGGGAGCGGGGCAGCCTGTTTGCGCACCGGGGGAGCTTGCATTCATTTGCCGCGCCAAAGGTTGTGGCGCTTGACACCAATGGCGCAGGTGATGTTTTTCATGGTGCCTACGCGCTGGCCATGGCACGTCAAATGTCATGGCCTGACGCTGTGCGTTATGCCACTGCAACCGCCAGCCTTAAATGCACTAAACCTCATGGCTGGGCGCAGTTGCCCACAGATCCCGATGTGATGGCTTTCATGAAGGCGCAAGCGTGTTAAGTGCAAACTGTCGCAGGGGGCTTGTGCATGGCTGAGATCCTTTCTGTGCGGGCTCGGCGACAAAAGATCCTTGAACTGATCCAGAACGCAGGCTATATGCCCATCGAAACGCTGGTGACCGGTTTTAAGGTGACGCCGCAGACCATCAGAGTGGACCTCAATGCACTGGCTGACGAGGGACTTCTGGTGCGCCACCATGGTGGCGCATCGATCCCGTCGAGTGTCATCAATACCGACTACGACGCCAGGCGATCTGAGTTTGCAGCGGTCAAGACCAAGCTGGCGAAGGCGGTGGCCGAGTCGATTCCCGACCGCAGCGCCGTCTTCATCGCCCTCGGCACCACCATGCTGGCTGTCGCGGCTGCGCTCACAGTACGTTCGGGATTGAAAATCATCACCAATAATCTGGAAGCCGCCCAGGTGCTGGCCAAACAGCCGGGTTTCGAGGTGATTGTGCTCGGCGGGCGTCTTGATCCGCGCAACTTGGGCACGTCAGGCCCCTTGGCGATGGAGACGGTGTCGAACTACCGCCCCGATGTCTGTATTTTCAGTGCGGGCGGCATTGACCATGAAGGCCACTTTCTGGATTACTACGAAAACGAAGCAGCCCTGGTTCGACAAATGATCAAGGGCTCGCGCCGCAGTATCCTGGTGGTTAATCACAGTAAGTTTGGCCGCAGTGCGTCGGTCATGCTGGGGCATGTGTCGCAGATCGATCAACTGTTCACCGACAAGTTACCCTCGGCGGCGCTCAAAGCTCAACTCAAGACCGGCAAGACACAGTTGTGCGGTATCGCGGCCGCACCGCCTGGCGGGTGACAGCTGAGCACGTTACCCCGTAACGCCACCAATACAACAACCCAAAATGCCCATTGTTCATAGGAAACCCCATGTCACTTAACGACAAATTCAGTGCAATGACCCGCAGTTCGGGTGCGTTCGCCATGCTGGCCATCGACCAGCGTGAGTCGATGCGTGTGATGTTCGCCAACACGCAAGCTGATCCGGTAACCGACGCGCAGCTCACCGCCTTCAAGCTGGCGGCTCTGCGCGCGCTCACCCCGCTGGCCTCGGCGGTGCTGATCGACCGGCAGTTTGCATGGCGCCAGGCCATCGACCAACAAGCCGTGGCTCACGGATGTGGCCTGATTGCAGCGGCAGACCACTTTATTCCCAGCAACGACGAGATTGTCTCGAACGTGATCATCGATGAAGAGGTGATCCCGCAGCAGGTCAAGCAAGATGGGGCGGCTGCGCTGAAACTGCTCGTAACCTGGCGGCCGGACGAATCGGCTGAAGTGCGTCGCAACATGGTCCTTGATTTCATTGCCCGTTGTAAAAGTGCGAGCTTGCTCAGTATCATCGAGCCTGTCTCGCGCAAGCCCAAAGATGGCCGCGTCTGGGATCTTCAGCTGGGCATTATGGAGGCAGCGCGCGAGCTCGGTAACCTGGGGGCAGACCTTTACAAGGCCGAAGTGCCCTTGTTTGGCGAGGGTGGCGAACGTGCCGTGCGCAAGGAATGTGCGCGTCTCAACGACATCATTCAGGGTCCCTGGGTGGTCCTGTCGTCCGGGGTCGCACCGGATGATTTCCCGCAGGCGGTCGAATGGGCCTGCCGCGAGGGTGCATCCGGGTTTCTAGCCGGCCGCGCCGTTTGGCGCAATGTCATTGGTGCTCCGAATGTTGCCCGTGCATTGACCGATGATGCTGCGGAGCGTCTGCGCCGCCTGTGTGATGTGGTGGACCGCGTTATGGATCGCCACTGATTTCCCCGGTGATCTGATTCACCGCTCGGGCAGAGGCCTATTCAATACGCAAGGAACATCGACATGTCCATTCCGCCCAGTCCATCTGACATCGAAATCCAAACCCGCCGGGACCTGGCCGCATTCTACAGGCTGGTGGCACATTTCAGGATGACGGATCTGATTGATACACACATCAGTGCGCGCATTCCGGGTACTGCCAATCATTTTCTGATCAACCGCTACGGCGTGCTGTTTGAAGAAATGCGACCGCAAGACCTGGTCAAGATCGATATCGAGGGCCACCTGATTGCGGGTCAGGACCCGGCAAAGTCGCGCGTGAACGTGGCCGGTTTCACTATCCATTCGGCCATACATGCCGCACGTCATGATCTGGCTTGTGTGATTCACACCCACACGGCCGATGGCATCGCGGTGTCCTGCCAGGCTGAGGGGCTGCTGCCCATCAGCCAGCATGCCCTCAAGTTTTACAACCGGATCGGTTACCACGATTACGAAGGCGTGGCCCTGGAACTCGATGAGCGCGCGCGATTGGTGCGCAGCCTGGGGCCTCACGATGTGATGATTCTGCGTAACCACGGACTGGTGGCTGCAGGAACCTCGATCGCCAAGGCGTTTCACAACATCATGTTCCTGGAGCGAGCCTGTCAGGCACAGATCAAAGCGCTCAGCGGTGGTCGGCCGCTTTCCATGCCCAGTGAAGAGGTCTGCAAGCGGGCCGGAGATCAAGGTGCCGATCGGCCCGAGGTCGAGGAAATTGCGCATTTGGGTTGGCAGGCCGCGTTACGGCTGCTCAAACCCCTTCCGACCAGCTTGAACGAGACCGTGTCATGAACACTGGGACATAAGAATGCAACCCGGTTCAATTTTTCTGGGCAAAACCAGGGGTCTGCGCCGCATGGCCAATGAGGCGGGCCACTTCACCATGGTTGCCCTCGATCAGAGGCCGCCGATTGCTAATCTTGTGGCGGCAAAGCGCTGCATTGCGCCATCGCAAGTGAGCTTTGCTGACATGATTGCCGTCAAGCGACTGCTGGTCGAAGTGTTGGGGCCTCAGGCCAGCGCTATGCTGCTCGACCCCAACTTTGCCTTTCCCGCTGCGCTTGACCGATTGCCGGCACGCACGGGCATGGTCGCCACATTAGAGGATCATCGTTTTCAAGACACACCGGGCGGAAGATTGTCGAGTTCGATCAGTGACTGGAGCGTCGAGAAGATCAAGCGTGCAGGCGCCGATGGTGTGAAAGTGCTGGCCTGGTACCGCCCCGATGCGTCACCTGAGGTCCTTGCGCATCAGAAGCAGTATGTCAGGCAGATCGGTGAGGAATGCAGGTGTCAAGACATTGCTTACGTTCTGGAATTGCTGGTGTACCCGTTTCAGCAGCAAGCCACCCATTCCTCACCCTCTGCGCAAGCGACTGACAAACTGCCGCAGCACGTCCTCGACAGCGTGCGCGAGTTCGCCAGGCCCGAATACGGGGTGGACCTGTTCAAGCTTGAGAGCCCACTTCCGGGGGCATCTTTATCCGACACCGATGACAGTGCGGACCATCACCTTGCGCAGGGCTGGTTCAACGAGATGGGTGTGATCTGCCGTGAGGCAGGCATACCGTGGGTGATGCTGTCTGCGGGCGTCGCCGCCGAGCAGTTCTTGCGCGTCATGACTTACGCCTATGCCAGCGGGGCAAATGGCTTTCTGGCAGGTCGTGCCATCTGGTGGGAGGCGCTGCAACACTTTCCCGACTTGCAGGCTTGCCGCGAGGCTTTGCAGGGCACGGGCATTGCCACCTTGCAGGCCCTGGGGCACCTGACCCGCGACAAGGCACAAGCCTGGACGCCTGATTACGCTGCCCTTGGCCAATTGAAAGCTGAGGGCGAGTTGTGCGCAGCCTACCTATAAGGCAGACCGTCATCGCCATGTGCAAGGGTCGAGCCCTGCAGCGTTGAAATATATGGGAATACGAAATGGCATTTTGGGCGTGACTTGTAATTGGGTTGTTTATCTTGACGCCGCTCCCCCAGGTGGTCAAAATTCAATGTGCGCCAAAACCATAGTTTTTTTGAGCCGCAACAACACTAATTCTTGGAGCATTTTTTGATATACGACGTTGCGATAGTTGGCTATGGTCCTGTGGGTGCTACCTTAGCAGGGCTACTGGGAAAGCTGGATTTAAATGTTGCAGTTTTTGAAAAATCTAAAGAGATTTACCCCAAGCCAAGAGCTGTAGGTTTTGATCATGATGCAATGCGGATTTTTCAGCGACTGGGTGTGAGTGAATTAATACAACCCTATATTGAACCTTTTCGTGAAGAAATTTACGTAGGTACCGACGATCGCATATTGCAGCATTTCAAGCACATGGAAAAACCATATCCACTGACTTGGAATCCGCACTTCACTTGCAATCAACCAAGTATTGAGAGAGTTCTTCGCAATACCAATGCCAGTTTGGCAAATATACATACCTCATTAGGGGCAGAGTTCATAAAATTTGAGGAATCAATTGATCATTTAAATTTACATATAAAAGACAGTAATAATCAATCAATAGTGTATAAATCAAAGTATTTAATTGGTTGTGATGGTGCATCAAGTCCTATAAGACGTCAAATGGGGATCGAAATGGAAAATTTCGATTATGATGAACATTGGATAGTTGTTGATATGAAAGTGAAAGAAGAGTATCTCAATACATTGCCCAATGTGAATGTTCAATATTGCAAGCCTCAAAGACCCAGCACCATGATTTGTTGTCCAGGTAATCACCGTAGATGGGAGTTCATGACGGTTCCGGGTGATAACCTTGAAGACATAGTCTCAGAAAATAGAATATGGGAATTGTTAAAACCTTGGATTAAACCAAATCAAGCTGAAATATGGCGTGCTGCAGCTTATCGTTTCCATGCACTTGTTGCTCATCATTGGCAAGAAAAAAGAATTTTTCTAGCTGGTGACAGTGCTCACCAAACACCACCTTTCCTCGGTCAGGGCATGTGTCAAGGTTTGCGTGATGCAGTTAACCTTGCTTGGAAATTAAAGTACGTTATTTCTAACCAAGCAGACAACAGTTTGCTCCAAACATACACGCAAGAGCGAAGACCGAATGTGCTTGCGACAACACAAATAGCCAAAGAATGTGGTCTTATCATTTCAGAACGTGATCCGCAAAAAGCAAAAGAACGTGATGAAAAAATACTTGCAGAAAATAATGGAGATACAAAATTTATATTACGCCAAAATTTAATTCCACCGTTAGATTCTGGTTTGATTGATTTAAGCTCACCACTTGCCGGAAGTGTTTTCCCTCAACCCGTAGTGAATGTATTTAACAAATCCAATATCTTAATGGATGAAGTGATGCAACCGTGCTTTCGTTTGGTTATTTTAGAAGAGAGGATAAGTGAAAATGATTTGCTAGAAATAAATCAACAAGCAATTACTTCAAAAATAAAATTAATCATCTTAAGGTCAGATTATTCTTGTGCTGCTCGAACAGAATCGTCGTCTATTGAGGTCATTGAAACATTAGGCATTGTTAGGAACTGGCTGAACGAAGCCGGCTGTATTGGTGTGATTGTTCGTCCTGATCATTATGTCTATTCTGGAATTATCAGTAGTTTAAAGATTGCAGACTGCATGTCTGTTCTCAAAAGTCGGCTATTGCAATAAGCGTTGTGTACATTGTTAAACACTTTAATAGGAAAAAAATGAATTCATTCAAACCACTCACTCTCAATAATATTTTTTCCCTCGCGGCGAAAATTTCTATTATGTTGAGTGTAGTTGCAATTTCTTCAATTGCAAGCGCACAAATTTTTCCAAATAAAACCATCAAAATTCTTATTCCCTTTTCAACCGGGACACCAGCCGATACACTTTCAAGAGTTATTGCCAATCGTTTACAGCTTGATTTAAAGCAACCCGTTGTTATCGAAAATCGTCCGGGTGCGGGTGGAGTTATTGCCATTCAAGAAGTTTTACGATTGCCAAACGATGGGTACACGCTCATTGCGTTGGCTATGCCTATTGCTGTAGCAAATGCACTTCAAAAAAATCCTTCTTATGATCTAGCTAAAGACTTTCAACCATTGCTTCAAACCGCGTGGTCTTACAATATTTTGGTCACTCCTGCTAATTCAGGTGTCAATACGGTCAAGGAATTAATTGAAAAATTAAAAGCTGAGCCTGGTAAATATTCTTATTCCTCGGGTGGTTCTGGCACACCAGCACAGGTTGCCGGTAAGATGTTTGAGGTTCAGGCGCAGGTTTCTGCTCTGCACGCTCCCTACAACCAATTACCCCAAGCCATAGGTGATTTGGTTGGCGGACAACATCTCTTTATGTTTGCTGCAACTGCTCCTGTGACTGGTTTCATTGCAAACGGTCGATTAAAACCTTTGGCAGTGTCAAGCCCAGAAAGATTGGCTAACTTCAAGGATGTACCCACCATGTCGGAAGCTGGTTTCCCCAACTTTCTTGTCAGGGATTGGCAAGGCTTAGCAGTTCGAAGTGGCACGCCAGTTGAAGCAACGGAAGTCCTGACAGAGGCTTTGATGAGAGCAAGAGAAAGTAATGAAGTGAAGAGCGTTATTGCGACCATGGGTGCTTCACAAGCTTCGGGTACCCCAGCTGATTTTGTCAAACACTTTAGTAATGAGCTCAAACTATGGTCAGAATTTTCTAAAAAAGTAAAATTAGATTGAGGAGAATTAATTGAAAAATTTAGAGCTTTACTATGCGCCTATTGCATGTTCGTTGGTTCCATACATAGCCCTTAAAGAAGCGGGTGCTCAATTTGAAATTCGTCCGATAAATCTTGGTAAAAAAGAGCAAATGTCTGAGGAGTATCTCAAAATAAATCCTAAACATCGGGTTCCAGTTTTAGTCATTGATGGCGAGCCGCTAACTGAAAATGTTGCCATATTATTATGGATAGATGCTAATTTTCCTGATGCTAATTTGTTGCCTAAACAAGCAATGCAAAGGGCGCAAGCGGTATCTTTTTTAGCATGGTGTGCCTCAAGCATTCATCCAGCTTTGACGCCAAATGCACTACCCCAAAGATTTTGCAATTTGCCAAACACAGCCGATAATGTCAAGGAATGTGCACAAAAATTGCTTAATGAGTATTTTACAATAGCAGAAAATTGGTTGCGTGAAAAAGATTGGTTTTTTGACTCTTTTTCATGTGCAGATATTTACTTTTTTTGGTGTTTTAGAAGAGCCAAGCAATTCGGTATTGATTTGAATGCCTTTAGAAAATGTACAACACATTATGAAAGAACATTAATTCGAACTTGTACTCAAGATTTAGTTAGTTTCGAAGGCAAAATTTTAGAAGCTTTTAAAGCTTAATGTGTTGCTTTATTAAGGGCCTTTTGAAGTTCGAAAGGACTTTCTACTGATTTGAAATGACCAGCCAAGTTCTTTCTTTAACCATGTGAATACATGTGAGGTAAATTTAATTTGAGATATTAAGTTTTTTAATTAATTCGCCATTCAATTTTTGACTTTGTGTTATTGATTTACTGTACATAGTTGAGTTGTTGTATTCAACAGCTGACAAAGTTTTGGCTGAAGTTGAAGTAAATTCAGCACCAGTGACTGCTTTTTGACATGTACTGCGTAGCCACGCAGTTACGTCTGTAGGCATCCCCTTGGGTGCATATAAACCAATCATGCTCGCATTTCCTGCTTGTTTGAATCCCATTTCTTTAAGCAACGGGATATTGGGTAAGTTCGGAACTTTACCGTCCCCTGATATTGCCAACGCACGCATGCCTTTGCTCAAATTTACCATCAACATGTTTGGAACAGAAACAGTGAAATCAACGGTTCCATTGATTGTTTGAACGCTCAAGTCACCAATATTTTTGAAAGGTACGTGATTGAACTTGACGTTGGCTTCACTCGCAACACTTTCAGCCAATAAATGCATAGAGGTTGCAACACCGCCTGTTCCAAAATTAATCTTACCAGGCGACTTGCGTGCAGTCTCAATCAAATCATTGACAGTTTTAAATGGTGATTGAGGGCCAACCAAAAATAAAAACATAGTTGAATTTGTTTGACAAATGAACTCAAAGTCATCGCTTTTGTAAGGTAAGGTGGCGTTGAGATTTGGTTGAATCACAAATGCACCGTCTGGTCCGAACCCGAGCGTGTAACCGTCAGGCTTAGCCTTCGCCACTGCATCTACGCCGATAATGGACGATGCACCTTCTCGATTTTGTACGACAACAGGTTGATTGCCAACTTTAGACAAAGACTCCGCAAAACCACGTGCAATAATATCAATTTGAGAACCTGCAGAAAGAGGAACAATGAGAGTAATTGGACGGGATGGGAAACTATCCTGTGCCATGAGGGGCGGTGTATTCCCTACAGATATAAAAACAAGTAATTGAAGAAATCGAAAACAAAAAAACTTATGACATTTTTTCATAAAAAGTGTTTATGACTAAGCTGTGGGGAATCCAAATTTAAAATCAGGAGCGTTTGGTCTGGCTGACCATGAGATGGGTGGTCCAGCCTTGAGTGGATCAATGAAACGAGGTTGCCATTCATCGGTCACATAGTCCATGTCACTGATCAGCTCCATCAAACCTCCAAGGGGCGACCAAAAATACCATGTTAGGTTGGATCCAACGGTATGACGTCCAGGACCATTGTGAGACTTCCATCCCCGCATTTCAAGGCGCCGTCCGCAGTGCATGATGTGGTCAATGTCTCTAAACTCAAATGCTGAATGTTGAAGTCCAAAATAATCTGGACCATGGCATTCAAATAGTAAGTTGTGATGATCGTTGGATGCACTTGCGCGCATAAAGAATCCTTTGTTTCCTACGTTATCTGACAATTTAAAACCAAGTCGCTGAATGTAAAAATCAGATGCTTGTTTGGCAGCTTCTGGACTTGGGGCTAAATAAACCACATGGTTGATTCTCAAAGGGTGAGTAGTTAAAACCTTTTGCGAGCCCTCCGCACTCTGATTAATACGAACAGGTCTGCCTACTAAATTGAATTGCAAAGGCTCTTGAATAACTGGGGTTCGTTGTGTTACTGAAAAACCTATTGGATTATGAGCGATGTCAGTACTGTGAAGTACACCATCAGAGTCAATTGAAATTTGTCTATCTTGTTGAAGATTAATTTTAATTTTATCCAATGATTCCAAGCTGTCAACGCCCCAAATCACCTCGCGTGCACAGGAGCCTTTAAAAAAAGGGCTTTTGTGGTGTAATGTTGGCAAGCGTACGTTGTTGGTTTGACGTAAAATTATTTGAGTTTTTTCTTCAGTAAAAAATACTTTACATTTATCATCATGACTATCACTGTAATGAAACCCCCAGTCGACTAAATATCGAGTGCATTCGTTGATATCATCGACACCGTAAATTATTTTTTCAATACCTAGTATCGGCATAATTTAATGAATTTTACAGAAATCTAAGATTAATTTAGAAACAGATTCATCGTTTGTACGAAATGAAAATGCAGGGGAAAAATGATTGTGCCCTTTTAAAAGTGCGATGCTTGGCGATTTTCCACTCAATTGTGTCAATTTTAAAGACAGCTCTTCACTATTGGCTTTGAATGAAGGGGGGTCAAACTCTGAATGTCCAATAAAAACAGGCAATTGAAAGTAATTTATATTGTTGAATAAATGCATCTTGTCATAAAGCGATTCATCGGAACCGTAATAATTTAGGGCATTTTCAGAAATTTGACCTGGTTTCACTGAAAAAGTTCCAGACAATAAAATAACTCCCCGATATCCTGGCCCCGATGGTAAATGCATGTCTTTTCTGAAGGCGTAGTTGGCGACATGCGTACCTCCAGCAGATTGACCACAAATAAATATTCTGTTGGGGTCACCTCCATATTTAGCTACGTTTTCTATGGCCCACTGTAAAGCGAGTCCCACATCCTGCGTTGCGGATGGCCAAGTAGCATGCGGAGCGAGCCTGTAGGTGGCATTTATACCAATGATGTTATTTTCAGCAAAATAATTCCCAATATTGCCGTAGATATGTGGACCTGCAACATTTTTATTGCCACCTACAAAACCACCCCCATGGAAATAAATGAAAGTCGCAAGTCCCTGTTCTTTTGTTTCAGGTAAGTGCACATCCAAGCATTGGCGTGGGTCTATTCCGTATAATTTGTCTGAAATAATTTTTATATCAGAAGGATGTCTCTCCTTATGCAATTGAAGATACATCTCTCGGGTTGCATCTAAAATAGATTTGTCTAACTTATCCCCAAGAGACATCAATTCTTGTGAAAATGTTGGACCATTTTGATTGAAAGACATATTTTTACCACCTACCAATAATGATGCCAACTTTTTCGGCACCTGCTGTTCGCTCTTTTACGACTTCGTCAGAAACAGTTACTCTATTTTTTCTATCGGTCAGTCGTTCAAGTAATTTTTCTTGAAAATCATTTCTAATTGATTGTGTATTTTTAGAGTCGCCTAAATCTTCAAACTCATACGGATCATTTTTGAGATCAAATAATTGTGGACGGAACCCTTTGAAATAAACATATTTCCAATCGCAAGTTTTTAGCATATATGCTCGCGCTTGTGAGGGCTCTATTCCCAAATCAAGTCTTGCCTGATAATATGAATAATCAATTTCACTTAAGGCCGCCTCTCTCCATGGCTGTATTGGGGCTTGGCCACGAATTTTAGCCAATAATGATTGACCCTCGATCCTCTGCGATGGTACATTAACATTCAATGCTTCAAGCATCGTTGGTAAAATATCAATTCCTTCAACCAATCGTTCGTCGATCTGTCCGCGTGTTGAATCGGCTTTTGGATCTGGATCAACGATGATGAGCGGCACAGAAACACTGGGTTCATGAAATAATTCTTTTTCACCTAACCAGTGATCTCCCATATAGTCGCCATGATCGCTGGTAAATACAATAAGTGTATTTTCCAATAATTGATTTTCTTTTAAATGATCTATCACGCGTGCTAATTGATCATCTATTTCTTTGATTAATCCCATGTAGGCCGGCACAACAGTTTGACGAACATCATCGCGTGAAAATGTCAAACCTACCTCCATATTCATAAAGGCACGGTAAACGGGATGGGCTGTTTCTTTTTCTTTGGTATGTTTATTAGCCTTCGGGAGTTCAGCCTCTTTAAACATGCTGTGATAAGGATCAGGTGCAATATATGGCCAATGCGGCTTTATATAAGACAAATGCAAAACCCATGGTTGATCTCCTGCATCGTCAATAAAATCAATGGCGCGTTGCGTCATGTATGCAGTTTCGGAATGTGATTTGTCTATTCTTGCTGGAAAAATAGAGTTGCGTAAAGCCCACCCCGTCATTTGTTCGCCTTTGGGGCCTTTTCCCGTATTGGCAAAATCATTCCAGGGATTTGGACTTTCGTACCCATGACTTCTCAGCCATTTGTTGTAAGCTAAATCAGGATTAAATTTTTGATTCGGATGCTCACCGTCATCTCGCTCCCAGGGTTCAAATCCGCACTCACTGGCCAAAATACCTAAATCACTGCCAGCAGAAATACCAAGTTGCTGCATACCCTCTATGTCTGCACGCATGTGGGTTTTTCCTGCTAGTGCCACACGAATTCCATGTGGTCTTAAATAGTCACCTAAAGTAAATTCACCAATTTGGAGTGGAACAAAATTCCAAGATGCCCCATGGCTAAAGGCCGTGCGACCCGTATACAAAGACATGCGAGCAGGGCCACATACGGGTGAACTGGTTACGGCTTGAGTAAATCGAACCCCACGCTTTGCCAAGGCATCTATGGTTGGTGTGTGTAAAAAAGTATGACCATAACAACTCAAGTAATCACGTCTGAGTTGATCTGCCATCACAAATAAGATATTTTTAACTTTTGCCATGAAGTTCTAAGAATAGTAACACCAGTGACCCAGGATTTGGAGCAGGTTTTGTTGAATAGGATCTTGACCTGTTTCAGGAATATCATGAATTCTAACCAGCAAGGCTGATATTGGTGTTCTTTCAAACATATCTTGAAAGATGAAAAGCAATTCCGTCTTGGGTGCTACTGACTTCGTGGCTTCCCTCAATGGGCAGTTTTTTGACTTGAAGGCGCTGCAGCCGGTCAAGCTTTGCCTTGTCATTCGGAACCAAAGGGCGGGCAGTGTCCATACCGGCGAATCCATTCATTCTTTCTGGGGTGGGGATTGGCTTAATTTGGGCAGGATGGGCATAAAGCCGCATAAAGACTGAATGTTAGATAACTGGATTCTCTCAAGACAGAAGCTTCAAAGGGAACGCGCAGTGACTTTCGGATATGGGTAGCACTGCTCTTCAAACAAAAAAGCCGTCTTGCGACGGCTTTTTGCTTTTCTTTGCTGACAGCGCACCCGTTTCAAACGGCGGCCAATCTTGTGTGAACAGGACCTGCCGGGCTGGTGATCAGATGATCAGGCGAGCGCCAAGGTCTTAACCTTGGTCGACAGGCGGCTCTTATCGCGAGCTGCCTTGTTTTTGTGGAAGATCCCTTTGTCAGCGATCGTGTCCACAACGGCTTGCATTTTGGCAAACAGTTCAGTTGCTTTGGTTTTGTCACCCGCCAAAACAGCTTTTTCAACGTTCTTCACCGCAGTGCGGTATTTGGAACGCAACGAAGTGTTGGCGGCGTTGATTTTGACGTCTTGACGGACGCGTTTACGGCCCGACGCCAGGCGCGGGTTCTTTTTCTTGGGTTTTCCAGATGCCATTGTATGTATTCCTAGTGTCTGAGGATGTTGTCAGCAAAGCCGACGATTGTAACAGGATTCAAGTACCGAACCCAAGCTGTCGGGTCAGGGTACTCAGGTTGCATGGCTAACGCTACACTCAGAACCGTGAGCCTCTTTAAATCTGCCTCTACCGTTTCCCTGCTGACTTTGGCTTCTCGCGTGACCGGTTTGGTGCGCGAGCTGCTCATCGCTTCCATGTTCGGTGCCAGTGCTTTGACCGACGCTTTCAATGTGGCGTTTCGCATTCCCAATTTGTTTCGCCGCCTGTTTGCCGAAGGGGCCTTCAGTCAAGCCTTTGTCCCGGTTCTGGCTGCCAGCAAAGCGCAGCAGGGTGAACAAGCCACGCGGCTGGTGATTGACCATGTGGCAACCGTCTTGGCTTGGGTCTTGGTGGTGGTCAGCGTGCTGGGCGTCCTGCTGGCACCTTGGTTGGTCTGGGCCATGGCCAGTGGTTTGCAGCAAGACCCGCGTGGCTATGACGCCGCTGTTCAGATGACACGCTGGATGTTTCCTTACATTGGCTTTATGTCCATGGTGGCTTTGTCGGCCGGTATTTTGAACACTTGGAAGCACTTTGCCATCCCTGCTGCCACGCCGGTGCTGTTGAATGTGTGCGTGATCTGTGCCGCATGGTTGGGCGCGCCTTGGCTGAAAACGCAGGGTGTGGAGCCTGTATTTGCTTTGTCTGCAGGTGTCATGTTGGGTGGGGTTCTGCAGTTGACCTTGCAAATCCCGGCGCTGCACCGCTTAGGGCTATTGCCGTCAATTGGGTTGTCCTGGCGACGGATGCGGGCTGCATGGGTCGATCCAGCCACCCGCCAAATTGCCAAACTGATGGGGCCGGCTTTGTTTGGCGTGGGTGTGGCGCAAATTTCTCTGCTTATCAATACCCAGATCGCATCTCACCTCACGCCAGGCAGCGTCAGCTGGTTGACCTATGCCGACCGTTTGATGGAGTTTCCGACGGCGATATTGGGCGTGGCCCTGGGGGTGGTGTTGATGCCGCAGTTGGCTGCAGCGAGTGCCACGGGTGACACGGCACGTTATTCGGCCATGCTCGATTGGGGTTTGCGCTTGGTGCTGCTGTTTACTTTGCCGTGCGCAGTGGCGTTGCTCTTGTTTTCGCAGCCCTTGGTGGCGGTGCTGTACCACTATGGGGCCTTTACAGAGCGTGATGTGCAGCAAACGACACTGGCTTTGATGGGCTACGGCTGCGGCCTGCTGGGCTTGGTGGCCATCAAAGTGTTGGCGCCGGGTTTTTATGCCAACCAAGACATCAAAACCCCGGTCCGCATCGCGATGGTGGTGTTGTGCCTGACGCAGCTGTTGAACTTTCTGTTTGTACCTTGGTTCGCGCATGCCGGTTTGGCCTTGTCCATAGGTTTGGGGGCCATGGTCAATGCCCTGTGGCTGTTGATCGGTTTGCGCCAGCGCGGCAGTTACAGACCCGAACCGGGTTGGGGAAAATTTTCGCTCCAAGTGGGGCTGGGGTGTGGCTTGCTGGCGGGCTTTTTGTATTGGGCTAATCAGGCGCTGCCTTGGGTGGCTTTGCGCAGCCAAAGCGGTTTGAGGGCCGGCTATTTGGCCATGGTCATCCTTGGCGCTGCATTGATTTATTTGGGTACCCTGTGGGTAACCGGACTGCAGTGGCGACAGTTTTTGAAGCGATGATGTGCCGCGTATGAATTTTCATTACCATCCCACAACGCCTTTGGCTTATTTCGAAAGCCTGGTCCAAAGTGACTCGGATTTCCCCTTGTTGGAGGCCGCGGCCAGCCTGGGTCAGGATGAAGAAGCTGGATTGGATGTGCAGCAAATTCTGGCCGATGTGGACCGTTTGTTGGCCCGTTTACAAAGGCGTATTCCAGATGGTGCGGATGGTTTGAGTTGTTTGGCCATGTTGACTCAATTCTTTTACGGGGATTTGGGCTTCGGTGGCAATACCAACAACTATTACGCACCCGAAAACAGTTACTTGTCCGAAGTCTTGCGGACCCGAAAAGGCATTCCGATTTCGCTGGCCGTCATTTGGCTGGAGTTGGCCCGCGGCCTGGGTTTAGAGGCGCAAGGTGTTTCCTTTCCTGGGCATTTTCTGGTCAAAGTGACCCTTGACGAGGGGCTGGTGGTGCTCGACCCCTTGAATGGAGAGTCGTTGGGCCTGGACACTTTGGCTGAAAGATTGGCCCCTTTTCGCCGTTTTGATTCGGTGCTGGAAGACGGTGATGCGCCCTTGGGTTTGCACTTGCAGGCATGCCCCCCGCGCGACTTACTGGCGCGCATGCTGCACAACTTGAAAGAAATCTTCAGCAGCCAGGATGACGACTTGCGTCTGATCGCTGTCATGGACCGCTTGGTTATTTTGCTGCCAGAGGCCTGGCACGAGTGGCGGGACCGGGGGTTGCAGCACGCCAAAATGGGTCAAACAGACAAAGCGATTGAGGATCTGTCTCGTTACCTGGCAAACGAAAAGACAGCCATTGATGTGGACTATCTGTCAGACCGTTTGGCGGAGCTCAAGGAGCGCTGAGCGCACACCAAGTGAATTAAGTGACGAGCACCTGTTCGCCAGCACCTTGTGGCGCAATCGTGCCAATCTTATAAACCTTCTCGCCTGAAGCTTCCAGCATGGCCGCGCAATCAGCTGCATCTGCGGCGTCCAACACCACGATCATGCCGATGCCGTTGTTGAAGGTGCGGTTCATCTCGATGTCGTCAATGCCTGCCGTCTTTTGCAGCCAAGCGAACAGCTCACTTTGTGGCCAGCTGCCTTTTTGCAGGTGCGCGGCCAAGCCTTCGGGCAAGACGCGGGGGATGTTTTCGAGCAGTCCGCCGCCGGTGATGTGGGCCAGCGCCTTGATACCCGATGAAGACCCAGGGGCAGTGGGGTACTTTGCCAGCGCGGCCAGCACGTTTAGAACGTAAAGGCGGGTAGGCTCCATCAGGGCTTGTTTGAAGGGTTTGCCATCCAGTGTGTCGGGCGTATTGATGCCAGCGCGCTCAATGCATTTGCGCACCAGGCTGAATCCGTTGGAATGTACGCCAGAAGAAGCCAAACCCAAGACAACGTCACCGGCCGTGATGTTTTGACCGGTGAGAATTTTGGATTTTTCAACAGCACCGACCGCAAATCCGGCAAGGTCGTATTCACCTGAAGGGTACATGCCAGGCATTTCGGCCGTTTCGCCGCCGATCAGGGCGCAGCCAGACAGCTCGCAACCTTTGGCAATGCCGCCCACTACGGCAGCTGCAGTGTCCACGTCCAGCTTGCCGCAGGCAAAATAGTCGAGAAAGAACAAGGGCTCGGCGCCTTGCACCAGCACGTCGTTGACGCTCATGGCCACCAGGTCGATGCCCACCGTGTCATGCATGTTCCATTCAAACGCCAGTTTGAGCTTGGTACCCACGCCGTCGGTGCCGCTGACCAAGACGGGCTCTTTGTAGCGCTTGGGCACTTCAAAAAGGGCGCCAAAACCGCCGATACCGGCCAATACGCCTTCGCGCATGGTCTTTTTAGCCAAGGGTTTGATGCGTTCAACTAAAGCGTCACCGGCAACAATGTCTACGCCGGCGTCTTTATAGGAAAGGGGTGTTTGGCTCATTTAGAAGGCCCCAATGGGACGAACAGATGTAAATTAAGGGGCCCCGCGTCAAGCGGGCAGACTAAAATCAAGTACTGATTTTAAGGGTTCCCCCTGATCGGTGGTTTTTCAATCAATTCCGAAAGGATGAAATGGCTTTGCGCCTGCCCTTAAATTTAACTCCCCAACGCGTGGCTGCATGGGCTGCTGTGGCCTTGGCCGTGGCTTGGGTGGTTTGGTTGCTTGCACCTGTTTTAGCACCCTTTGTTGTGGCTGCAATTTTTGCGTATGCGTTGCAACCCCTGGTTCGAAAACTCCAAAAGCATTGGGGCCCGAGGGTCCCTCAAGTTGTGTCCGTGGTGCTGGTGGAATTGTTGGCCCTGTTGTCCCTGTTGGGCGTGGCCCTGCTCTTGGTGCCCATTTTGGCGCGTGAATTGCCGCTGATCCAGCAGCAATTGCCCGCATTGATTGATCGTTTGCAAAATACTCTCAATCCTTGGTTGACCCAAATGGGCTTGAACCTGTCGCTGGACATGGGCAGCCTGAAAGTGCAAGTTGTCAAATACCTCAGTGCCAATCGCGAGGATCTGCTGGACTCGGCGTTGTCCTCACTTAAATTGGGAGGTAGTGTGGCCATGGCCATGATAGGCAATGCGATCTTGATTCCCGTGGCCCTGTTTTATTTGCTGAGCGACTGGGATCGGTTGGTGGCTTTGGTTGTGGAGCTGATCCCCCCCGCCGTGCGTCCTCGTTTTGACGACTTCATGCAAGAGTGTGATGAGGTTTTGGGCCAGTACCTGCGAGGTCAATTGTTGGTGATGCTGGCATTGGCCATTTATTACGCCATCGCTCTGGCTTTGTTTGGTTTGGAGTTGGCATTGCCTATTGGCGTGTTCACCGGTCTGGCGGTTTTTGTTCCTTACCTGGGCTTTGGCTTGGGCTTGATGTTGGCCTTGCTTGCCGGGTTATTGCAATTCGTTTCTGTCAAAGCGCTGGTCATGGTCGGTGTCGTGTTTGGCATGGGTCAATTGATCGAGAGTTTCTTCTTGACACCGCGGTTGGTGGGCGAGCGCATAGGCTTGCACCCCTTGGCCGTGATTTTTGCCTTGCTGGCGTTCGGGCAGTTATTGGGTTTTGTGGGTGTATTGATTGCATTGCCTGCGAGTGCGGTTTTGTTGGTGGCATTGCGCCGCCTGCGCGAAGGCTATTTGCAAAGCGATCTGTATCAACCGACAAGCCATGACGTCAAGACGCAAGGGACCGATTCCGCATGAAGCAATTGGCGTTGGACATTGGATTGGCAACAGTGCCCACTTTGGCCAGTTTTTTTGCGGGTCCCAATGAGGCGGCCCTCAGTCATTTGAGCTTGTGGTCAACCAGCACGATCCGATCGCCTGTGCCCACTTATGTGTGGGGCGAGAGTGGTTGCGGAAAGACCCATTTACTCTCAGCAGTACATGAGGCTTTGCGTGAGCAGGGCCTTAAAGTGGGTTGTCTGGACGCCAACATGCACAACCCGCCGTCGTTTGAAGAGGACTGGTCGGCGGTTTTGATGGACGATGTACACCTGTACAACCTCGAGCAACAGCACACGGCATTCAACTGGTTTGTCAATGCGCTGACACCTGCAACAGGTTCGCCTCGCTGGGTTTTGGCTGCAGGCGCTTTGCCGCCTGCCGATTTGAAATTGCGTGACGACTTGCGCACCCGTCTGGGTTGGGGTCATGTGTATGCCTTGCAGGTGTTAAGTGAGTCTGAACGCCGTTCTGTTTTGCGACAAGAGGCCGATGCACGTGGTGTTTTTTTGAGCGACGACGTTATGGGCTTCATGCTGAACCGGTTCTCCCGCGACCTTGGCAGCCTCATGCAGTTACTCGACAACCTGGACCAATACGCCTTGCAAACCCAGCGAGCGATCACCATACCTTTGATTAAATTGATGCTGGAGAGTGAATGAAACTGGCCCTGTTTGACCTGGACCACACCTTGCTGCCGATCGATTCGGACTATTCCTGGGGCGTTTACACCACCGACATCGGTTGGACAGACAACGACCATTTCAGGCACCGCAACGACGAGTTTTATGCCCATTACCAAGCCGGCACACTCGATATCCATGACTATGTTTGTTTTTCGACTGAAGCCATACGTTTGAGGGGGCCGCAGGTGGCAGCGAAGGCCCATGCCGATTTCATGGCCACACGCGTTGTGCCGCAAGTCACACCGCAAGCGCTCGATTTGATCCGCTCCCATCAGGGTGAGCAGGTCATCATTGTGACCGCCACCAATGAATTCATCACCCGCCCGATTGCCACCGCGCTGGGCGTGTCGGAGTTGATTGCTATTGAGCTCGAACGTGATGCTTCGGGTTGGATCACCGGAGCGATCAAAGGCATACCTTCTTTTCGCGAAGGCAAAGTCAGCCGTGTCAATCAGTGGTTGGTCGAGCGCCACCTGGCCTGGGATGACGTGGAGGTGACGTTTTATTCCGATTCGATCAATGACCTGGCTTTGCTTGAAAAAGCCACACATCCGGTGGCCACCAACCCTGACCCCCGATTGCGCACTTTGGCCACTGAACGTGGTTGGCGCATACTCGACCTCTTCCAATGATAAAAAAATTCATTTCTAAGCTGTTGGGTAAAACCACAGACGCCCCCGGCAAACCCAGTTTTGGCAAGCGCGTCGAGGTGGGTTCCAAGGTTCACGGTATTGATCCTGAGCGGGTCGACGAACGTGCGATCCATGTGGTGCGCACCTTGCAGCAAGCTGGCTTTGAGGCTTATGTGGTGGGTGGCGCGGTGCGTGACCTGCTGGTGGGCCTGCGCCCTAAAGATTTTGACGTGGCCACGGATGCTACGCCCGAGCAGGTCAAAGGCCTGTTTCGACGCGCCTTCATCATTGGGCGTCGGTTTCGCATCGTGCATGTGGTGTATGGGCGTGGCCGTGAACACGAGGTGATCGAGGTCTCGACCTTCCGCGCCTATCTGGACAACAGCGCAGCCGAGCAAGTCAAAGGCAATGAGCGCACGAGTAAGAGCGAATTGGCTGGCATGAAACACGCAGTTGACTCCACGGGTCGCGTGCTGCGCGACAACGTCTGGGGCCCGCAAGACGAAGACGCAACGCGCCGCGATTTTACCGTCAACGCCATGTTCTACGACCCCGAGTCGCAAATCGTGGTCGACTACCACGGCGGCATGCAGGACGTGAAGAAACGCGTGTTGCGCATGATCGGCGATCCGGCCACGCGCTACCGCGAAGACCCGGTACGGATCATCCGCGCCATTCGCTTTGCGGCCAAGCTCAGTCCCTTGGGTTTCAAGTTGGAAACCAAGACCGCCAAGCCTTTGGTGGCTTGCAAAGGTTTGTTAGCCGATGTGCCGCAAAGCCGTTTGTTTGACGAAATGCTCAAGTTGTTGCAAACCGGCCATGCCTTGGCCTCGATCGAGCAATTGATTGGTTTGGATTTGCAAAAAGGGATTTATCCCTTGCTCGATGTGGTTGTAGAGCGGGCCCAGTCGCCTTTCGTGAACGCTGCTTTGGCGGACACCGATCGCCGAGTAGGCGAGGGCAAACCCGTGGCGCCCAGCTTCTTGCTGGCCTGTGTGTTGTGGGCCGATGTGCGCGAAGGCTGGGAAAAACGGCTGGCACGTCGTGAGCATTCGTTTCCAGCGCTGCAAGATGCGATCGATGAAGTCTTCAACGCCCGCATCGGTGATGTGTCGGGTCGCGGCAAATTGGCCGCAGACATGCGCGAGATCTGGATGATGCAACCGCGCTTTGAAAAACGTGTCGGCAGCACGCCGTTTGGCTTGGTTGAGCACGCCCGGTTCCGCGCCGCGTTTGACTTTTTACGTTTGCGTGCCGATGTGTCTGAAGTGGATTTGACGCTGGCCGATTGGTGGCAAGAATTCAGCATGGCGGATGACGCCACGCGCGAAGATCTGGTGCAGCAAGCCAAGGCCGAGCGGCCGAAACCTGTGGCACGCCGTGCGCCCAGGCCGGAGGGCGAGGCAGCGACAAAGCCCAGGGCGCCCTTACGCAGAGCCACTGATGAAGCGCAAGAGAACGCCCCAGAACATCACCAAGAACGGTCGCAAGATGGAGTTCAAGAAGGTGACCAACCCGGCGGTCAAGAGTTGGTGCCTTCGGACGCGGCAAAAAAACGCCGTCGCCGCCGCCGCAAACCCGGTGGGGCTGAGGGAAGCTCGCCCACGGGGCAAGACTGAGCCCAAGGTCAAGCATGCGGCAGCCCGTGATCGCCTGCATTGCCGTGGGTGCCAACTTGGGCGATGCACGACAAACTGTGGTTCAGTCCCTGCACGACATCGGCCGCATCGCCGGCTGCACCGTCACGGCCACTTCCCGTCTTTACCGCACGGCGCCTTGGCAAGCGGAGGGTCCGGACTTTGTGAATGCGGTGGTTCGCATCGACACCCATTTGACCGCACCCGCTCTGCTGGAGGCTTTGCAATCACTGGAACTTGCGGCTGGCCGTGAGCGCCCTTACCTGAATGCCCCGCGCACACTTGATTTGGATATCTTGCTTTACGGCGCTGGGTGCATCGACAGCCCCAGGCTCACTGTGCCGCACCCGCGCATGATGCAGCGCGCTTTTGTGCTTTACCCCTTGGCCGATGTATTGCCCGAATTTGTGCAACGGCAAGATCTGTTGCGCGTGCAGGATCAGCCCATTCAAAGCCTGTACTGAGGGCTTCAGTTTGGGTGGGCTTGGCTGGCGACAGGGAAAGTCACCACATGGTCCATTTGGATTTTGATGCCAATCCATTCGCCGATCTGATGGTCGTGGTGGCTGGGCACATGGGCCATCAGCAGTTCGCCGCTGGCCAGACGCAGTGAATACAAAAACTCGGAACCTCGAAACAGCTTGCGCACAATTTGCGCCTTCACCGGCGCGTCATCGTCATGCACTATGTCGTCGGCGCGCAGCAACACGTCGCACTGTCCATCGGGGTAGGCGCTGGGCAGGATGCGTTCGGAAATATCCGTTAATTCCCCCAAAACGGTTTTTACCATCAAGCTGCGCTCATCTCGAGTTAGTGTCGCGCTTGTGAACACGCCGTGGCCAATGAACTCTGCCACAAATCGAGTTTCGGGTCGGTGGTACAAGGTGTAGGCATCGGCCCATTGGTGCAGGTGGCCTTCCGACATGACGCCGATCACATCGCCAACGGCAAACGCTTCCATCTGATCGTGTGTCACAAACAAGGCGGTGGTTTGTGCGGCTTTCAAAATGGCCCTAACCTCCTGCGCCAAACGTTCGCGCAATTCAATATCCAGGTTAGAAAAAGGCTCATCCAACAAAAGCAATTGCGGCCGCGGTGCCAGTGCCCGCGCCAAGGCCACGCGTTGCTGTTGCCCACCCGACAATTCGTGCGGAAAATTGCGCGCATTGGCCGACAAAGCTACCCAATCCAGGACTTCTTCAACCCGCACTTTTTTTTCCGACTTGGGCAGATGCCTCAAACCAAAGCCAATGTTGTCTTGCACATTCATATGCGGAAAGAGGGCGTAGTCTTGGAACACCATGCCCATGCGCCGCGCTTCGGGCGGCACCTGCGTCTGCACGCTGCTGATGACCTGATGGGCCAGCTGGATTTGACCGCCGCTCAAGGGCTCCAAGCCTGCAATCGCGCGCAGCAGCGTGGTCTTGCCGCAGCCAGACGGTCCGATCAATACCCCCATCTCACCGGCTTGCAAGTTCAAGCTGACATGTTGGACCGCAGCTTCGACGCGGCCAGGGTAGTGCACCTGTAATTGTTCAACATTCAAAAACATGGCTCGATTGTAGGGCTGACGCATTCCCTACAATGCCGCATGATGCGCTTGTTTCGACCTCTTTTCCGTCTGTCCCTCTGGGTCGTCACCTTTTTGTTGGCGATGCCCGTCCTGACCGTTTTGCTGTCTTGGCTGCAATGGAATGGGGTTTCCGCTCAGATTTTGTGGGAGATGAGCCAAAACGTGTTGCCTGAGTATGTCCGCACTTCGGTGCTGCTTTGCGCGGGCGTCAGCTTGGGGGTGATCAGTATTGGCGTGGTGTCGGCGGCCTTGGTGACCTTGTTTGATTTTCCCTTGCGTCGCACCCTGGAGTGGGCCTTGTTGCTGCCGCTGGCGATGCCCGCCTATGTGGTGGCTTATGCCTACACCGACTTTTTGCAGTTCGGCGGCCCGGCACAAAACACCTTGCGTGAGTGGATGGGCCTGCAAGGCAGGGTGTTGCCCGAGGTGCGCAGCGTCTGGGGTGCCGTGTGCGTGTTCAGCTTGGTTTTGTACCCCTATGTGTATTTGCTGGTTCGGGCGGCCATGGCCGAACGGGCCCATCATTTGATGGAGGCGGCCCGCTTGCTGGGCGCGCCGCTGCGCCGTCGCATTCTGTCGGTGGCCCTGCCATTGGCTCGTCCTGCGATTGCGGCAGGTACCGCCCTGGCATTGATGGAGACCTTGGCTGATTTTGGGGTTGCCAGTTATTTCGGCGTTCAAACTTTCACGGCGGGCATCTACAAGGCCTGGCTGGTGATGGACAACCGGATTGCTGCCGCCCAACTGGCCACCGGTCTGTTGCTGGCCGTGACCGTGCTGGTGAGTTTGGAGCAACGCGCTCAATCGCGTTTGCGTTTTGCCACCGGGCGCAGTGATGCGCAAAGTACCGAGGCTCGCGCCCACACCCTCAAGGGCTGGCACGGGCTGTTGGCGTTTGGGCTGTGTTTCGTGCCGGTGCTTTTGGGTTTTGTTCTTCCAGTGCTGCTGCTGTGCCGTGCCCTTTTGGAGAGCGTGCAAAGTATGGCCGTACCCTGGGTCCGCTTTGTCCACTGGTCGCTCAACAGCATCGTGCTGGGCGGCGTGACCGCGTTGCTTGCGGTGGGCTTGGCGCTGTGGTTGTCGTCGCAAGCGCGTTTCAACGGCACCGCGCTGACGCGTGGCTTGTTACGAACAGTGGGTTTGGGTTATGCCGTGCCAGGCGCCGTGATCGTAGTGGGCTTGTTGCTGCCACTGGGCTGGTTGCAATCGGTGTGGCCGCAAAGCGGGGCAGGGTATTGGCTCACGGCCACGGTGTTGGGTTTGGTCTGGGCGTACCTGGTGCGCTTTGTGGCAGTGGCGCTGCAGTCGGTGGGCAGTGGGTATGCCCGTATTCCTTCCACACTGGACGAAAGTGCGCGCTTGTTGGGGGTGTCCGGCTGGCGCTTGGTCACCACCGTGCATGCCCCTTTGTTGCGCAAGCCGGTCGCTGTGGCCCTGCTGCTGGTGCTGGTCGACGTGATGAAAGAGCTGCCTGCCACCTTGGTATTGCGTCCTTTCAACACCGACACCTTGGCGGTCATGGCCTACCAGCTTGCCCGCGACGAGCGCTTGGGCGAGGCGGCCTTGCCTTCCTTGGCTTTGGTGGTGGCCGGTCTATTGCCAGTGATCTTGCTCAGTCGAACGCTGGGCCGAGAGAAATAAGCCTTTATTTTTCTAGATACGAATGCGAATAATTCGCATTTGAGTTAAAATTCGACGCACATTCATTTAGGAGTTGTTTATGCGTCATTGGAGTTGGGCAATTGTTTGGGGTTTGATGAGCGGAGTGGCCATGGCCCAGGGGGGCGTGTTGAATTTGTATTCGGCACGTCACTACCCTACCGATGAGGCGCTCTACAGCGACTTCAGCAAAGCCACCGGTATCAAAATCAATCGCGTCGATTCGGACGATGCCGGCATCTTGGCGCGCCTGAAATCCGAAGGCAGTGCTTCCCCCGCCGATGTGATCTTGCTGGTCGACGCGGCGCGTTTGTGGAAGGGCGAAGTCGACGGTCTGTTCATGCCGGTGCAGTCCAAAATTTTGGAGTCGGCCGTTCCGGCCCAACTGCGGGCCAAGCCGGCAGACACGGGTGGCACCGCATGGTTTGGCTTGTCCACCCGCGCCCGAGTGGTGGTGTACGACAAACTCAAGGTGGCGCGCCAAGAAGTTGACACCTACGAGAAGCTGGCAGAACCGCAGAACAAGGGGCGTTTGTGTATCCGCTCCGGCTCGCACCCCTACAATCTGAGCTTGTTTGGCGCCATGACCGAGCATTTGGGGCCCGTCAAAACCGAACTTTGGCTCAAAGGTCTGGTGGATAACATGGCCCGTTCGCCCAAAGGCGGTGACACCGACCAAATCAAGGCCGTGGCCAGTGGTGAGTGTGCCGTGGCGGTCACCAACACCTATTACCTGGCGCGCTTGATGCGTTCCAGCAATCCCGCCGAAAAAGCAATGGCTGAACAGGTAGGGGTTGTTTTTCCCAATCAATCGAGTTGGGGAACGCATATCAACGTCGCCGGCGGTGCGGTGGCCCGGTACAGCAAAAACAACGACAACGCATTGAAATTTCTGGAGTACTTGGTCAGCCCCGAAGCACAAAATCACTTTGCCAACGGCAACAACGAATGGCCGGTGGTTCAAGGCTTGAAACTGGACAACCCTGCCCTGAAAGCCATGACCGGCGGTAGCTTCAAAAGTGAGCTGATCCCGATCAGCGCGGTGGGTATGAACCAGATCAAGGTGCAACAAATGATGGACCGCGTGGGCTTCAAGTAAGGCGAGGCCCTGTCAAATGTTGCAAGTTTTCAAGAACGGATCAGGTGGTCAAACGCGCTGAGCGCGGCTTTGGAGCCCTCGCCCGCAGCGATCACGATCTGCTTGAACGGCACGGTGGTGCAGTCACCGGCCGCAAACACGCCGGGCACATTGGTGTGGCCCTTGGCGTCCACCATGATCTCGCCGAACTTGGACAGGTCCACCGTGCCCTTCAAAAACTCGGTGTTGGGCACCAGGCCGATTTGCACAAACACGCCGGCCAGTTCGATGTGGTGCTCGGCACCGGTGGCGCGGTCCTTGTAATTCAGACCGTTGACTTTGCTGCCATCGCCCGTGATTTCAGTGGTCTGCGCGTTGGTGTGCACCGTCACGTTGGGCAGGCTGTTGAGCTTGTTCACCAGCACGGCGTCGGCCTTGAGCTGGTCGGCAAATTCCACCACGGTCACATGTTGCACCAGGCCGGCCAAATCAATGGCCGCTTCAATGCCCGAGTTGCCACCGCCAATCACTGCGGTGCGCTTGCCCTTGAAAAGCGGGCCATCGCAGTGCGGGCAATAAGCCACGCCCTTGTTTTTGTACTGGTCTTCGCCCGGCACATTGACATTGCGCCAGCGCGCACCGGTGGACAAGATGACGGTTTTGGCTTTGAGCGTGCCGCCGTTTTGCATGTGCACTTGCACCAAGCCGCCCACTTCGGTGGCGGGCACGATTTTGTCAGCACGTTGCAGATTCATGATGTCCACGCCGTACTGTCGCACTTGCGCTTCCAAGGCTGCGGCAAATTTGGGGCCGTCAGTCTCCAGCACAGAGATGTAGTTTTCAATCGCCATGGTGTCGTTGGTCTGGCCGCCAAAGCGCTCAGCGGCCACACCCACCCGAATGCCTTTGCGCGCCGCATACACCGCTGCCGCTGCGCCTGCAGGGCCGCCGCCGACGATCAACACGTCATACGCCTCTTTGGCGTCAAGCTTGGCGGCCTCGCGGTCGGCGGTGCCGGTGTCCAGTTTGGCCACGATTTCTTCCACGCTCATGCGGCCCGAACCAAACACTTGGCCGTTCAAGAACACCATGGGCACGGCCATGATCTGGCGCTCTTCAACTTCTGATTGAAAAGCACCGCCCTCGATCACCACGGTGTGGACCTTGGGGTTCATGACGGCCATCAGCGCCAGGGCCTGCACCACGTCCGGGCAGTTGTGGCAGCTCAGCGACATGTAAACCTCAAAATTGAAGTCACCTTCCAGCGCTTTGATGCTGTCGATCACCTCTTGCTCGAC
>Ga0214919_10000871_pt1 | contig 51191 bp, 47 predicted proteins | sample LL1503_MetaG_FD_177994 | JGI IMG/M metagenome (GOLD analysis project Ga0214919, IMG submission 177994) | Freshwater microbial communities from Lake Lanier, Atlanta, Georgia, United States - LL-1503 | ecosystem: Environmental > Aquatic > Freshwater > Lake | place: USA: Georgia | collected...
TCACCAGAAAGATACGTCGCAGGTAAAGCAGACGAGCGTAGAACTCGCCATTGCTCACGAGTGACTGCGTGGTGGCTAGCACTGACAAATACAATCTGCCCCGTTGCAGGTGCATCGATAGCAGCGGGCGGACGCTCAGGCAAGTGACGCGCCAATGCATGTGCCAGACCGGCACTTCCGCACCATAGCCAACCCGTGTTCTGCAGTGCAAATTCAGCCACTGCATTAAGGTCGTAATCCGTCAGAACATCGGGTATCCATGCAGTTGCTGCTGTTTGCAAAGTGGGCGCGTTTTGTCCCGTTTCAATATGCCACCCGCGTCTCTGCAAACTGTGCGAAATCGACTCTGCTACCGGGTCAACTGAACCATCCGGCTTGCGCCACCATTGCTGCCCTTGCTTTGTTATGCGGTGCTGAGCTGGGAAAGCCGGAACCATAGCTACCCCCTGAAAGCCACTCTGGCGCGCCAACCAATCAACTTCATCAAAGGTATTACCGCGAAGCAGACTATCAATTTTTTTGAATGCGACTCCAGCACCGCGTAACCAACTTAACGAAGGTTGTAGCAACGCTCCAAGTTCAGTCAGTGACACATCGCGCGTTGCCGTCGCTACGATGTCGATAGCGATAGTGCTTTGACTCTCCATCGTAGGATGTCCTAAGTGCACTGGAACGCCCGCGCCAAAGGCAGCTGCGCAATCGAGTGCACCCGTTAAGTCATCGGCAAGAATACGCAGCGGCTTCATACCTCAAACAACGTCATGTGCAAACACAAACTGCGACTTGCTGCTGTATGAGCTCAACGTTGCACCGCCTATCTTGCGCAGGCACGAGGGATGGGGCGAATAACTCGATTCCATTCGTTTGGGTATAAGTAAATGAACACAGCGTAAACTACGATCTTGCCATACTCGAGCAGCAAATGATCGATAATGACTGATTCTGCGGGGTTGTGATTTAATTGACCCTGATTTTTACGCTGCCTAAGCACCTTTTCCAAACCATTTACCTAGGGATTTTCCATGGCTTCTCTTATTCGTCTCGCCTTCACTATGGGTGATCCTGCAGGCATTGGTCCTGAAATCACCGCAAAAGCGGTTCGTCTGATGGCTGATGTGGTGGGTAGCGGCGATGCAGAATTCATAGTACTTGGAAGCGCGAAGGCGATGCACGATATCGAAACTCGCATGGGACTACCCGCCGTCAACGCGCAAGGCCATCCTTTTTACCGCATGGTCGATGTTGGTCCGGTCGACTCACCATTCGTGACCGGCGAAGTCAGTGCGGCCGGCGGAGAATGGGCTTATCGTGCGGTAGCAAAGGCCGTCGAGCTAGTGCAAGCGGGCGAAGCCGATTCCATCGTCACCGGCCCTCTATCGAAAGAAGCGCTGCATCTGGCTGGACACCACTTTGAAGGACACACTGAATTACTGGCCCATTTAACCGGGCAGCGCGATGCCGTAATGATGCTGGCGCACGAAGATATGCACGTATCTCACGTCACCACACACTGCGCACTCTCCGAGGTGTCGCGTCGCATTACTCCTGTGCGTCTACGTCGTGTATTTGACGTCACGCGGGAAGCGTTACGTGCATTAGGTATTGAGCAGCCTCGTATAGCTGTCGCGGGTCTTAACCCGCATTGCGGCGAAGGCGGGATTATCGGTAAAGAAGATGATGAAATCATCGCTCCTGTCGTGCGCGAATACGCCGACAAAGGCTTCAGTGGTCCGTGGCCCGGTGACACTGTGTTCATCAAATTGCGCGCACGCCAGTTCGATGCAGTGGTCGCCATGTTTCATGATCAGGGACACATACCCGTCAAGCTGTTGGGCTTTAAAGTTGATCCAGAGACAGGTAGTTGGCAAGCTATCAGCGGCGTTAACATCACGCTGGGCTTACCGATTTTACGTACCTCGGTCGATCACGGAACGGCATTCGACATTGCAGGTAAAGGCGTCGCTAATGCGAATAGTCTGGTCGAGGCCGCCGAATATGCGTTCAGGCTCGTTCGTGGTCAACGTAAGGATGCAGCAGTGCTCAGCCACTAATCACACATAGCACCGCGCAAAACAATCGTACGTAATAACCGCTAAAATTCCTAGCAACTACGCATTCTGTTTTTAGCAGCGTAGTTGTGTGGGTCAGTGCGCCTACCTACAAGTTTATTTGTCGACTTACCTTGACAATTAACAAGGAATTTTTAAAAGCCGTTCATATACTTATCACTCTTTGAGGAGTGTAGTAATGGACGATAGCGCACATAAAGTTCTTATCTGGGATTTACCCGTAAGGCTGATCCATTGGCTGATGGTGGTTTGCTTTTTTGGGGCCTACTTCACTGCTGAGGTTGATGAGCTAAAAATTATCCATTTCACACTAGGCTATACCCTAGCTGCATTGATTATCATTCGAATTGTCTGGGGATTTCTCGGCACCACGCATGCCAAGTTCAGAAACTTCGTTCAGCATCCCATAGCAGCAATACATTATTTACAAGCAGTCATTCGGCGCGAACATACCACCGATATCGGACACAACCCCGCAGGTGCTCTGGCCATAATTGTCCTACTTTCTTTAGGCTTGCTTGTTACTTTTACCGGTTGGGCAACGCTGCATGAAGTTTATGGTGAGTGGGCCGAAGAAATCCATGAGGTTTTAGCGAACATTATGTTGGCTGTTGTCGTTATCCATATTGTCGCTGTAATGGGAGGAAGTTTTCTGCATAAAGAAAACCTAGTCAAAGCAATGATCACGGGTAAAAAAACAGCTCAGCATAAAGACGCCATTCCAGAATCAAAATCTCTATTAGCTATCGCTTTGTTGACTGCCGTGCTGAGTTTTTGGTTTTATCAATTCAATCACGCCGCTGAAGGTGGGGTTGATGGAATAGCCGCATTAGCTGAAGAAAACGAGCACTCCGACGACTAGCCGTTTTCATTCAAAGAACAAACTTTCGATTACTCTAAAAAAACTAAGTCCTTACGTATGAAAACTTCCCGCTATCTACCATTTACTCTACTGCTAATTTTTTCTGCACTACTGCTTGGCTGCACGATGGAATTCATGAATGCGAAACCGGCGCGCGAGCTCAAACCACCGCCGCCGCTAGAAGGTGATTTGTATGCTGGTTGGCGAGTATTTCAAAGTAAGTGTGCAAGCTGTCACGGCACTGCCGCCACCGGCGGTAATCGTGCGCCCGATTTACTACCTCTCGTTCGCGAGATGAGCGCAAGACATTTCGCTGAATTGGTGCTAAAGCGCTATGACCTCGGCAATGGATTGGGTAACGCATCATCCAACCAATCAACTGTTGATACCCGCATCGACGACATATTGCGCCTCAAAGAGCCGCCGATGGAGATGCCTGCATGGCAAGGCGAGCCAGCGGTGAATGCGCATATCCTTGATCTGTACTCTTACCTCACCGCACGTGCTGATGGAAGATTAGCTACAGGGCGTCCGCCAAGGTAAATACTGATCAAACCATCAGCCAAAAATGCAAAGGGAATGATTCAGATTTAACCTATCTACTCAGTAAAAATACTTCCGTATTTCAAACGCAGATCACCCTTTTGCACTTTGCCAGTTCCACCGACAGGCAAGGACTGCACGAATATCACTTCGTCCGGCACCCACCATTTAGCGACACGCTCAGAAAGAAAGTCGATAACGTCCTGCTTCTCTATTGATTTTTCTGGTTTCGGAACAATCAAAAGTAAAGGCCGCTCATCCCATTTAGGATGCTTGACTCCGATCACTGCCGCCATAGCAACATCAGGATGTGCGACGGCTGCATTTTCTAAATCAATCGAGCTAATCCACTCACCGCCAGATTTGATAACGTCTTTAGTACGATCACGTATTTGCATTACGCCATCAGGGCTGATAGTTGCAATATCACCGGTTGGGAACCAGCCATCAACGAGCGCGGTTTTATCGGCCTTATGATATTTCTCGACGATCCACTGACCTCTTACCATCAACTCACCCTGCGCCACTCCATCTCTGGGTAGTGAGTTACCTTCTTCATCAATGATTTTTAGCTCGACGCCAAAGACTGATTTACCTTGCTTGGCAACGAGCTCATGACGCTTATCCGTAGGCCACGCCATTTCGCTATCGCTTAAATTACTCATGGTCGCAATCGCAGTAGTTTCAGTCATACCCCAACCATGACGCACATCGACGTTATAAACATCATTGAACTTAGCAATCAATGCTCTAGGCATGGCAGAACCACCCACACCCGTTCTGCGCATCGTTGAAAACTTGAGGTTATTTTGTTCTAAGTGCTGTATCAGACCCATCCAAATCGTTGGCACACCTGCGCTGATCGTAACCTTCTCTGATTCCATCAATTCATAAAGACTCGCACCATCTAACTTAGGGCCAGGCAAAACTAACTTCGCACCCGCCATCAACGTGGCATACGGCAGACACCACGCATTAATATGGAACATAGGTACAACAGGTAACACAGCCTCTTGTGAAGAAATACTCAACACATTCGGTAAGCAAGTGGATAACGCACTCAGTGCAATCGCTCTATGTGAATACAGAACCCCTTTAGGATTACCGGTGGTGCCTGAGGTATAGCACAGCGCTGCGCCGGACTTTTCATCGAAGTCGGGCCAATGAAATGTTTGGCTATGTGGAGCAATCAGATCTTCGACATTTTTTACGTCTACACCTTCTACCATGGGTGTGTTGGCTTTATCACTCAGACAAATCCAATGCTTCACTTTCAAACAATGGGGCGCGATAGCTTTAATCAGCGGGGCAAAGGTACTATCAAAAAGTACAACCTCATCGTCAGCGTGATTGATGATGTAGGAGAGTTGATCTGGATGTAAGCGCGGATTGCATGTATGCATCACCATGCCGCTGCCGGATACAGCGTAATACGACTCTAAATGCCTGTAGTTATTCCACGCAATCGAGCCCACCACACTGCCCGCTTTGAGACCCAGACTACTTAAGGCATTCGCCAGTTGCCTAGCCCGTTTCGCCATATCGGTAAAGGTATATCTATGCAACGGTCCGTGCGTCTCACGACTAACAATACTCTGTTGACCAAACTGATCAGCGCTGTGCTCAAGAATTGCTGAAATCAGCAATGGACGCTCCATCATTTTTCCGATTGATTGCATAGCTAGTCTCTCTTGAAATAATTGATTTTTTTATGAAATTAGATTGATTCAAAAACAGGTTGGCTTAACAAAAGGCCGTCAGGTAGCGGCTACCCAGCCGGCCTGAGAGTCGTCATCTCAAGTTTAACCGCCGATTCCTCATCTCGCATCCAGATCTCACCATCTTGTATGGTGACCTGTAGCTGCATATTGCGCTGACACAGTTTTTCGAGTTCAGTGGCTGTGGTGGAAGCGACTTGGAATACCTGTAAATTTTTTGCGCGGGCAAGCTTGCTCTCAATAGCCTTCCACCATATGGATGCACTACTGCTGTAGGTGTAGATCATCACCTGATTCGCCCTACCACAGGCTTTCAATACGCGACGCTCTTCAGGCTGCCCAACTTCTATCCAGTTTTCGATCGCACCAGTTAAATCTTTTTGCCAGAGGTCAGGCTCTTCGGTATCAGAAATACCTTTGCCGAATTCCAGTTGCTCATGGGCGTGTAGTGCAAACACCGCCACTCTAACCATCATTCGTTGTAGGGTTTCAGACGGATGGCAGGCAATCGCCAGTGCGTGTTCGGCGTAATAGTGCCTATCCATATCCGCGATTTGGAGAGTGGCTTTATAAATAGTTGATTTGAGTGCCATAGCGATAAAAAGTCTTTAAAACACCAGCCTTGCCTTAGCAACGCTATAAAGACTGTGATTCTACAACTGTCGACAGCGAAGCGCCGTTTGTTAACGGATACGTTTAGGTGGTAGAAAAATCCATTCATAGGGTCTATGGATGCTAAGAGGGCCTGAATTAATAAATCATAGATAATGGGAGTCCGATAATAAGAAGCGTAATGTTCCTATGCTCAATCCACTACCGCTGCCAACGCAAATTCGATCGCGCTATCTGCCCGACATCAATGGTCTTAATATGCACTTGCTCGAAGCCGGCGACGAGACACCGGGCCGTCCGAGCTTATTGCTATTACATGGATTTCCAGAAATCGCTTACAGCTGGCGCAAGTTGATGTTGCCATTAGCAGAAGCTGGCTTTCACGTCATCGCCCCCGACCTGCGCGGCTATGGTCGTACCACCGGCTGGCAGGCAGATGCACAAGCTGATCCTAGCGATTGTAATTTTCTTAACCTCACACGTGATCTGCTCGCGCTGTTAGCAGCATTAGGTAAAACACATGTCGAGGCTGTGATTGGTCATGATTTTGGTGCGCCATTAGCCGCCATCGCTGCGCTGACCAGACCAGATAAATTTAAATCAGTCGTGATAATGAGTGCGCCGTTCGCTGGTCCACCTGCATGGCAGTTACGCGTTAATGACGTGGCTCCCGCTGATGGATTTGAGTTGCTAGAACAAGCAGTGCATGACCTAGCTAAGCTCAATCCACCTAGGCAGCATTATCAGTGGTACTACTCAACGCCGCAGGCTAACGCCGACATGCACCATCCGCCGCAAGGTCTGCATGTTTTTTTACGCGCTTACTATCACATGAAGAGTGCAGACTGGGCGCTGAATCGCCCCCATCCTTTAGGCGAATTGAGCACACAAGCACTATCGAAACTACCGCATTATTACGTAATGGGACATGACAAAAATATGCCCGAGAGTGTCGCCTCTGAAATGCCTGATGCGAATGCTATTGCGCAGTGTAAATGGCTACCCGATCATGAACTCTCCGTATATAGCGCTGAGTATGACCGTACAGGTTTTCAAGGTGGGCTGCAATGGTATCGTTGCCTTACCAGCCGCGAGCAAATTGATTCTTTACGTCTCTTAGGTGGATTAACCATTGATGTTCCCTCATGCTTCATTGCCGGCGCAAGTGATTGGGGCGTTCATCAATTTCCAGGAGCTTTCGATAAAATGCAACAACAGGTTTGCACGCGAATGCTCGGTTGCCATCTGATTCCTGATGCAGGACATTGGGTGCAACAAGAACAGCCAGAAGCGGTGTTACACCACTTGTTTACTTTTTTTGAACAAGCAGAAATACCCTTTACCCACTAATTCTAGCTAGCCATACATTAATCGCTACTCAACTTTACGATTTACTCGTGAAGCACAGTGTCTACTTTTTTTGTAGGGTAAATTCGTAATCCAAACTCCAATAGGGCTTTTTCATATCGCGACCATCGGATGCCTTACCAGCTCCGTGCGATTGAAATTTGCCTACTAATGAAGGTCTAACACCGAAGACCACATCCGAATCCAAATAACGATCACCTTCGCGGAAAATATGCGTGACGAGTGGCTGATACCCATCAGCCTTCATCATAAAATGAATGTGTGCAGGCCGCCAAGGATGACGTCCCGTGTTGAGTAACATCTGACCCACAGGGCCGTCAGTCGGTACGGGATATGCCTCAGGTAACACCGTCCAAAATGAAAAATTTCCGTGCGTGTCCGTGTTTATCAAACCGCGAGCACGACGCTGACTTTCCAACTCGCCACGTTGCACGTCATATAAGCCTTCTGAATCGGCCTGCCATACATCAACTAAGGCATTAGCCAATGGCTTCCCATCAGTTGATACGACTCGACCGGAAACAAACAATGGTTCACCAGGTGCGCCATTAGTAATATCGGCACCATTTTGAATGGCCGGAGCATCATGCGTATGAAAAGGCCCTAAGACAGTTGCTTCGGTCGCACCTTGTTGCTTACCCTCATGCATAGCAACCAATAGCATCGACAAACCAAGTGTGTCAGATAAAAGAATAAATTCTTGCCTCACCTCGTCACATTTATGGCCAGTTGCGGTCAAAAATTGAATACCCACCATCCACTCTTCTTCAGTCAGCTGCGTTTCTTGAGCGAAGGCATGCAGATGCTTAACGAGCGATTGCATAACAAACTTCAGTCGTGGGTTATCAGCGCCATTAAAGCTGTCGAGCGCAGCCTGTGTAATTGCTTCATGCGAAAATTTCATTTAATTCCTTGGCTTTAAAAATCGATGCGTAGGGAAAAGCGATAATCCATAACGACGATGTATGGCACCCCATAAACCATCGCGGAAAAATAAAGTGACGAGAATAGCAATCAAACCTAATCCTATTAAATACCAGGTCCCATAATCACTAAAAAATTTATTCAGAAACCAAAACAGTAGCGCACCAATGATAGGACCCTCTATCCGCCCCAACCCACCGATCACCACCATGAAAATGGCAAAGGCAGTCCAGTTCACTGAAAACGCTGCATCAGGTGAAATACGTAAGTTACTAACAAAATACAACGCTCCGGCTAAACCGGTACCGCCTGCTGCAATTAAGTAAACCGCTAATTTTAATCGTTGCACATCAATACCTTGCGACGCTGCCGCATTTTCATTATCGCGAATTGCAAGCAAAGCTAGACCACGCTTAGATCGTAAAAACAAATAAATGCCTGCGATAGCAATGACGATACATGCCAGTGCAATCCAATAGGTAGTGCTTTCTCGAGTCGCTTTTTCAATATCGCGCAACGCTGTTAGTGAGGTACCAGAACCACCTCCGACCCAGTGTAAGTTTGCGAATGACAAACGAAACACTTCAGCGATTACCCATGACCCAATAGCGAAATAGCCGCCTTGCAGCCTAAAGGCTAGTAACGAAACAGGCCATGCAATGAGAGTCGTGACTATCGCTGCCAGCGGAATAGCAAGAAACGGGTTCACCCCCATCTCGTTACCTAATATGAGCATGGTGTAACCGCCAAAGCCAAAAAAGGCTTGCTGACCTATGCTGACCATCCCGCCATAACCCGCAAGAAGATTCCACATCATGGCAAACAAAAAGTAGCAGGCTATCTCAACGACTTCACGCATCCAGCTCGACTGACCCCACATAGGCAGCGAGATAGCTGGTATCAGCAATACGATCGTCAACCAAGGCAAGGCTTTGGAAAAGTGATTACTACGTATTACATCGTAAGCTTGCATAAATTGGAGCTCTTTAAAATAAAGAAACTAGCCTCGAGTCTTAGGGAAAAGTCCTTGTGGTCGTATCACGAGTACGACTAAAAACATTAAATGACCAAACCAGATACCCCAACCTGGATCAAGGCGAAAGACTATCTGTTGAGTTAATCCTAGTAGCAGTGCACCTACCAAGGTGCCCCAGAACGAACCCATGCCTCCTATGATGACTGCCTCAAATGCGAACAACAACAACAACGGCCCATCAGCCGGTACAATCGTGGTGCGCATCGCTTGCAACCCACCTGCAAGCGCAATCAACATAAAGGCAATACCGGTTGCTTGGGCATACACAATCGCAGGCTTTAAACCCATCAATTGAGCGGCTTCTCTATCATCAGAGACGGCGCGAAACGATCGTCCTAACGAGGTATAGCTAAATAAAGCCTGCAACAACATCGTCGCAAGCAACGCAATACCAAAGGTGAGTAAAGGCAGTATTCCAACGGTAATATCACTGACCGAAAAACTTGCCAATGCAATGCTGCCGGCCTCGAGTGATTTCGGATCAGCAGAATACACTTCAAGTAAAAAATTTTGAATGATGATCGACAAACCAAACGTCACCACTAATGATGGCAAGGGATCACGGCCTAAGGTGTAGTTAAGAACGAAGCGTTGTAAGGCATATCCTGCTAAAAAAGCTAAAGGTATGAGAACTAACAATCCTAAGCCCGGGGATAAACCTGTAGCCGCAACAGTGCTAATAGCAAAGAAGCCGCCTAAAATAATAAAATCACCTTGCGCAGTGTTAGTTAGCCTCATCACGCCAAACATCAATGATTGTCCTAGTGCGAACAATGCATACAGGCCACCAAGCAATAAACCCTGCAAAATAATTTCAGTCATGATTTAAATACCAAAGTAGGCTTTACTAATTTGATCACGACTCAATTCACTAGACTTACCTTCCAGTGACACTAAACCTTCCTGCAAACATACAACACGCGATGAAGCCTGCATCGCAAGCTGCACATCTTGCTCAACAATCAAAAGCGACATCCCTTCTTCCATAATGGCAGGTAATGCCGCATAAATTTCACGAATAACTACTGGGGCTAAACCAAGAGAGATTTCATCGCACAGCAAAAGACGTGGATTACTCATCAAAGCGCGACCAATGGCCACCATCTGCTGTTGACCACCGGATAACGACGTGGATGGCATAGAGCGTTTTTCTTGCAGTATCGGGAACAGTGTAAATACACGACTAAGGTCCCAAGAACCCTTTCGTCCTGATAAAGAACCCATCAAAAGATTTTCTTCAACCGTCAAGCTAGGAAATAAGCGCCTGCCTTCTGGCACCATAGCTATACCTAATTTAACGATATCACCGGCATCCAAATTTCGAAGCGACTGCCCTTCAAATTCAAGCTCTCCACTTCGAACCGGAAGTAGGCCTGTGAGCGTTTTTAAAAATGTGGATTTGCCGGCGCCATTAGCGCCGATCAGCGCTACTATTTCTCCAGCATTCATTGAAAAATCAATACCAAATAAAGCCTGTGCGTCGCCGTAAGCCGCCGTAATGCCTTGAGAACGTAACATGTCAGACTTCCAAACCCATGTAGACGCGTTTTACTTCCGCATCTTGCATCACAGCGTCAGGCTGACCTTCACATAAGGTTCGTCCAAAATTAATGACCAATAGCCGATCCGCTAGTGAGAGCAAGGCATGCACTACATGCTCAATCCAAATCATGGTCATACCGCTTAACTTAATGCGCTTGAGTTCTTCTACTAATTCTTGCGCTTCATGTTCAGTCAAGCCACCCGCAATTTCATCTAATAATAATAGTCGGGGTTGTGTTGCTAAAGCTCGTGCGAGTTCAAGTCGCTTACGGTTTAATAAAGTCAGCCCGCCCGCTGCTTGATTCGCAAATTTTTGTAAACCCGTTTGTTCTAATACGTCCCAGGCAATTTGCCATGCTGCTTTTTCTGACACTTGCGCACCAAAACAAGCGGCCGTAACCAGATTTTCAAACACACTCATGCCACCAAAGGGTTGAGGCACTTGATATGAACGACCTATGCCATTTCGGCAGCGCTGAAAAGGGGGGGAATTGTTAATCAGTAGTCCATCAAACGTAATCTCACCGGCATCAACTTTAAGATCACCCGAAATAAGATTGAATAATGTGGTCTTCCCGGCCCCATTGGGGCCGAGAATTCCAAGTACCTCGCCCTCAGTGACTGATAAAGAAACTCCATCAGTCACTTTTAAAGCGCCAAACGACTTACTGACGTTTTTGAGGGTAAGCAAGGTCATCGCTGTTGAATGATATTAATTCATTAAACGCAATGTTCCACCTGCAGGAATCGCAGGGGCAGCTTTGTTGTTAACAATGGTAAGTTCATATTTGTATGTCTTACCTTTATTCCATTGACCCAGCACCAGCGGAGTTTTGCTGACGTTCTTGAATGGACCCTGACCACCCCATTTGACATCGCCGACCACTGTCTTCAACTGAGTCGCTGCAACCGCGTCGCGGATATCGGCAGCACTTGCTGATTTTGAACGCTTAAGCGCATCAACAGCGACTTCAAACAAACCATGTGCGAAACCAATAGGTTGTGTCCATTGTTTACCGGTTGATTTTTCGTATGCTCCAGCCAAATCCTTAGCTGACTGTTTTGTCAAACTGGATGCAAATGGATGCGAAGGACTCCACCAAACTTCAGTCGTTAAACCATCGCCCAATTCGCCTAAGGCTTCGATCGCACCAGGGAACAACAGCGCCTTACCCAAGGTAATAACTTTCGGTTTGTAACCTTGTTGACGTGCTTGAGTAAGGAATGTTTTTGCATCCGGTGGAATGACCACACCCGTTACGATTTCAACTCCATCTTTTTTGAAAGCGGCGATCTGTGCTGAAAAATCTTGAGTGCCGTTTTGGAAGCGGCCTGGATCGGTCAATGTATAACCCATCGCGGACAAAGGCTTGGGAAAGCCACGCTCTTTATCGCCCCAAGCATTGCCATCACCGTCATTGGGAAATAAGCCGCCGACTTTTTTATTCGTCTTAACGCTATTCCAGCCATTCGTGAAGTTTTCAATGACATCTTCCAAGCCCCAGAATATGTGATGCGTCCACTTAAAACCTTTAGCTGGATCCCCTTTACGACCGAAGAACCATGGCTGCCAAGGCACTACGCTAGAAATACATGGCAGCTCATTGAGCTCACATACATCGCTAACCGGATTAGCAGTTTCAGGTGTACCTGCAGTGAGTATCAAAGCGACTTTGTCTTTTAAAATCAAATCATTCGCAACTTCACCAGCGCGATTAGGATTTGATTGGCTATCTTTTAATATGATCTCAACGGCATATTTTTTTCCACCAACGCTGACACCGTCTTTGAATGATGCGCGCATCTGCTCGATGACCCATTTATCGGCTTCTCCAAAAGGAGCCAAAGGGCCCGTTTGTGGCGAGACATAACCAATTTTGATGGTGTCAGCTGCCAATGCCATGCCGGTGGTGGACAACAGCGCCGCGGCTGCCGCACCTTGAATAAAATGTCTTCTAGTAATTGCCATGTTTTTGTCTCCTCCTGTTTATGCTGCGATTTTTACTACCCTCAAGAACAACTTATCTAGTACAACTTTCTAAACAACGACAGCCAACCAACTTTATGATGCAACCGGTGATGAACCTTCCCAAGCGTTTTGCAATAAATTTCTTAGTGCAGCCGCACTATCAGTTCCAATTGGCCTGGGATTCCAATAGGGATTTTGACTAGCAATCTGCGCTGCTTTATCTAAATCGTTTGATGTCATTCCCAATTCTTTCAAGGAGACTGGCGCGCCATTTATTTTAGCGAGCTCATATAGACCCTGAGCAGCTGGCTTGCCACCCAAGGCACGACTAATTTTTTTCATTGCCATAGGCGCAGCAGCGGCATTAAAAGCAATTGCATGAGGAAGTATCACTGTATGAACTTCTGCATGCGGCAAATTGAAGGTGCCGCCTAGTGTGTGGCATAACTTATGATGCAACGCCATACCAACATTCCCGAGCACTGTTCCACACAACCATGCGCCATACAGTGCATCAATGCGTGCATTCACATCGGCTGGATTGGTTTTTATCAAAGGGATCGCAGCAGCCAGCGCACGAATCCCCTCTTCCGCCATTAAATCCATAACAGGGTTGCCATCTTTGGCATACAAACCTTCGGCTGCATGGGCGATGGCATTCATTGCACTCGTGACAGACAAGCCCACAGGTAGGGATAAGGTTAAGTTGGCGTCATAGATGACTGTTCGCGGTAATACGCGAGGATCTCGTCCCGTTTTCTTTAGCCCGTTTTCTGTGATGCCATAAATGGGCGTCATCTCACTACCGGCATAGGTCGTAGGGATAGCAAGTATCGGCAAGCCTGAGTCAAGTGCAATCGCTTTACCTAAGCCCGTCGTTGATCCCCCACCAATCGCAATAGCGCAATCAGCACCTAAGCGATGGGCCTCTTGAACTGCAGCGGCCGCTGTTTCTGCCGGCACGTGCATCACTGCTTTCGGATAAATACCGGCTGATCGACTTCCCAACATGTGCGAAACCTGCTCAGCTATCCCTTGTTGTTCTGGCGTGCAAAGCACCAAGGCACGTTCAGCACCTAATAGTTGCACCTCACGCTCCAGATACTGCAAACTACCCGCGCCAAAAATGACACGGGCTGCTTGAGCTTGATAGACAAAGTCGATCATAGTTTGTTATTTCGCTGGCCGCGGATAATGCGGAACGATTTGTGCGTCAATATTGACCCACACACTTTTAGCTTGTGTGTACTCACGCATAACATCGAAACCCATCTCACGACCATAACCAGACTGACCCACTCCTCCAAACGGCGAACCAGGATTGACGCGCTTATAGCAATTGATCCACACCATGCCGCTCTTGATTTCACGCGCCATTAAATGCGCACGCTGTAAATTACGCGTCCAAAGACCGGCCCCTAAACCATATTCCGTACTATTGGCAATCGCGAGGGCTTCTTCATCTGTTTTGAAGGTGAGAACGGTGACAAATGGTCCGAATACTTCTTCTTGTGAGATACGATCGTGTGTTGATTTTGCGCGAACGATAGTCGGTTCAACATAGCAGCCTGACGACAAATCACCACCGGGTGCTTTACCGCCACTGAGAACCTCACCGCCTTCTTGACGTGCAATATCAACGTAGGACAAAACACGATCGCGATGCAGTTGACTAGTGAGTGGTCCCATCTCGGTATTCGGATCAAGTGGATTACCCAGACGAATAGATTTTGCGAGTGCGGTAAATTTTTCTAAAAATTCTTCTGCAATAGATTTATGCAAGACTAAGCGCGCACCTGCGATACATGCTTGTCCTTGATTGTGGAAAATTGCCCATGCAGCACCATTAATCGCTGCCGGTAAAAAGGCATCTTCAAAAACAATATTAGCGCCCTTACCACCTAGCTCGAGTTGTACTTTTTTTAGATTACCTGCTGACGCCTGAACAATACGGCGACCGGTCGCCGTTGATCCTGTGAATGCGATTTTGGCGATCTCAGGATGTTCGGCAATGTACTGACCGGCTACTTGTCCTAGCCCGGGCAAAATATTCACCACACCATCAGGCATGCCGGCTTCAGCCATCAATTCAGCGATGCGCAAACTTGATAGCGGCGTTATCTCTGCTGGCTTGAGTACGACACAATTACCAGCTGCAAGTGCCGGCGACATTTTCCAACTGGTGAACATCAGTGGGAAATTCCAAGGCACTACCTGACCGACTACACCTAAAGGCTCGCGGCTGACATAATTTAAAAATCCTGCTTCAACAGGTATGACGTCACCTTGAAATTTATCCGCCATACCCCCAAAGTAACGATACGTTACTGCAGTGCGTGGCACATCGAGTATGCGTGAATCACGAATCGGATGTCCGGTATCTAATGATTCCAACATGGCTAACTGCTCTGCGTTAGCTTCAATTAAGTCGGCAAGTTTTAAGAGAATTCGACCTCTATCCATCGCCGCAAGTCGAGACCATTTAGGGTAGGCTTTTTGTGCTGCCTGAATGGCTTTATCAACATCCGCTTTACCTGCGAGTGCTATCTGCGCAATTTCGCTGTTGTCATGCGGATTGAGTGTCGCCATGGTTTCGCCAGATTCGGCGTCGACGAATTTTCCATCAATAAAAAGCTTAGTATGAATTGCGCCCTGCAAAGCCGCAGGTATCTGCGACTTGGCGATTGTTTGAGTCATGCTGATTCTCCGGAGCGATACGACTGAACGCCCCTTTGGGGTTGAGTGTTAACAAACTATTTGAATTCCATCTAATAAGCCTTGAACAGAGATGACAGCTGAACTCCTGTCATCTCCATCGAGTGCAAATTAGAATTGAACTGGGACTTCTGGAGATTCCCCTTTTTGAATCTCATAAACGAGACTCGGAGAACCGTTTTCCCATACCAGCAACATGGACCGTTTAGGGCTGTAGCCTTGATGACGGCAGTACGCTGGCATAGCAGCCATATCACCAGCTTTCATAATCACGCGCGCCAGTGGTTTGCCGGTATTCTTATCTGCGCAATCCCAATGAATTTCGTCGCACATCTGAAAGAACCATTCAACACGATCATTCGCATGCAAAATCGGCAGAATGTGTTCCTCAGTCGTTGGGCACATATAACTGTGCTTCACAACGGAAGTGAACGATGGATTCCAAGTGACTTGCGATCTGGAGAGGAATGCAAATAAGTTAAATGCATGCACTTCATTTTCGAAGCCTGGCTCTGGATGTAGCTCAGGCGCGTCTTGAGGCACATCGGCAAAAGCACGATTAACAGGGGCACCACGTTCATCCGTGCGTAAATTCAAATCGCCTTTTAAACCAACGCAACGCGTGGCAAGTTCCCGTGCACGCGTGATGGCTGCGCGATTGTCACCTTGTTTGCGACCATAGGGTGTACCGGTTTCTTGAGGAGCAGCGAACGGATCAAAGCTATTATTCGTCCAATCATCTAACATTGCCTCGAATGTGGCTTTAATTTGTTCGGTCGGAAAATTTTCCAACAGATCGACTCCTGCAGCTTTCATCGTGCCATTAAAAGCACCTGCATACATGTCGACTGATTTGTAATGATTCAGCGTGCCAAACACGGCATCAAAATTGACGCCGCCGTAAAAGAATCCCCATGCGCAGTCACGCATTAAGGCGCGCAAAAAATTACCGATATCCATGGTGTGCGACAAGGGCCGGCCGTCGCGCGTATTCCAACTAATGTGCGCAAAATATTCGTCGCGGCGGAACGTGAATGAGCCCAGCGTAAAAGCCTTGTAGCCCATGGTTTTATCCGGTGCAGTGGCAATAACTTTTGCCAAATCGGCGGGTGCGTTCATGTAAGTCTCCCGTGTAATTGATATTTAATTTAAGCGCTCTGGCAAATGTCGGCCCATTTTTCTACGGACAGATCACCCTTACAGGTTTGCAGAACCAGCACACCAGGATCTTTGCTACGAAATTGATAGGCTGTATTTTTAGGCAGCATGCCTTGATGGCCACGCTTTAATTTCATCCAACCCATCTTTTGTCCCTTGGGTTCGCCTGCTACGAGCACTGCGCCATCTTTCTCGGCGTCTTTAACGACTTGAGCATCATCAAGCTTGATTAAATGCACTTCAACTTCGCCATCCATCACCAACGCGAACTCATCGTGCGCGCACGTAAACCAAGGAGACGATCCCTCTGCACGTAAAGTCTCGAGTACGTATATCTGATTTTGGCCGAAGACTACTTTTTCATAAGGCTTGGAATTATTCGCAATTTCAAAGCAATTTGAAAAAGCGTAATGGCGCACATCGTCATCGATCGCTTGCACGCCACCTTTTTCATAGGATTTCAACGAACCAAATTTGGTCTCATAGTGGACTGTCATGCCTGCCTCCTTGTCGTTATTTTCTTTGCAACACCACAAAATCAAAGCTAACTGCGAGTGAGTGTAGGGAGCAAGTTATGTGATTACTAGAGGGGAAAGACCGATTGATCTGTTCGCGATTTGCGAACAATGGCAATGGATTTCTTGGATAGCTAGTCCAGGGCTAAAGGATCAAACCAGCTGAACTGGCTCTTCAGTTAACCAGCCCCGCTGAATCAACACTTGATCCCAGGGTGGAGTGCCTGCAAACTTTTTCATTAAATGATTGATAAAAAGCTGAAGTTTCAAGCCATGACGGGAGTTATGCGGATAGATAGCGGATAGCCAAAAAGAAGATAACTGCCAATCCGTCAATACGGGAACTAACTGCCCTGAGACTAGGTAACGCGATGCCACCAAGGTCGGTATACACACCACGCCGGCACCGGCACAACCATACTCAGCCAGCAGATGCACGCTATTGGTCAATAAGGGTGGCTTCAAATAGATAGAGATCGCTTCTTGGCCGCGAAAAAAATCCCACCGATCACGCGTGTGGTAGCCAGAATAGAGCCCTAGGCGGTGCTCACGTAGATCGCGCGGGTTGTTGAGTTCCGAGTGTGCCGCTAAGTAGGACGGCGATGCACAAAACACTCTTCGAACCGGAAACATCTTGCGTGCTATCAGTTCCTCAGAAGCCGGCGAGAAAATCTGCAGTGTGCAGTCGAATCCCTCCTTGACTGGATCAATCACCGTGTCTGATACAAATAAATCCAAATTAATATCAGGATGTAATTGCTGAAATTCTTGCAGCTCTACGGCTAGATGACCCAGCACAAAGCCAGGCAAGGCATGAATACGTAATTTTCCTTCGGGTGAGTTTTGTGTCTTACGCATCTCATCAAGCAAACCATTTGATTTACTTAATAGCTCAGAACAATCCTTTACATAAGCCTGCCCTAGTTCAGTCAACCTCACTGAGCGCGTCGTTCTATGCAAAAGAGGTGCACCTACGTACTCTTCCAGTTGCTGGACACGTGCAGTAACGACCGATTTTGCTACTCGTAATTGCTGTGCCGCAGATGCGAAGCTACCCGAATGGGCGACCGCAACAAAAGCTTCAATAGTTTGAAGGCGATCCATAGGGAATCAGCTTATGCAAGAAAGTTTTTAACGAACAAAAAATAAACTACCGTCACTCCAAACCAACTGATTTTGAATTAAGCAAAAGAGGTATAAAACCAATAAGTAGTCCACCCAGCCCTAGTGCAACAGTTAACCCATCGAATGTGGGAATACTATAGAGACCCACAAAAACCATAAAAGCACCCGCCAAAAAAGGCCAGACCACGTAGGAAGTGGCGTCGTACGCACCATCACCCAATTTATGGCGGTAATGCCATGCACACGCGAATCCTGCCAGACTCATATAAAAGCAGATTTGAAATCCTATCGCCAAAATAGAACTCTCTAAGATTGCTTTCACTGAGGGCGAGTAGGAAGATAAAAACAATAAAACTATTCCGAAAAACCAAATCACGAAGGTAGCAACCCACGGTGTTTTCCATTCGGGATGCAAAATCGCATAGCGGCCATGAAGCGCTTGATCGCGAGCCATAGCAAACATACTACGGCTGAATTGCAAAATCTGTGTCTCTATCGTTCCCACGGTGCTCAAGATTGTAGAAAGTACAGCGAGATAATTCCAAGGCGTAGGAAACAATTTATTCGCAATCGCATACAGAACATTCGTATTCGCTGTGGCGATTTCTTCATCCGTCAAAACAATCAAAACAACAACCATCATAATGATGAAAAACAAAATCAAATTCACCATCGCCCAAAAGGCGCCTTGACTCGCAGAATGAGGGGCATCACCCTCACCGGCCTTACTCTCCTCACTCAAATTCATCGTGACGTCCCAACCCCAATAAAAGAAAATCGCCGTCAATGCACCTGTCGCAAATAATTGAGGAGTGAAAGAAAAAGGAGAGATCCAAATAAGTGAAGGGATATGTGCAGGGCGGTCACCGTACTGAATAAAAGCACCGATGATGAGGGCAAAAATCACCACCGTTTCAATCACCGTCAAAATTAACTGCGCCACACTCGCGTGCTTAATTCCTTTAGTAACCACTAGTGTGACCAGAGTAAGCCAAATGGCGGCTACGGCCGTTACCCAATTTGGGTTTTCAACATAGTCAGGTGCAATCAAAACTAAGGTCGACGTAGCCGCCGGTATGGTGGCGGACACCATAAAAAATATCGACGCCACCAGAACACCCCAGCCCGCAAAGAAACCCCACTTGCGTCCAAACACATGCCCAACCCATGCATAGGTTGCGCCTGCATGAGGGGTGATTTTGCTCAAGTGAATAAATGCCAGCATGATCCCAAACATGATCAAGCCACAGTACAAAATACTACCCACTGAAAGCACACCGACCGATGCCACAATGGCTGCTGTAGTGACTGCAACGCTAAAGGCAGGAGCCGTTCCTGCAATTCCCATGATGGTTGATTCAATCGTCCCCAGTGAATTGCTTGCTAATTCATCCTGCTTGGTCACAGTCAATCTCCTTCGGACTTAAAAAAAGCCAGCTCAGCTGGCTTGTTGATACATTTTTATATTAACGAATTATAAAAATATCTAAGTAGAAGCGATAGAATTTTTTAGATACGCTACGGTTTAGAGTGCCGCTGTAAGTACACATACAAACCACAGCTAAATGATACCGTCATCCACCGTTAGCCACATTTTGCACTAACTGCAAATGCTGCGCTCGCGACGCAGACCGGATTTCTTTGACGAACTCATCATTTTCCCAAATACCTTCTTGACGCGTTCCATCGGCATTGATGTAAATGCCGTGACCATGAAATTGATCCGCCTTCCAATGGCCTACATACTGATCCTGATCAGCCCAAGTATAGGTTCCGTAACCATGCTTTTGATCATCATGCCAGTGACCTACGTAGACATCACCGTCGACATGAACTTCTGTTCCTTCGCCCTGCCGCTTATCGTTTTTATACTCACCAATATAGTAGGTACCGTCTGGCCAGGTAAATCGTCCGATGCCATAGCGCTTACCGGCCCTAAAATCGCCCGTATAGGCATTTCCATTGGCCCAGAATTGGGTGCCTTGTCCGTAAGGCAAGCCATCTTTGAATTGACCCACGTATTGTGTGCCGTCGGCCAAAGCGTGCATGCCATATCCATCTTGCACACCATTGATGAACTCACCGACATAGGAGATACCGCTAGGCGAGGTATACATGCCTTTACCGTGCCGGGTACCATTTTTATATTCACCAACGTACTTATCGCCATTCGCAAAGCTATACATACCTTGGTTGTGACGATTACCTTCTACGTATTCGCCAATATAGCGATCACCGTCAGCATAGGTCATACTGCCCTGACCATGATATTGGCCATATCTGTAATCGCCTACGTACTTATCACGCGCGCCAAATACATACCGCATCCCACGTCGAAACGCCGTCGTCCAATCTCTAAATTTATTTAAAATTTTAGTCATGATTGATTAGCTTTACCGACTATGGTGCTTTATGCTCGTCACTCAAAGATATTAGGTGAAACGGTACAAGATGCGACCAACGGTAACTCTAAGTTTAAACATTATTTCCAGCTTAAGGACACAATAGAAAAACAATCTCGCTCGGGAAAAGCTACTGCTAATGCCGCAATCACGTACTCCTCGCTCTCGCCGGACACACTCAATAACTTCTGGTCAATTCCAATATTATTAAGATTATTGCGGTAACAGAACCTAAATACGGCGGATACTCTGTAAAGAGAACTCATTGTTGATTGTATTTCCTGATTTTTAAATGTCTTGCCAAAAAATACTCTCGTAATTCTAGGCGCCACAATGATAGTAGTCCATATCTTGTAACTCGGAAGATTATCCAAATACTCCATTACAAGCGCGTTAAAAAACCTATCCAACCTGCGCTTGTTCAAAAGCCGTCAGTGCATCTGCCGTCCATATATACAGCCATTCCCAGGGTATCTATCTAAAAACGAGATACCAAGAAGTGTTAACATAAACCCAAGACCTCTCTCGTGAGCACCCCATGAATGCCAAAACATCCGCCATCGCCAGCATTGAAAAACGTCTGGATTCCATACAAACCGTTCTAGAACAGCGCGGTATGGAGCCTGCAAAATTCATCGATACCTTTCATGACTTAGCAAATGAGCATTGGGTGCCTGAAAACGGTGCACGACTAGTGGCGCGTGCTTGGTCTGATCCCGGGTTTAAACAAAGACTTTTGGACAATGGAACGGCGGCCATCCAAGAAATGGGCTTAAGCATGCCTCCGCATCACCGGCATTTTGTTGTGCTGGAAAATACAGCCGATATCCATAACGTGATTTGCTGCACGCTATGTTCATGCACTGCATTTACCATCATTGGTTTACCACCCGATTGGTATAAAGATTTGGAATATCGTGCGCGCGTCGTACGTGAATCACGCACAGTGCTTAAAGAAATGGGTCTCGATTTACCAGCCCACGTTCAGATACGTGTGTGGGACACCACCGCTGATACACGTTATATGGTTTTACCTGAGCGTCCAGCAGGCACCGAAAATCTAAACACAGAACAATTAACTGCACTAGTTAACAAGGACGCGCTCATAGGCGTGGCCCGCTTGTAAAGGAAACACCATGGATGGCATGCATGATCTGGGGGGTAAAGAGGGATTCGGCCCTGTACGGCACAGCAAAAATGCTGCTGTTTTTCACGCTGACTGGGAAATCCGCGCCAATGCTTTGTACAGCCTGGCCGTGAAATGCGGCGTGTTTAATATGGATGAATACCGTCACGCGATTGAACGTATGGAGCCACGCCATTATTTGAGCGCGAGTTATTACGAACGATCGCTAACAGCTCTGGCATCACTGTGCGTAGAAAAAGGTTTAGTCACACGCGAGCAATTAGAGCAACTCGCACATGGTAGCTACCCGCTCGCTCTTCCCTCGGCATCGGGGCGCAGCAATCACCCACAGCGTCAAACGTTTTTACCGGGTGATCAAGTGCGGGTACGAGATGAACACGTACCCGGCCATATGCGCATGCCTGGCTACCTCCGAGGTAAGTGCGGTGTGGTGATTAGCAAGTCGCCGCTCTACCCTTTTCCGGACGCGCATGGGCATGGCATCCACGCTGAAGATGAACCTACGTATGACGTGCGTTTTGAAGCGTCGCATGTCTGGCCTAACGACGCAGAAAGTGCGCAGGTGCATGCCGCAATTTTTGAAAGCTATCTGGAACTTAACATATAAACCAAGCCAAAAAAAACTTACTTACTATATTCTGCAACTCCATCAGCGATAAAAACCGTGCGGTCTAAAAAGACTTATAACCGCACTTATATTCCAGTTGCTGCCTTCTCGATGCTTTGACTGCATCTCCAATCGACCACCAACTCTAGTGGAGTCGATAAAAAAGGTCGAATACGCGGCCGCTATTAGCAAACCTTGACTCAAGTCAATTTCTTATAGGCACCACTATCGTTATAGTGCAATCAGTCATCTGAGGCACATAATTAATATCTAGACTCATGCTTAATATTTATAAGATCAGCTAGGTAGCAGTAATTGCTCTTTAAACTAAATATCAGCTTTGAGCTTATCGTATTTTGCTAATGGTATGACAGGACAAACTATTTACGTCGATGCAGGATGCCACGCTGTAGCTTAAGCTTAGATCATGAAAACTATAAAAATTACTGCTGACAATGCCAACGATGAATGGCTAGTAAATTTTATCTACTCTGAAATCGACGTAGGAGATAGCGCTGAAATCACGCGCACACTGACATTGGAAGATATTAAAGCCTTTGCAGCTGTTTCAGGCGATATCAATCCTGCTCACATGGATCCAGTGTATTCAAGCCAGACGCTGTTTCACGGAATTATTGGGCATGGCATGTGGGGTGGCGCGTTAATTTCAACGGTATTGGGTACGGTATTCCCCGGCCCAGGCACCATTTATCTAGAACAAAATCTACGCTTCAGTCGACCTGTACGAATCGGCGATACCGTAACTGTGACTGTCACCTGCACCTCCAAAAATGATGAACAAAATGCTATCGATCTAGATTGCTCGCTCATTAATCAAAAAGGTGACCGAGTCCTTTCCGGCGTGGCTCGCGTACTAGCACCCACCAAAAAGCTGCGCATACCAAAAATTCATGCCCCAAAAATTAGCTTATCCAACCCCTATGAACAACATGCTCAGTTGCTTAGTCTGGGAGCACATTTAGAAGCCGTGACTTGCGGAGTAGTACACCCCTGCGACGAACAATCATTACGTGGCGCTATGGATGCGCAACATGCTGGCTTAATTAAAGCCATCATCATTGCGCCAGAAAAAAAAGTGCGTGCCATCGCTGAAAAACACACTATTGATCTGTCCGGGGTTCGTATCATCAACGTTCAACATAGCCACGAAGCCGCTGATGTAGCTGCCCAAATGGCGGCTGACCGTGAAATCGAAGCTTTGATGAAAGGTAGCTTACACACGGATGAATTGATTCATGCGGTTGTTATGCAACCCAAGCTGCATACCGGTCGCAGAATGTCGCATGTGTATCGATGCCAAGTACCGATGTATCCCAAGCCACTATGCATCACTGATGCAGCGTTAAACATTGCGCCTACGCTGGCAGACAAAGTAGATATCGTTAAAAACGCCATAGACTTTGCACACATCATGGGTATCAGCGAACCCAAGGTCGCTATCTTAGCGGCTGTAGAAACTGTTAACCCAGCTATGCCATCCACATTAGAAGCCGCTGCGCTATGCAAAATGGCTGATCGCGGACAAATCACCGGCGGCGTACTCGATGGCCCGCTCGCCTTTGATAACGCCATCTCACCACAAGCTGCTGAGCTTAAACATATTCAATCACTGGTCGCCGGTCAGGCGGATATCTTAGTGGCGCCTGATCTTGAAGCCGGCAATATGATGATTAAGCAAGCAGAGACTTTTTCCGAAGCTTATGGCGCTGGTGTGGTTTTGGGTGCGCGCGTGCCTATCGCCCTCACCAGCCGATCCGATACAGCGATGGCTCGCTGTGCATCGGCACTACTGGCGAAATTGATTGCGCATCACAACCGACAAAATCAATCGTGAGTATCTTAGCGGTTAACGTCGGTTCTTCAGGTATTAAATTCGCACTGTATGCAGTGCGTGATAACAATGTCGGTGATGCGGAAATGAGCGGTGCGATTGAGGGGCTGGAGCCCGCAGGTCGCGCGCGTATTCAATGGGCATCTAAAGATGAATCACGACAAACAGACACCATTGCTATCGCTGCGGGCCAAGACTCCTTTGAAGCCGCTCTCACCCAACTAAAAGAACTACTTCACACCAATTTTTCGCATATTACTTTGCAAGCTATCGCCCACCGGGTTGTGCACGGTGGTACGTTGTTTACAGCGAGTACGATCGTAACTCCAGAAGTACTGAACAAACTAGCGACCTTGAATTCCTTAGCGCCGCTGCATCAACCCCATAATTTAGCGGGTATCGTAGCGTTCACAGAATCGTTTCCAGACTTGAAGCAAGTCGCGTGTTTTGATACAGCATTTCATCGCACACTCTCACCGTTAGAAACCACCTTTGCTATCGACCGCAAACTCACTGACAAAGGTATTCGACGCTTTGGCTTTCACGGCCTGTCCTACCAATACATCACCCACGTATTGCAACAAGTCTCGCCTCGTTCAGCCGGACGAACCATCATGGCGCACTTGGGAAACGGCGCAAGTCTCTGCGCTACGACTCAACACCAAAGTCGCGCTATGACCATGGGATTTTCAGCGGTTGATGGATTAATGATGGGGACACGCAGTGGAGCGTTAGATCCGGGCGTTTTGCTCTTTTTAATGGAGCAAGGCTGGGATCACGATGCGATCGAAAAATTGATTTACAAACAAAGTGGCTTACTGGGCGTATCGGGCGAAAGCGCAGATATGCGAGCGTTGTCGTCTTCGAACTCGGAAGCCGCTCGCTTTGCGATAGATTTATTTACTCATCGCGTCGTGCGTGAGATCGGTGCACTGACTGCCTGTATAGAAGGATTAGATGTCTTAGCGTTCACCGGTGGTATAGGAGAACATGACGCATCATTACGAGCCAAAGTCGGCTTGTCATTAGCCTATTTGGGTGTATCCATAGACAGCGCTCGCAATCAACAAGCCACTGGCGACTCTGTGCAATCCATCCACTCAGATAGCAGTCGTGTTGAAGTATGGGTTATTCCCACCGATGAAGGCCGTGTAGCGGCACAAGAAGCGCTGCCACTGCTCTAAGTTGAACTCTTCAAACTAAAACACGATGCAAACTGGCACATACGGCCAACTTGCATCGTGCAAAATCTTCTTTAAGCCAGATTGAAAAGAAGGCTTTAATCAAGTCTGGCCTAAGCGATGTATTTTTTATTTCAACACTGAGTGATCATTTTTCTTGATGATGACATCAAGGTGCGGCTGAAAGGCAGCGCGCGTGATGTTCCAACCACTCAAGAAGCGTTCAAACAACGCTTGTTCTTGAGGGGCTGCGTGACCATCGGATAAAAGTGCATCCGCAAGATTCAACAAGATACAAATCTTTTGTGCTTCATTGAGCAAATTTGCGCTGGCTGAAAGATAGTCATCAAATTTCGTCGCTTTGCCATACGCCATCGCATCATCCAACAAACGCTCATCACCGTGCAGATTGGCGAGCAACACACCAAACTCTTCTTGTTCGATCGCACCATCGGCCGAAGTCATAAATAACAATCCCACTGCCAATGCAATGCGAGGATTGAGTTCGGGTGTTTTTCCTTTGAATACGTCAAATAATCCCATGGGTATTTCTCCTTTTTTAGTTCGTACGCAAAGACTAGACAATATTACGTTGATGTATACCGTCTGCCTTAAGTAGGAATCATATACGCAGTTTCAAAAAAGTACGGCTTTTAACACGATTGAAACATGTTTCTTTTCATTTTTATCTGAAAAAAAATTTAAAAGTCAAAATTCTTCGTTTCTATTTTTATAATTCACATCTAGTCTGGAATCTGCGCCCAAAACAGAAAAAAGATAAATACGACGGGTACCTCACAAAACATCAGTCAACGCCAAATACAACTTTAAGTTATTAGAAGATTTTTCTGCTCCATTAACTCAACATTAAAAACATGTAAAATCTTTCTTTAAAAAGATATAACAAGTCAACAAAACAATCGAAACAGTTATTTTAGATAGAACTTATATTTTTAATACAAGAAACGTACAAAAGTAATTCCTGCATTTAGTAAACTCAGCCCACTTTCAGTGCAATACCGCTCTAGACGATAAAATCACACTTGGGTAGTGTGAATGGCATGAGCCGAATTCATTTTTTTCACAATCAACCATCTTCATAATTTAAGGAATTTAACAATGTCAGTCTTAAAAGAAGTCATTAGTGCGAATGAACATTACGCAGCCAATTTCGGCGACAAAGGCAACCTGCCACTTCCCCCTGGCAGGCACTTTGCCATTCTCACCTGCATGGATGCTCGGTTGGATCCTGCTAAATATGCCGGATTGTCAGAAGGTGATGCGCACGTCATACGTAATGCTGGCGGACGTGCAAGTGATGATGCGATTCGATCACTCGTTATTTCTTACAAATTATTGGGTACCAAAGAATGGTTTGTGATTCACCATACCGACTGCGGTATGGAATTGTTTACCGATGAAATTATTGCAGGCTTACTTGAAAACAGCTTAGAAACTGCAACCGTAGATTCATCAGGATGGCGCGATGTAGGTAACGGTCCAGGCTCTACCGCAGGCAAATATATTAAGTGGCTAACTATTGCGCACAAAGAAAAAAGTGTTGTGGAAGACGTTCAACGGATACGAGCACATCCTCTAGTACCTAAGAATATTCCTATCTATGGGTACATCTATGACGTGAAAAGCGGGAAATTAATTGAAATACCTGACGCAACCAAAGCCGGCAAAGCCAGCTGATTTAATCGGCTGAAAATTGTCACAACAATTATTGACTACGCCGCCTCGAAAAAGTCGAGCGCGGCGTAGTAATTATTTTTCAGCAAAAGCCCGCTCGATCACAAAGTCGCCAGGCTTGCTAGTACTGCCTTCATTAAATCCACGTTGCTCAAGCAGTGCCTTCAAATCTTTCAACATTTCTGGACTACCACAGATCATTATTCGATCACGTTCACGATCGAATTCTTGTTCACCGATATCGGTAAAAAATTTACCTGAGCTGATTAAATCGGTAATCCGCCCCTGATTGGTAAAGGCTTCCCGCGTCACGGTAGGATAGTAGACCAGCGCATCTTTTACGATTTCGCCTAAAAATTCATGATTCGGTAATTCATTGGTCAAGTAATCGTGGTAGGCCAGCTCGCTGACTATACGCACGCCATGAACTAAGATAACTCGCTCAAATTTTTCATACGTCTCTGGATCACGAATGATAGAAAGAAAAGGAGCTAATCCCGTTCCGGTAGAAATAAGATACAAATTCTTGCCCGGCAAAAGATAATCGATCAGCAATGTTCCGGTAGGCTTTTTACCCACGATGATCTTGTCACCCACCTGAATATTTTGCAGAACGGAAGTCAGCGGGCCGTCGGGCACCTTAATACTTAAAAATTCAAGATGGTTTTCGTAATTGGCGCTGACAATCGAATATGCCCGCAACAAAGGCTTGTCATTGATTTTCAAGCCTATCATCGTGAAATGACCGTTGGAAAACCGCAATGACTGGTCTCTAGTGGTAGTGAAACTAAACAAACGGTCTGTCCAGTGCTGAACCGACAAAACTTCTTCTTCAATAAACGCGCTCATACGATTTTTTGACCACAAAAAGAACAATTTCCGTAAGCATACCAAAGAAAAACCCGCCAGCTAAAAAGGCTGGCGGGTTTAGGTACTTGGAGAGACTGCCCGTAATCCACCGGAGATAACAAACCACAGGCAGTGAGCACACTGTAGCTTCGGGGGCATGAATGCACAAGTAATGATTTTTTATATCTTTATGCTGAATTTAATTTCACTTCGGCCGACTTAGCTTGGTGCTCCTCGTTGTGCTGTAAGCAAGGCTCTAGCGAATAAATCTGATGAATTTATAACCTCCTACATCGAGCCGGTGTAAGCCGCATTACCGATAAATTCACGCTTGGCATCTTCGATAGGTGCAAGCAAGTCGACCTGACCAGTGGATTGATTCACCAGGTTACGAAATACCACAGGTACGCCATCGAGTTTGGATCCCATATAGCCGGTGCTGTATTGCTGAATTTTGGTTCGTGACAAATCATGAAAGGTTAAGGTTGCCAGCTGGGTCTTTTCTATCTCAGTCTTCTCTACTTCGGGATCGGGGACCTTTCCAGTCGTAGCAATTTGAATAGCCAGATTTTTAGCCTCCGTATCCAACTGCCCCGTACGATCTTTACCGCTCTTGCAATTGAATGTCGTACCTCCGCCCATCAGAAAACTAAGAACAGCTATACGAGAAGCAATTTTGTAAGGGTCGTTACCCGCTGTTTTGTATTTGTCGCCAAGATAGATATCCGTAATTTGTTGGCCCAATTGAGTGGCTACGCTGATGTTGTGCTGAATCTCAGCTTGCTTGTCTGGGGAGAGCTCATTTTCTAAAAGCTCAAATTGTTCTTCTAAATAGGTATCCAGCATCGATTTTTCATCAGGACTCGATTTATCAATACCCAACATGGTATTGAGTGATTCATGATTAATCTCGGTATTAGAATATTCAAATCCACTCACCACTTCACCGATCAGCGGCAGATTGGCGAGCTTATTAAAAGCATTGATGTTGACTCCAAAGTTGAATGCAATAATCTTTGCAATCACCGGTTTTCCGTTCACAAACAAACCACCTGCATCAATTTCATTTTGTAGATCTTTCCATGACTGCGCATGAATATCCATCATCTCTTGCTCGTTGAATCCATCCATACCAGACTTGTTGAAAATTTTCTGGCGCAGGCTGTCTGGTGAAAGCAAGGAAATAGAGGAAAAATTAATGGGTTTGCCTGCGGCTATGCGCTTAGCGAATTCAGGATTACGTTGAATTTCAAGAAGAAAGGTCACGCGAGCACGATTTAATGCTCCTTGTCGACGCAGAAGATGCTGTAAAGGTTTGCTATTAGTGGCGATACGAGCAAGCATTTCATCATTTTCAACTGTTTTATTCGATAAAATCTTTTTCGCTAAGCCTTGGGCTGCCGATAATTGAATACCGCGACTGGCATCGCTAACGTCGATGCCATTTTGTTTGAGAATCTTTTTACCGTCGCTTTTTTCAAGTAAGTACTTAGTCATCACATCGATAGCTTCGGTGTGCAGAGCATTCGGTAATTTACTTGAATCAATGGCATCCGAGTGCTTTACATCAGAGTTTCCTAGTTTAACTTGTGTAGGCGAGTATGAATCGGAACCAACCAGATCGCGGGTCAGTACCGCTACGTCTTCAGCGGGCTTTTGCTTTAAAGATTTTTGGGTTATCCCATACGGATCATTCACCCCAGTTCGTGTACCAGCAAAAACTTCTTTACCTTCGACGCTTGCCGATGTGTGAGCGGCCATAGTTGGATTTTTTGTTTCTGTGATACTACGCGAACGAATGCCTCCAGTTGAATCAATTTCTTTTCCTTGTGCATCAACGGTATCTTTGTTTTTTAAATCATCAAAATTATTGGGCTTTAACGAGGAATTTTTAGACAAGATCTCAATCTTACTTTTATCCGTCATAACAGTCCCCTGGCAGGTAAGATGAGTCGTAACTTTCGCCGTTTCGACTCGACCATCGGGGGTTATTCCAACTGGGAGCAAAATCTCTGTGTTTACAGGAGCCCAATCCTGATGACGCAATGTGTGATCAAGCGCCTTACCAAAAGCAGCTCGAGCATCGCTGATGCCTTCCGCATTTTTCATTAACTCCATCAGGACCATACGTTCTGAAAATTCTGTGGTCTGTAGCGACTTGGCTATCGCATTAAAATCGCTAGCGCTTTGAGCAACTTTTAGCTCTTGACTGAGAAGAATCGTACTTTTCTGAAGTATCGTTTTTTGTTTAGCTGCCTCAAAAGGATGAAGCTTCGCTAGTGGACCTGCGATCTCAGCTTTGCCCAGTAAGGTTGGCCCATCGTGACCCTCTGGGTGATTGCTTATGCTCTCGACATAGCTAATCCGAGCATCAATAAAATTTAGCAAATTTTGATTAATAGGCTTACCGCTTTTATCCGTCGTCGGTATAGCCGACTTAGCCGCTTGTAACTCGAGTATTTTTGCGATGCAGATATTTTTTACGGCAGTCGGTGACTGATAATTTTCGAGTAGCGCCAGCATACCTTCCAAAGACTGCTTGGTCTCGTTAAGATCAGATTTTTCTTTTGTCCGTATATCTTGCAACGATGATTTGGCTATATCGGCACTACCCACCTGTTTAGCTTCACTATCAATTTGCTGCAGCGCCTTTACGACTTCAGTAATTTGTGTTTTACAACCACTAATCTGATCAGCCAAAGGCTTGCCGGGAACCATTCCTTTGAGAAGCAGCGCATTGGCCTGTTCTGAAATTTTCGCTCTTTCCATCAACGACTTATTTAATGTGTGAGCGTGTCTTTTTGTGCGGTTTCCACTGATCCTACTTTTAGTCGGTATTTGCTGTTCTATCTTTTTACTGACTTCAGACGTCAATTTTTTTGATTTTGTTTTCAGTTCTGAACGTAAGTGATTTTTTTTTATAACCTCGGGTGTAGATGTATCTTCTTTGGGCGCTTTGATATGGGACGTCTTGTCTAGCAGTTTGGGAAGCAAATCAAGTTTTGCAGAAGCCTCCGCCAGATCAGCGGCTGAAAACGTGGTACCAACAGCCTCGTCCGACTCCATGTGTTCCAGTAAGCCAAGGCTAGTTTCCATTTCTTCAAATGACCTATCGAGGAATTGTCCGCCCTCACCTTGCAGGTTCTCGCGCTTAACCTCAAGGTCATTAATAAAACTGCTTGCCTCTGCTACCGTTTGAGCACTATCAGTTTTTTTTACTTTGCTAACACCCGCACCAGTAGCAGACTTAGCAGCACTATAATTCGGCGGCTTTGGGATGGGTTTGGGCGCTGCTTTGACAGGCGTATGCTGAGGCGTTAATAGTGCGACTGTTATTGGTTTCATGGATGTCTCGCGTCGGCAGTGTTAATACATGACCTGTCTTCGCACGCAAATTGTTGAACTAATTTGATCGCGCGACATATTGACGGACCTTGCAGAAAATAATTTTTAGTCTAAGCATTGGCGATACTTAAAATAAAACTGCGCTGCACTACGCGATGCACTATGGGAGTGTTGTAATCTGGTTCTACTCTATGCCGTAGATAGGCTACCTTAACTCCCGAAAATCATTAGCATTTTCTTTTCGATAAAAACTAAAGCTACAGAAAAAAATGATGCAACAAGAAATCAAACAAGCAGCATCTGCTAAATTTTGACAACCAACAAATTTGATTTTCTAGTCACGTGATAGGGTGAGCTGTGTCGTCAATAAAGCCATCTTGGTTTCATACGATCACACAACAGGAGTAAATCTTATGACACAGCAATCAACCACTCCCCACAATCCGAACGAAAAAGCGACGACTCCAGCAGCGACGCCTAGTACTCCCGCAAAAACTCCGGCACCTGCGCATACCCCTGAAGTAAAGAAAGCAAGTGACCAAAAAAATTAACTTCTTTTTCCTACTGAATGATCGGAGGTCGCGATGGCTAAAGGACAAAAGCGCGGAAACAAAGAACCGAAAAAACAAAAACAGCCAGATAAAGTCATGAGTTTTGTATCCGCTGCCTCAGTTGGTAATGCAAAGACAAACACTGCTCGAGCCACGGAGAGCGCTGCAAAAAAAGTAGCATCGTAAATATTCAGCTTTTGATTACTGATTGTTTTTCATCTTTGAAAATTTTTGACTAAAATTTTTTAGACAACAAAGTTATTTTAACAATCATGGATGCCCTCTGCACTTACCTGTCGAGGGCATTTTCTTTTTTCACCAATCTCCATGGCTGTCATAATTCGTCTAATTTTTCTAATTAGAATAGACTGACCTGCTCTATTGAGATTCGATTCACTTTATACTTGCTGACAAATAAATCAGCCTCCGACTTCTTACATCATTAAGTTATTGAGGCTAGTCATAGTCACTAAGGAACGCGCATGGAAAGTTCTTCTGCTGCTTGGTTTTATTGGGCTGCCTTGTCCGCCCTATTTGCCGCAATGACGGCCATATTCGCCAAAATTGGATTGCAGGGAATTGACTCGGACTTTGCCACGCTTTTTAGAACGATCATCATCGCGGCCATTCTGTCGGTGTTTGTGTGGGCTACCAATAAATGGACTAATCCATTTTTACTATCTCAACGCACCTGGTTATTTATAGCGTTATCAGCATTAGCTACGGGTGCCTCATGGGTTTGCTATTTCAGGGCCTTGCAGATCGGTGAGGCGAGCAAGGTTGCACCTGTTGATAAATTTAGCCTCGTGCTAGTGGCTATCTTTGCAGTGATGTTTTTAGGCGAACGGCCATCCATTAAGGACTGGACTGGTATAGGCTTGGTTGCTATGGGTGTCTTAGTATTAGCTATTAAGCGCTAGGTCTTAAGAGAGCATAGTCTCTTTAACCAGATCGACTGGAGCACAAATGAATCCTAAAGACATCCGAACTTCATCTGACCCAGATTTGGCTGGTTCGTATGATGCGATGCTTCGTGCGGCTCGCTCTGCAGAAGACCTTGCTATCAAAACCAATACCAGCATATTGGTATCGATAGATGGCAAAGACGTTGAATTGACTGCTGCTGATTTAATTAAGATGCGTGAAAAACAAGTACCTCATCAGTAGGCAAAGGCCATCATGATCGAATAGCCAGCTTTAGGCTGGTTTTTTTGTGCGCATTACTTTGATCAATTAAAATTCTTCCGCACGATAATTGACCCATTGGAAGTTAAACGGTTAAGCACTCAAACCCTACGACATCTCACCACCCAATTCTTTTAATAATAAAAACCGGAGACTTTCATGCGAACTAAAGTAATACGTCTACTACTATGCGCCACGCTGGGGTTTGGCTTTATAAATCTGGCCCAGGCGATCACGCCGGAACAAATCATCGCTGCGCTCAAACGCCCGGAAAACAGTACCGGCAATATTGCCGATGCGGTAGAAGAAGCCACCGGTGCGCGTGGTTGGATGTCGGCTGACATGAAACCCATTTATGACGCACGTATTGTTGGACGAGCCGCCACCGCCCTCATGCGCCCAGTATTGAAAAATGACACTCGCAAATATACCAATCACATCCTGGATATTTTGGATGAGGCACCTGCAGGATCGGTGTTGGTGTATGTGATGCAGGATGGCTTAGAGATTGCTGCGATGGGAAATTTGATGGGCACAACGGCCAAGGTGCGCGGACTGGCCGGTGCTGTTATTGATGGCGCTGTGCGAGATATTTCTGAACTCAGACGTCTGGAATTTCCAGTCTGGTCGCGCCGCGTGAGTCCTGCGACGTCAGTCGGCAGGATGATTAGTGTCGACAAACAGATCCCGGTTAAATGCGGCGAGATCATGGTGCATCCGGGGGATTACATCGTGGCGGATGCCGATGGTGTGGTCGTTGTACCAACAGCAGCGGCAGAGAAAGTGATCGAATTCTTAAAGCAGTACGATGACAAAGAATCGAAAATGATTCCTATCATTGAGCGCGAAAAATCCATGCGCAAAGCGCTAGAACAATACAACCGCTATTGATAATACAGACGCTTCGTTGACGAGACAGGATTGTGCTCTACTCCGTACCGCATTCCCGCCTCCTGACTCGTTAACGATGACTTCTTTCCTTGTTAGCTTTCCTCTACGCTTTTCGGCTTGAAGTAAACGCAGCGAACATCTTTGATATCACCACTGGTTTGAATAGCGGTGGCGGCAACCTGGCAATCGGCACGATCCAAATGATTTGACACATTAATTTCTGACTGCAGCGAAACCACGAAAACAAATAATCCAAACATTTTCTTCTCCATTAAACTGATTTTTTTCTAACTTTAATGCACAACCCACTATCAAAGCAAATTGAGCGGATTGCTTTAATACTAATAAAATAATGGACTAGAATGTCCCGGCGATTTACGCAGTGGTTTAATCCACGTCCAAATCTCATATTTCGACCCCAAAAACCTCATGACGCAAACGATTAATGACGCACGCGAGCTAGCCGAACGCTGGTCATCGGCTTTTACTCAAGCCGATGTGAATGCGTTGATGGACCTGTTTGCGCCGGATGCTGTATTTTTTGGCACAAGTAGCACAGCCATTGTCGCCGGCACGAATGGCATTCGAAACTACTTTGAAAATAGCTTACTAGGATCTAAAAGCTACGTGTCAGTACTAACGGATATCCACGTCACTGCGTTGAGCGACGACGTAGCGATTATTGCTGCGCTCAACAAAATAACCGTCACGGAAAATAGTCATACCGACGATCTGATGGGTCGCCTGAGCATCGCTGCACGTAAACGCGAAGGGCTTTGGAAAATTGAGCATTTTCATCGCTCTGCCCTGCCAAATTAATTGTGCAGCGATCTTTCTACTCGTATTAATCGTTCTTAATCACGATACTAGGAAATTTGCTACTCAGGTCTTTGGCTTTTTCAGCCACCTTAACAGCCAGCTTGCGCGCAATTTGTTTGTAAATCTGGGCTGTCTGCCCGTCCGGATCAGCGACAACCGTCGGCTTACCCGAATCCGCCTGCTGACGTATCGACATGGTCAGCGGCAAAGCTCCAAGAAAATCAACGCCATACTCTTGGCACATCTTGGCACCACCGCCTTCACCAAACACCGCTTCGGCGTGGCCACAGTTACTGCAGATGTGCGTACTCATGTTTTCTATAATTCCGAGTATAGGAATGCCGACCTTCTCGAACATCTTTAGGCCTTTGCGCGCATCGAGCAGCGCAATATCTTGCGGCGTGGTGACAATCACGGCACCGGTCACAGGAACTTTTTGAGATAAGGTGAGTTGAATATCACCTGTACCCGGTGGCATATCAACGACTAAATAATCTAAATCGCGCCAATTGGTTTGCTCTAGTAACTGCTGTAAAGCCTGAGTAACCATAGGGCCACGCCAGACCATAGGCTGATCGGGATCAATCATGAAACCAATGGAGGCAACCTGCACGCCATAGTTTTCTAAGGGTTCCATGGTTTTACCGTCATGCGATTCGGGTTTGCCGGTCACACCCATCATCATTGGTTGTGAAGGGCCATAGATATCGGCATCGAGCAAACCAACACTCGCACCTTCGGCTGCCAACGCCAACGCGAGGTTAACCGCAGTAGTGGATTTGCCGACACCACCCTTACCGGAAGCGACTGCGATGATGTTTCTAACGTTCGGCATCAACTTAACGCCGCGTTGCACGGCATGCGCCACGATTTTTACAGATACATTGATGCTGACCTTACCCACACCGGGAATTGCCTGAATCGCTTTGACGGCGCGCTCACGCAGCTCATCCATCTGGCTTTTAGCTGGATACCCCAGCTCGATATCGAGCTGCACATCGGCACCATTAATTTGAATATTTTTGGCAGATTTGCTGCTGATGAAATCTTTGTCTGTGTTCGGGTCGATAACCTGCGACAAAGCGCCACGTACAAGTTCAAGGGTGATGCTCATTACTTCTCCTGATAGATAGAGCGCTAAGGAAATACTGAATAAACAGCCTCTCCCTAAGTCTAAACGACTGCCCCAAAAACGTCAGAGGGCAGGCGCCAAGGCCTGCCCTCTGTATGACGACAAGATATCGTCTATTTAAAAAGTACCGCTGATTTTTGCAGCGTGACCCAAATGCCATACGCTAAGGGCAGACCCACTGCTAACCACGCTATCGGTGCTATCGCTACATTGCTGCGGCTGTCATCACCGCTACCGGTTGTAGCCGAAGCTAGTGAACGCTCGTGTGCTAATTGTTTTTCATGGGCGAGTTCTGCATCGGTCATGAAATATTTATCGGCAACGGGACGTACCAACAAGTTCGCGATCAGACCCACAACGAGCATCGCTGCCAGCACATAAAAAATGGGGCCATAAACCTGATCAAACGGAATTTTTTGCTCGAGACGAACGTCATGCATGTAGTTGACTACAACAGGCCCTAAAATTCCTGCGGTTGACCAAGCGGTGAGCAGACGACCATGAATCGCACCGACAAACTGGGTGCCAAACATGTCGGCCAGATAGGCCGGAATAGTCGCAAAGCCACCGCCATACATGGACGCAATAATACAAAAGCAAAAAACAAAGATAGGCAGTGACTTCCATTCTGCAGCGGTCGCTGCCAACACATACATGGCTATGCCGAGAATAAAGAAAATAACGTAAGTCGGTTTACGACCTAATTTGTCTGAGGACGATGCCCATACAAATCGTCCACCAATATTGAACAAAGAAATCAAACCAACAAAGCCGGCACCAATCGCAACAGCGCCTGCCAGTAATTCTTTGTTTAATTTTAGATCCGCAAAACCAATATCCGGTTGACTAATTAATGCGCCGGCAAAGGTCTCTTGCAACATCGGTGATGCAGCGCCGATGATACCGATACCCGCCGATACGTTCATACAGAGAATCACCCATAGCAACCAGAACTGCGGCGTCTTGTGTGCGTTTTGCAGATGCACATGATGCGCTGCAATCATGGCATTGGTGCTCGAAGCTGGGGGTACCCAGCCTTCAGGTTTCCATCCGGTGGCTGGAACGCGGTAGCCAAAGGCACCTGCGAACATGAATACGGAATACACAATCGCCAAGGTGACAAAAGTTTGCCAAACGCCAGGGTCACCCGGGGTAGCGAATTTGCCCATCAATAAAGTCGCTAGAGGTGAACCTATCATCGCGCCGCCACCAAACCCCATGATTGCCATGCCGGTCGCCATACCGCGTCGATCAGGGAACCATTTAATCAGCGTTGAGACGGGTGAGATATACCCCAAGCCCAAGCCCACGCCGCCAATCACGCCTGAGCCTAACCACATCATCCAAAGTTGATGTTGGTGAACGCCGAAGGCAGAAATCAGCAAGCCGCCGCACCAGCAAACGGCTGATACAACTCCCGCTTTACGTGGACCAGAGCGCTCTAACCAACCACCCCAAATCGCAGCTGAACAACCCAGCAAAACGAAAAAGAGTGTGTACATCCAGCCCAGATCAAACTGAGTCCAGTTACAGTCGGTCGCAAATAAGGCACGTCCGGTACCGGCCAGCTTGTCACCGAAGGTAGTCGCGCCAGCAGCACAAGCCGCTAGCGGCGTGCCATCCGGGCCGATTAAGGCGTTGCCCAAGGGCTTCCAGAACACTGAAAAGCCATAGGCCATGCCAATACATAGATGAATCGCTAAGGCTGCAGGCGGAACCAACCAACGGTTAAAACCGGAGCCAGCGATCGTATTTTCTTTCGCCAGTAAATCTGAAATGCCCATATCTCCTCCTGAGGTTGGCCCTTAGATAGCAGCCTTTATATGATTTTTTTTGCAGTTCTAATCTGCACCTACGCAAGTCTGTCTGCTACATTGTTGCGCTTATCCAGCGCGGAAACTAGCACCGCGCCCCCTAATCCGCAATATGCAGAACTTATCATAATGTTTAAGGTCAAGATCAACCCACATTGGGAAATCAAACGGGACCAGGGTAAAGCCCTCGATACCGCCGTTCTTTTGTCGCTGCTCCGCGCCATTGAAGAGACCGGCTCGATCGCTCGCGCGGCCCAAGCCGTCAGCCTCTCGTATCGCTACGCCTGGGGCTTGTTGCGTGACGCAGAAGCCTTATTTGGTCACAGCCTGATGCAAACCGGCCGCGGCCGGGGCACTCAACTCTCGCCGCTGGCAGAAAAACTCATCTGGGCAGATCGGCGTGTTTCGGCACGACTCTCTCCTACGCTTGATAGCCTAGCCTCGGAACTGGAAACCGAACTTGGAAAAACCGTTGGTAGCCACGGCTCGATGATTCGTTTGGATGCCAGCCATGGGTTTGCTGTCGCAGCTTTTTTAAAACAAGCGAGCGAATCGGGTCTATCGATAGACCTACGTTATCGTAATAGCACCGATGCCGTCGCCTCGCTCTCGCGTGGCGAATCGGATATGGCGGGCTTTCATGTGCCCTTAGGAGAATTCGAAGCTCCTGCCATAGAACGTTACCGCCGCTGGCTCGACCCTAAAACACATCAACTGGTACATCTCGCAGTGCGCTCGCAAGGCTTATTTGTTAATCCGGGTAATCCACTTCACATTCAAACCATTGATGATCTTACACGCAGCGATGTTCGTTTCGTCAATCGACAAGCTGGCTCGGGCACGCGCATGCTGCTGGAATTGATGATGAATCGAAAAAATATCTCACCAGCGCAAATTAACGGATTCGAAAATACTGAATTTACTCACTCCGCTGTCGCTGCCTTTATTGCTAGTGGCATGGCCGATGTGGGCTTCGGAGTGCAAACGGCAGCTGAACGCTTTCAGCTGAATTTCATACCGCTTGTGAGCGAACGTTATTTCTTTGCAGTGAATGCAGAGGCATTAAATCAACCGCACATGAACCAATTGGTCTCGGTATTGCGTTCATCAGGTTTTCGCCACGTCGTTAATTCACTAACAGGATATGACGCTACCCGCACTGGAGAAATCCTCACATTAAGTGACGCCTTCGCTCAATCGTAAAAATACTTCAACCACGGATTGAATGACTATCTCTGTCAACGATATCAGCGGACTCATCTTGGCCGGTGGCCGCAGTACCCGCATGGGCGGTCGTGACAAGGGATTACAAATCCTTGAAGGGCGACACATGATTGCTTACATCATTGAGCGACTTCAACCACAAGTAGGCTCCCTACGCATTAACGCGAATCAAAATCACTCGGCATATGAAACATTTGGCCTGCCAATCATCGCCGATGTCATCGGTGAATTCGTCGGCCCTCTCGCGGGTCTGCATGCCGGATTAAGTCACTGCACCACACCCTATTTAATCAGCGTGCCTTGTGATTGCCCTTTTCTTCCTATTGATTTAGCCAGTCGGCTTAGCGATGCTCTGAGTTCATCTGGCGCTGACATAGCCTACGCCGTCACGATCAATCAGAATCAGACAGAACATCACCCAGTATTCTGTCTGCTTAAACGTGAAGCTATCGTCGGGCTAAGTGATTATCTTAACGAAGGTGGCCGTAAGGTACTTAATTGGGTGTTGAGCCAATCTCATAATCAAGTACGCTTTGATGATCACGAAGCGTTTTTAAATATCAACACCCCGGACGATCTACACACCATCAATGCGTCACGCTGAGCTTAGGTTTGAAATGCTTATCGCTGATTCTGAACTTTCCGCGTTGATCACCCATCAAATGACGAAGCTCAGCAATCGATAAGGCACTTACCTCATGCATGCGAATTAATAAAGATGCGGTGACGGGTAAGCGTCGGTGACGTATCTTGCTAATGACCGGCGGCGACACCTCGAGTGCGCGCGATAGCGCAGCATCATTTTTAAGACTCAACCTACTGATTAATGATGCTAACAAACGATCAGGATCGTAGTGATGTTTGGGTTGAATAGTTTGATGTTCCATGGTGTCCTCGAATGAGTTTTAAAGGCAAAGCGATTCTCGCTTTGTGCACTTTAGTGTCATTGAGACTCCACAACTTTCGTAGCGCAACGCAAAGATTTACTCTGACCTACTGCGTCAACTCAACGAGTCATTGATAGGTAGAGCCGTTTTATACTTTACCTGTTTGAGTGCAAAGCTAGATTTAATATTTTTGATGCCGGGTATGCGCGTAAGGTTATGAAGAATGAAGCGCTCTAAGGCTTGCAAATCTGAGACCACGATACGCAACAAATAATCTTCATCGCCCGTCATCAGATACACCTCCATCACTTCATCGAAATGACTCACCGCTTTTTCAAAACGCTCTAGCGCGGCGGCCTCTTGCTTCTCCAAAGAGACGCGCACGAACACATTCACCTTCAACCCCAAGGCATGTGGATCAACCAATGCAACGTAATCGGAAATAACGCCGTCGGCTTCGAGTTTTTTGACGCGCGCCAAGGTGGGCGAAGGCGAGAGACTCACTTTGGCAGCTAACTCAACGTTGGTTAGGCTAGCATCCTGCTGCAAACACTTTAAAATCTTCAGATCTGTTATATCCAGATTTTCCATCGTTAAAATCCTAATAATTGAATTATTCCAGTATTTTATGCTGCATAATCAGAGTATGGCGAACTTTTTCAGCAGCACCTGCTGGGCAAAATAGACTACCTTTATGGCATCGAATACCCTTCCCTTTTGAAGCCATGGATATGAGTACTCCCGACCATCTGGTCCGCCACAACGACACAGACGAACAAGAAACCGCTGAATGGATCGCCGCTCTGGAATCCGTGCTGGCCAGCGCCGGCCCAGAACGTGCACGCTTTTTACTGTCTAAGCTGTCCGCAGCGGCGCGTGATGCCGGCCTAAATTGGTGTGATGCGCGCATAACGCCTTATATCAACACCATACGTGCGACCGATGAACCGGCATACCCGGGTGGCTCAGATGCGGTTGATCTGGAAGAACGTATCGCCAGCATCTTGCGTTGGAACGCGCTGGCCATGGTGGTGCGCGCCAACCGTGCCTATGGTGAGCTAGGTGGACACATTGCTAGCTATGCCTCAGCGGCGGATTTATTTGAAGTCGGCTTTAATCATTTTTTCCGTGCACGGACATCTGAGTTCGGTGGCGATTTAATTTACTTTCAGCCGCACTCAGCGCCGGGCATTTATGCGCGTGCCTTTCTTGAAGGCCGTATGAGCGAAGATAATCTGTCGCACTACCGTCAAGAGATACAAGCCAAAGAGCGAGGCATTCAAGGATTATCGTCGTATCCGCATCCTTGGTTAATGCCCGACTTCTGGCAATTTCCTACTGGCTCTATGGGTCTGGGCCCTATCAGCGCAATCTACCAAGCGCGCTTCATGCGCTATCTTGAGCATCGCGGATTAATGGCGGCTCAACCACGCAAAGTATGGGGCGTATTTGGCGATGGTGAAATGGATGAACCTGAATCCCTCGCGGCGTTGTCATTAGCCTCGCGCGAAAAGCTGGATAACTTAGTCTTCGTCATTAACTGTAATTTGCAACGCCTCGATGGCCCGGTGCGCGGTAATGGACACATTGTCGATGAACTGGAAACACTGTTTGGTGGCGCGGGTTGGAATGTCATCAAATTACTGTGGGGCTCGGATTGGGATCCATTATTTGCCCGTGATCACACGGGTGATTTGGTGGATGCCTTAAATCGTACGGTTGACGGTCAACTGCAAACTTTTACAGCGAACGATGGCGCATTCAATCGCGAACATTTTTTTGGTCAAAATCCCGTACTCAAAGCGATAGGCGATACGCTCACTGACGAAGAAATTGATCGATTAAAGCGGGGTGGTCATGATATGCGCAAGATTTATGCGGCGTATCACGCAGCCGCTAATCACAATGGTAGACCGACGGTGATTTTGGCTCAAACCAAAAAAGGTTTCGGCATGGGTGCTGCAGGCCAAGGAAAAATGACAACGCATCAACAGAAAAAACTCGAGCTAGACGATTTGTTAGAATTTCGTGATCGATTCAAACTTCCGCTCAACGACACACAAATCGAAAAACTAGAATTCTGCAAACCTTCGCCTGATAGTGAAGAAATGCGTCATCTGAAAGAACGTCGTCAACAACTCGGCGGCTATCTTCCACAACGCATCACCAGCCCGAATCAAATCACGCTACCTGAAATCACTAGCCATGCACAATTTGCCTTAGATGCCGGCGGTAAGGAAATGTCGACCACGATGGCCTTAGTTCGCATCATGGGAAATTTGCTGAAAGATGCTGAGCTTGGTAAACACGTCGTTCCAATTGTCGCCGATGAAGCACGCACTTTTGGTATGGCAAATTTGTTTCGCCAAGTGGGTATCTATTCAGCGCAAGGTCAGCTATATCAACCTGAAGATATTGGCTCTATTCTCTACTACCGTGAAGCGACCGATGGCCAGATTTTAGAAGAAGGCATTACTGAAGCAGGTGCGATTTCGTCATGGACGGCTGCAGCAACGAGTTACGCAGTACATGGCTTACCTATGCTGCCGTTTTATATCTATTACTCGATGTTTGGCTTTCAACGCATTGGCGATTTAATCTGGGCAGCTGCGGATCAACGCGCGCGCGGATTTTTGATTGGTGCCACGTCGGGCCGCACCACGCTGGGTGGCGAAGGATTGCAGCATCAAGATGGCAGCAGTCATTTGGTCTCAGCCACGATACCTAACTGTATTTCCTATGATCCGGCCTTTGCGTATGAGCTGGCAGTGATTGTGGACGATGGTATGCGGCGAATGTTGTCTAATAATGAGGATGTGTTTTACTACGTGACCGTTACGAATGAAAACGAAGCTCAGCCCAGCATGCCAGCATCATCACGCGAAGGTATCTTGCGCGGTATGCATTGCGTATCTAAAACTGAGCAAGCAGACATCAGATTATTAGGCGCAGGGCCACTGCTTAAAGAAGCGATGGCCGCAGCCAATCTGCTGAAAGATATTTTTTCTATTCAGGCAGACGTATGGAGTGTGACTAGTTTTTCAGAACTCGCGCGTGACGGCATCGCTAGCGAACGTTCGCGCCGACTACAACATACGGCTGAACCAGCTTGGGTAACTCAGCATTTGTCTGGTAACCAGGCGCCAGTAATTGCGGTATCAGATTATGTGCGCGCTGTTCCCGAAAGTATTCGTGCTTATATACCTGCCCCTTACGTCACATTGGGAACCGATGGGTTTGGTCGTAGCGATACCCGTGCGAGCTTGAGAGACTTTTTTGAAGTCGATGCGAAGTGGATCGCCTACACCGCCTTAGTTGAAATTTATGGCGACAAAAAATCTCCCGATGAAATGCGCGCTATGGCAGCTAAGCTGGGACTCAATTTAGATAAACCGATTGCTTCATCACTCTAAGAAATCATCTGCATAAAAATACTAACGGCCCTTGCGGGCCGTTAGTTTTTGCGGGATTTCATTTCCCTGTAGTTCAATTCACAGCGCTTTATTTTTTACTGCCGAATTGAGTTTCCATCTCACGACGGAATTTCACAGCCGTCGACTCCGCATCAAACGCGACATCGCCCCAACCCACCGCTGCTCCGGCTTTGACAGGACGCACTAATTTAACGCCATGTGCCAGACCTAAAGGCAAGCCCCCTAAAGCAATCGATTCGCTGGCGGGTAAGAGTTTGCCGTAAACAGTAAAGCCGCCTTCGCCATCCAACACTTCCCCTGCGGCGAGATCGCGCTTAGCAGTCGCTACCACATCACCGTTCCAGCAAATCGGCGCACCGGTCGACTCTTCACGCACACCGATTGATGCGACGGTAATGCCTAATTCAAGTCCAATCAAATGAAACGGTTTATACATTGATGAGTATTGACCACTAGGATCGGTAATCAAGCCGTATTCTTTGAAGCAGCGTGCTACGTACTCGCTATCAGCTGCAAAGGTGACGTACACCCCCCAACGCAGATCGCGAAATACGGGTCGCGTATCGCGCTCAACACTAGAAATAACTTCAACCTGACCACGCACATCGAGAATCCCGCCATCGGCAACAGGACGCAGCACACGCGCTAAATCATCGACGCCTACCGGTGGAAATCGAAGGCCATGCGGAGCAGATAATCCAGTGGCATTCGCTACTGACGCCATTTCAATCGCACTCTTGGTGCCATCTAAAAAGCTATTGAACATCTGTGCATTCATACCGCCGCGCGCCGCATCTTCCGGCGTTAGTCCATAGTGCTGCCAAACGGTATCGGGTGTTGATGAATGATAGGTAGGTAAATATTTCGTGCCCTTACCTGCCGCTACAACTGAAAAACCAGCTGCACGCGCCCAATCCACCATTTCACAAATTAATGAAGGCTGATCACCATAGGCCAAGGAATAAATAATGCCTGCTTCATCGGCACGACGCTTTAATAGCGGACCCGCGAGTGCATCGGCTTCCACATTCACCATCACGATATGTTTGCCGTGCTCACAGCACGCCAATACATGGGCAATGCCTATCGCAGGATTACCGGTTGAATCAATGATGATGTCGATGTGCGGTGATTTGATCAGTGCCATACCATCATCGATGATGGCAGTGTTACCGTTTTTAGCAGCTAGCTCAAGTGATGAAGCAGAAAACGCTTCATCCTTCCAGCCCACATTACGTAACGCTGCCTTAGCGCGATCAGGTGAAAGATCAGCGATACCGACCATATGCAGACCGGGTGTGCGCGGGACTTGCGACAAATACATAGACCCAAACTTGCCGGCACCAATCATGCCTACACGCACGGGTTTGCCTGTAGCTGCGCGCTGCAGCAGCTTAGCGTGAAGATTCATTGTGGCCTCGCTTTAAGCAGCGCGGCCGTCAGGAATGCCATGCTGCTCAGCGAGCGGCGTGCCATCTTTCCAAGGCAAGTCAACAGGATAATTTTTAAGCAGGCAATCATCTGGCAACGTTTCAATCGGTGTGAAATCGCGATGCGCGATATAACCGGCACGCTTGAAGCGACGAATATGATTCGACACAGCGCACAAGCTCAAGTACACAGCCACGCGATTCCATGGCGAGAGATTGGGCGATGAAGCATGTACCAAGCAACCGCTAAACATAATCATGGAGCCGGCTGGACCCTTAGGGGCGACGATGCCGCCTTTATCGACCAGAGAGCGGATATTGTCATTACTAATCGTCCACAAGGGGTAACTGGTTGTGGAAGTGTCATGTCCTGCTTCTAGAGCACCCATCTTGTGGCTGCCAGGTATGAACATCAATGGGCCATTGAATTCATTCACTTCATCCAGAAAGATCGCGACGTTCATGGCGCGTGCATCGGGCATCTCGTCATCATTCAACCAGGTGCCGTAATCTTGATGCCACTGCCAGATATCGCCATCAAAGGCCATCTTGCCGTTGATTTTGAATTGATGCATGTAGAGCTTCTCGTCAAACATTTGCTCGACTGGCTCGATCATGCGCGGATGGCGTGCTAATTTTGCAAAGGGCTCGCTATACATATGCGCAGCAAAATTAGTGCGAACGGAAGTCTTACCTTTTTCGCGAATATTTTCAGGGCGATCTTGCGCATACAAACGCGGCACTTCGTCAGTCAGTTTCTTGATTTCTTCAGGCGTGAAATGCGATGGAAAAAACAGATAACCATCACGATCAAACTGCTCGAGCTGTTGTTTACTAAGTTTCATGCCTATCTCCGTTTGCTGGGTGCAGAATCAACCTTAATTCCGCGGTAACCCGCAAGTATAAATGACCTTGGGGAAATTATTTGTGCAACTGAGCCAAGAGTCGCTCCGCCCGAATCAAAACCGGCTTATCGACCATACGTCCATCGACCTGAACCGCCGCGCCTCCGGCCGAGCCGGCGGCCTCAATTACACGTCGCGCCCATGCCAACTCGTCAACAGACGGCCGATATGCCGCATTCACAGCGGCTACCTGCTTAGGATGAATGCATAATTTAGCACCAAAGCCAAAGCGTTTTCCGCGCAAAGTATCGGCTTCCAAAATGCCTACGTCCTCAATCGCGGTCGTGACACCATCCACCGGCGGTGCTAATTCAGCAAGTCGTGAAGCTAAAACGATTTGGGAACGAAAATAATCTAGTTCCCTATCGTCGCCTTCAATACCCATATCCACACAAAAATCAATGCTGCCGAAAATTAATCGAGTAACACGCTCTTGTTGTGCCAGCTGCGTAATATTGTTGATGCCCTGAGCACTTTCGATGAGTAGCTTGACTGCTTTTGCACCGGCTGCGACGACCTTTTTTACATCAGCCACATCGCCCGCCTTAGGCAAGATAATTTCAGCGACTCCCTCGCGAGCGCACAGTGCAAGGTCATCCGCAAACCAAGATGTATCGGCGCTGTTAATACGAATAGCGACTGACGTATCTTTTGACAGCCACGCGGCTAACGCTGCTCGTGCTGAATTTTTATCTTCAGGCGCGACTGCATCTTCCAGATCAATAATCACGCGATCAGCTCCGGCCGCCAGTGCTTTATCAAATCGCTCAGGACGTGTGGCAGGTACAAACAAATAGGAAACCGGTGCTGGGTTAGACATTCAGATGGCCTTTGAGGTTTTAAGTTCGGCGATGGCTTGTGATGAATAGCCCAGCGACGATAATATCGCTTCGGTGTGCTCACCCAACGCAGGAATTGCATCCATGCGCGCATCCCAGCCGGAGCTCGCACCGGGAGGCAGTAAGGCAGGTATTGGCCCAACCGGCGTCGCAACTTCCGTCCAACGCTCACGCGCGCGTAACTGAGCGTGCTCCCAAATATCTTTCATTTCATTCAAGCGCGCATTAGCGATCTGCGCATTTTCTAATCGTTCTGTCACTTGCTCTGCTGTTAGAGTGGAAAATGCGTCACTTATGATGGCGTACAACTCTTTGCGCGCGCTGCTACGCAAACTGTTCGTCGAAAACCGTGCATCTGTTGCTAACGCGGGTTGCTGCAACACCTGTTCACAAAACGTGCCCCATTCACGCTCATTTTGCAATCCCAACATGACTGTCTTGCCATCGCCGGAAGGAAACGGCCCATAGGGATAAATGGTGGCATGTGATGCGCCTGCACGCACAGGAGGTGGCGCACCATCGTACGCGTAGTACATAGGAAAATTCATCCACTCGACCATACTTTCAAGCATGGATACATCGATGTGGCAGCCCTTACCTGTTTTACCGCGCTGAATGAGTGCCGCCAAAATATTCGTGTAGGCGTACATACCCGCAGCGATATCTGCTACTGAGCAACCGGCTTTGGAAGGTTCATCTGGCGTACCCGTCACGGATAAAAAACCGGATTCACTTTGTATGAGTAAATCGTAGGCTTTTTTGTCGCGATATGGGCCATCCGAGCCATAGCCTGAAATGTCACAGACGATTAATTTTGGATACACGGTATGCAAATCAGCAAACGACAAACCTAAACGCGCTGCGGCGCCAGGCGCTAGATTTTGAACCAGCACATCGGCATCAGCTAACAAGCGATGCAGTATCACGCGCGCTTCGTCGTGCTTAACATCGAGCGTCAGACTTTCTTTGGAACGATTCGTCCACACAAAATGTGAAGCCATTCCACTGACACGTTCGTCATAAGCACGCGCAAAATCACCGACACCAGGTCGTTCGATTTTAATGACACGCGCACCCAAATCAGCTAACTGACGCGTACAAAAAGGCGCAGCAATAGCGTGCTCGAGTGTGATTACTTTGATTCCATCTAAAGGTCGCATGCAAATTCCTATGATTATTTTTTTATTTGTGATCAAGCCAACAAGGCTGTCGCTTGCATAGTTAGCTCACCGCGAGCATTGGCTGCCCACAAATGTGCTTCGTGACCATCGGCGCTCAATTTGCCGTTCACACTAAAGGTGTCGGTATCAAAGGTTGGACTGACTGCTCGAAAGCTAAACTCGCGCACTCGTTGTTGCGGTACCTGCGAGCATAAAAGTTCCATCAGCATGGTGGCAATCAATGGCCCGTGAACGATTAAACCAGGATAACCTTCGACTTCGGTGGTGTAGCTACGGTCGTAATGAATTCTATGACCATTGAATGTTAACGCGGAATAGCGAAACAACAGAACCGGATCCGGTGTTATCGCGCGCGACCAAGCAGCATCGGTAGGCGCAGCCTTGGTGGCTGCCGGTGCAGAACCTGGCTGCGGATTATCGCGATAAACAATATCGTGCTCTTCATGAATCGAGACCTTGCCATGCGCGCCAATTTCATGAGCTACAGTCACAAAAGCCAATCGACCGCTGTTGCCAGTCTTAACATCGATGGCTTTGATGTGCGACACACGTTTAGCTTCCGATGCAATTGGCAGGTCGCTATCAAATTTCAATCGCCCCCCCGCCCACATACGGCGTGGCAGTTCGACTGGCGGCAGAAAACCACCCCGCCTAGGATGACCATCGGGGCCAAGACCTGATGCAGGACTCACCGCCCAGAAAAATAACCAATGCCAAAGCAATGGCAGTGGGGCGCCGGCAGTCAAGTTCTGCTCTTTATCCAAGGTCGCCGCCATCGCGTTGACGGTTGCAACGTGAATCAAATCCTCGCGAGTCTCGCTACGTCCTACCCATTGCTTTAACAAATCAAGATCCAGCGGCGGCAGACTCATGACTTACCCAGTAAATGTGATCTAAAGTAGTATTTTCCAGTACGAAGTCCGTGCCGACTATTTGCATTTTTTGAAGGGGTAATTGCCGCCCTAAATCCCCGACTTTAGTAGGAATAGCCGTGGCAACACAGACCCCGGCTTTTTCTGCGACATGTGGCTGTAGGGATATATAATGCCTTTTCTTACCGCTTCCTCACGACGCCACCGCCTACAAGACGCTGGCAGACCCAATTCCAGAGCATTACAAATGCAGCGCCACAGCTCAAACGCTGATTCCAACCCTACCCACTTGTCCTTGGTACGACGACTACTGTCGCTGCCCGAGCCGCTGTTGGTGGGTTTTTTATTGTTCGTGTGGTTAGTTGCCACCAGTTGGGTGCGCCCACTATCGCTGCCCGATGAGGGCCGCTACGCCGGCGTAGCATGGGAAATGGTGCGCTCAGGTGACTGGCTTACACCTACGCTGAATGGCCTGCCGTATTTTCATAAGCCGCCACTTTTTTATTGGATCACGGCGCTATCGCTATCACTATTTGGCAATCTTGAATGGGCTGCTCGACTTGCTTCATGTGTTGGCGCGATGCTTAGCGCTGGGGCAGCCTACCTTTTGATTCGACGCTGGATGTCGCACCGAATCTCGCACTGGTATCTATTAATTCTCGCCACCACGCCCTTGTTTTACGGCGGTGCGCAATACGCCAATCATGACATGCTAGTGGCGGGTTTCATCAGCATGGCGATTGCACTAACCGCTGATGCAGTGCTGTCCCTACAAGCTACCCAACCCTGGCGTATTCAACTGCTGGGTGGATGGCTGTGTGCAGCGCTAGGTTTACTCTCTAAAGGTTTGATTGGTATCGTACTACCCGGTGGCGTACTATTGTTCTGGATACTCTTTGGTAATCGCTGGCGCTTGCTTCCGAAACTATTTTGGTGGCCCGGCCCGCTGCTGTTTTTACTAGTAGCTTCACCTTGGTTTATTTTGATGCAGCAGAAGTTTCCGGATTTTTTCCATTACTTCTTCGTATATCAGCACTTCCAACGTTTTTCACAAAGTGCGTTCAATAACGCGCAGCCTTTTTGGTTTTATCTGGCGGTTATTGCGTTGACTTCATTACCTTGGACACCCTGGCTGATTTCGCGCTGGCGTTTGAAAAATGATTTCCACGACACGACTACGATTGCACTACGCACGCTGTTTTGGCTATGGATAGGTGTCATCACACTATTTTTCTCTATACCCACATCGAAACTTGTGGGGTATGTACTACCCGTTATGCCAGCACTCGCCGCACTCATTGCAGAAGGTCTGGCAAATGTGGCGAGCTTTAGTCGGCGTTGGAAATTCGCCATGGTGGTCATGGCCGCTGCGCTATGTGTGGGCTCTATTGTTGCCATCACGCGCGCCGATGATATTACGTCCAAACCCTTGGTTGCTGCCTATCGTCAAAATGCTGCTCCGGGTGAACCCTTGATGTTCTTGCAAACGTATCGTTTCGATGTACCGTTTTACGCTAGGCTCGCTGAGCCCATCATCATCATCGATAAGTGGGACGAACCCATAGTAAAAGATAGCTGGTCAAAAGAAATGGCAGATGCGGCCAAGTTCAGGCCGACTGCTGGCGAAAAAGTGTTGGTGAATTCACCCGAGATGCGCAAAGTTTTATGCGCTCAACCCGTGACTTGGGTCATAGCGCCAACCAGCTACATGGCTAACAGTAAAGAATTTAATTCACTGGAACCGGTGATGAAAAATAGTTTGTATGCTTTGGTAAAAATATCGTCTTCTTATCCGTCACTCGGATGCCCTTAGAGAAACCAGGAATTAATCGTGTCAATTAGTAATCCCGAATTTTCAACCTCTTCCATTATGGATCCGGTACGCGTATCGGCTACCAGCGATCACGCGAATGCATCGACATCGGTGCTTGTCTTAGCCGCAATTGGTGTCGTGTTTGGCGACATTGGTACCAGCCCACTGTACGCATTAAAAGAATGCTTCAGCCCGGAACACGGGATCCCTTACTCTCCCGCCGCGGTGATGGGGATCATTTCAATGATCTTTTGGTCATTGATTTTGATCGTCACCGTAAAATATGTCGTGTTTGTTTTGCGAGCTGATAATAACGGTGAAGGCGGTGTGCTGTCGCTGATGGCATTGGCATTACGCGCAACGCGCTCAGATAGAAAAAAAATCTCGGCGGGTTTGCTCATGTTGGGCGCATTAGGTGCTTGTATGTTGTTGGGCGAATCAGTGATTACTCCGGCCATTTCTGTACTATCGGCGATTGAAGGTCTGGAGGTCATCACGCCTGATCTGAAACGCTATGTGATTCCACTTACCTTATTGATTGTTACTATTCTTTTTTACGTGCAAAGCTATGGCACGGCTGCAGTAGGACGCTTGTTTGGTCCCATCATGGTGATTTGGTTTTCGGTACTCGCCATTTTGGGAGTGGTGAATATTTATAACAACCCACAGATATTAGCGGCGGTGTCGCCACTGTACGCGGTTGCCTACATCCAAGCACATGCATTGCAAGCGTATATCGTCATGGGATCAGTTGTATTGTGTGTGACTGGCGTTGAAGCGCTGTACCTCGACATGGGTCACTTTGGACGCAAGCCGGTTCGTATGGCTTGGTTATTCGTAGCACTGCCTGCCCTTCTGGCGAATTATTTTGGACAAGGCGCGCTGGTGCTTTCGAACCCACAAGCCATAGAAAACCCTTTCTATCTCATGGCACCTGAATGGGCTCTCTGGCCCATGGTAGGCTTGGCGGCATTAGCAAC
>Ga0214919_10000872_pt1 | contig 51136 bp, 39 predicted proteins | sample LL1503_MetaG_FD_177994 | JGI IMG/M metagenome (GOLD analysis project Ga0214919, IMG submission 177994) | Freshwater microbial communities from Lake Lanier, Atlanta, Georgia, United States - LL-1503 | ecosystem: Environmental > Aquatic > Freshwater > Lake | place: USA: Georgia | collected...
GGCCTGGCTGCGGCAACACCCGCGCTTGGCCAACCACATGCGCCAGATCGCGCCGCAGGCCGCACTGCACAAGGAAGAAGGCAAGGCAGTTGCCTGGAAGCCGTTACCAGCAAAAATACGATTCGGTGCCAAGATCAGTGAAAGTCTCGTCCGGCAGTTGAATTATTTTTCAAACCTGAGTTTTTTCATGTGCCTTGCGATGCTGGTCAGCATCTACTGCCGCCTCGCATGGCGGTCCAATCAAGACGCACTGACTTCGGGAAAGAATAAAAGAACTCTGGACCAGCTGCTGGCAAATTCGGCGTCAGATGATGAGACGCGACTTTCCTTTTCAATCGGTTATTCTGCCAGCGAGGCCGCTTCTGAGGGAGACCTGACTCCGGACCTCGTTGCCTTGGACCGGCTGCATCGCAACCGCTTTGCCATGACACAACTCGACATCAAGGAAAAAAATCTTTGGATCGAAGATCTCGAATGCCAACTTGACGAGACGCAGCAAGAGTTGCGAAACCTGCGCCTCTCCGCATTGAGTCACGCCCAACAGAAGTTGCTGCAGGAAGGCCTGGCAAAAAAAATCGCGGCGTCTTGCCAGGCGATGGCCGCAGCCCATGATGATGTTGTGCACTATTGCCAAGAGCCATTTCTGGGCTTGTCGAACCTAATTTCATCCTGGCGTCACGGCTCGCAAACCATGGGGCTGAAACGTTTCACGCGCCTCTTGCAAGAATCCACCGATCAACTGTCACGACGTTCGGAACTGGAAAATGGTGTCCTTGCCATGACCAGTGTTCAAGAACGTTCCTTCGCGACCATCTTTGAGCTTCCTGGGCGGATCAAGCAGTGCCTGCAAGACCTTCGTCCTGCTGTCGGGATACTTGCCAAAGGCACCGCTGTTGAAAATAAAATAGCATGCACCACCATGACCCTGGGAGACGCCCTGGCTGACGTCGCGTCGATGCTTTGCATTGCGCGCCCAGGACAGAGGATCTTGGTTCGCCTTGCTCAACCTGAATTTAAGCAACTGCGCCTCGATGAAATAGTCGGACAGGCCTTCGGTAAATGGTTTTTCTACCGCGCCATCGAGGTGTTAAGGGGCCAACCACCGGCTTCAACGGTGTACCTGAACCTGCGGGGCCGGGAGATCAAGGGCGAGTTGCTTGAATTGAATATCAACCAGGTCACAGAACGGGGCGGGAATCATATAGAACCCCAACATGATGACGCATTTGGAGCGAGCCTTGTCGTCGAGGACGGCTCCATGGAGCTGGCGGATCGTCTGGCGATTTCGGTTGGAATCGACTGGTCGGACAAAAAAAATACGGGCTCTGTGACAGAGCCCGCATCGAATCAGTTGATGGTCAGAATCCCGATTTCGAATTTAGAAGGGCGAGAAGGCACAGCCCGTGTGAGCGAAGTGGCTGGCATGGCTGGCCGCCCTTTTGATCTCACGAACGAGATTGCGATCTAGCAAATTGCTTTCGAGCAAATCATTGGTGCCGCCCTTTAATTTAGTTCCTGCTGCCTCTTCGCCAGTGGCATCCTCGGCAACCTTCTGCAAGTCACGCCAGTCTGCAGCGGCTAGCAATCCACGATTGCCATCGCCTGCTGCCTTGAACTTGTGGGCGCGGATTTCGCGGTCCACGTTAAAGGCGCGGTAGCACGTATGGTGGTGCGGATCGATGTAATTACCGATGGCCACGAACTTGAACTTGCCAGCACTGTCCATCCAGTTGTTTTCGTATAACTTCTGGCATTCATCAGCTGGGGTTTCCAAAAGGCTTGCCGATGGCTTGCTGCCTTCACCCTCAGACCACTTGCCGATGCGCAGGTAGGTTTCAACGGCAGCCTTGGGGCTTAGTCCGATGTCTGCCAGCCATTCAGCACCAAGTTCGTCGGCTTCCTGCTCGTTGGTATAAAAACCAAGACGGTCATCGTAGGCCTGTTGAATTGCTTTCAGGGCGTCCGTTTCCTCTTCCCACAAGTAGGTTGAGACCGTCTTGAACAAGGAACCAACGTCTTTAGCCCCTTTCGGTGCTTTGTCCGGCAAACGCTTCACGATTTCACGCAGCCAACGACTCAGCGCGCGCCGCACATCAAAATCGTCTTCAACCCAACCTGGCCAGGACGGCTCGCCGACTTTGTAAATAAAATCACTCCAAGTAATGTCTTCACCGTGCGCATCAGAACGGCTTTTCAGCGGGACGTCCGAAAGGCACTGCGTGGCCAAGTCTTCGATTTTTGCGTAAACCTTTAAACCGTCAGCGTTCAATTCACGCAGAGGAAACAGCAGGGTTGCCTGCTTGAATTCGTCCGAGTCCGTTTCCTTCGTCAACTGGCTGCATGCCTTGCTGCAGTCCTTGTCCAACCGGCACACGTCGCGAGCCATTTCACCCATCGCCAGAAACAGAGCCGAGTGAATCTTTTGACGCGGAACGCGCTTGAAGTGTTCCATGCTCGCCACCAGGGAACTACTGGCTAAAGCGCGCTTGCCTGTGCCCTCCATCGAGGCCACAGCCTTAGGACGAACCGCCGGAACGTCTTTTTCAGCCCGGTAAAACAGGTCATACAAACTGCCCGAAGCATTGATGTGTGAGCGGTAGTAATGGCCGAGCTCATGGGCGATCACGCCGACCACTTCACGCTCGCTCATTGCTGTAATCAGACCGGCGTATACGTTCACCCAATCTGCAGTGCGAAGCAGCACAAGCTGTTTCGAACCACCAAATTTTTCCATGTCCTCAGAAGTATCGCAGGACTTTCCTGGCGTGATGTACTGCTGCTTGCCATCCTTCTCGAGGGTGACCTTGCAGCCCTTCGGGGCGCGCTCATTGAATTCTTCAATCGCCGCAGAGATTTCGTCTTGTGCGACCTGATCGTGACCGGCAGGCATGCACGCGATCTCGTCCCCAGGCCACATCTCGAAAGAACCGCCGCCGATATCAAAGAAAATCTGATCCGCAACAGGATCGCCAGAACGATCTTTGAAGCGAATTTCCACGTTGTGGCATACCGGCACAGGAGCGATGAATGCGTTCACACTCGGGTTTGAAATGATGCGGGCTTTTGGTTTTGGAACACCGGCCAGTTGATCTGCATGCTTCGAGCGCAAGTTGGCGTCAAACCGGTCGATCCAGGTCTGAACGCGAACGGTCAATGGACTTTTTGCAGGAAGGAAGCTGTCACTGATCTGAATCAAAGGTGCAACAAACTTAAGGTAGTCTTCGCCGCTGACATTGCCCCACTGGTGACCCAGGGTGCTGTGTGTCGGATCATTGGCATCGTGCTGCAATTTGGAATCGTTCGCAGATTCCTTGCCGCACGCACCGAGAAGGGCCAGAACCGCAATTAGGGCAATCGACGCACGGTTACGGGCGAACGAAAACTTCGACAATTTCGAATAAGCCCCGGCTGCTGCTTTCACGCAAGCCTCCACCATCTCTCAGAGATTTAATTGACCGACCGGCCAGTTATACCTCGGTGAAGCCCAATTGCAAGGCATTATTTCTAAGAAAGTGGTCCAAAATCACTAGGCACACCATAGCCTCTACCATGGGGATTGCCCGCGGCAAAACACATGGGTCGTGACGGCCGGGAACCCCGGTCAGGACGACCTTCTTTTTATCTTTAGTTACGGTGTCTTGTGATTTGGATATCGAGGCCACAGGTTTAAAAGCGACCCGCATCGTGACCGGCGCGCCATTGCTGATTCCGCCTTGAATTCCACCCGATCGATTGGTCGCCGTCGGGCCATGGGCGCCTGCAAAAGGAACAAAGGAATCGTTGTGTTCGCTGCCCCGCATTTTCGACCCGCCGAAGCCTGACCCGACCTCGAACCCTTTGGTCGCTGGAAGGCTCATAAGTGCCTTTGCCAAGTCCGCCTCCAACTTGTCGAAGACCGGGTCACCCAGTCCGGCAGGCAGTCCACGTACGACACATCCAATCACGCCCCCAACCGAATCCCCCTCGGCCTTCGCCAATTCAATGGTCTGGATCATCGCCTTCGCCACATCAGGAACCGGGCAACGGACCTCGCTCTCGTCAACCATGGCCCTCGTCACGGTCAGGGGATCAACCGAGGCCGTGACCTGATGCACAGACTCCACCCAGGCAACCACCTCAAGTCCAGGCAGGGCCGCCTTCAGGATTTGACTGGCCACGGCCCCCGCTGCAACCCGCCCAATGGTCTCCCGCGCACTGGCACGACCGCCGCCACTCGCAGCGCGGATTCCGAATTTGGCTTGGGTGGTGAAGTCCGCGTGAGACGGGCGAAATATATCCCGCAATCCTTCGTAATCTTCTGGACGCGCATCGGTGTTTCGCACGATGAGGCAAAGCGGAGTTCCCAGAGTCATTCCATCCTGAAGCCCCGACAGGCACTCCACGCGGTCTGACTCCTGCCTCGGAGACACCAGTCTACCCTGCCCCGGACGACGGCGATCCAGCCAGTTTTGAACACCGTTCAAATCAATGGCCTGTCGCGATGGTACGCCATCAATCACGACACCAACGGCTCCGCCATGGGACTCGCCAAAGGTCGTGATGCTAAAAATTTTTCCGAAACGATTGCCTGGCATGAAGCCCCTGAAAAAAATAAATCAGAACAACGCGTCAAAACCAAAGGTCAGATAGGCCTCCCATGGTTTTTCAACCACCTGGCCGACCCCACCACCGACATTGAACCGGACCCCTTTGTTGTCGAGCTGCAGGTCCAGATTGTATCCGTGAGCTGCGATCAATCGCCCTTCGGCTGGTGTTGCCCCGTTCCATGCCCCGCCATAATTTAGAAACGCGCTGAAGTCGAGGCGATCCACATAAAAAATCCAGAGGAGTTTTTCAAAATCCTCGACCAGCGGCACGGTCCAATCCGTTTTGACACGCCCTTGGGTGTCTCCATAGCGCCCTGAAAAAAGCCAGCCTTCTCCGAGCACACCGAAGCTGTTCTGGTTGAAACCGCCTCCGCTTCCCGGCACGAAAGTTTTAAGCGGCCGGTAAACCTCGCGCAATTCCCGCATTTTTTTGCCGCGGGTTCGCGAAGCCTCGGCCCCAAAACCGAACCTTGACTTCCAAAGTTGCGGATCCCAAGCCAGATTCAATTGAGCGCCCAACGCATCGTAATCAAAATCATCATTGATATCGCCCGGGGCCACACGCGCAAAGATTCCCTCGCTCAATCCCAACCGACCGTTAAACAATGGCGTCGATCCCGTCAAACTTGTCGATAGCTCGGTCAACCATCCAGACCGGATCTCAGTCGGGCCCAGATAAGGCTTCATGGCAGAACGCTTCACACCGGCGCCAAAGGCCACACCAGAATTTCCGACCCGCCATGAAATATCGGAATCCACTTTGATCCCTGTCTCATCTTGATACGACAACTTCACGTTGCCGTCGGGTAACGTCCTGATCACGCCGTTATAGGTTTGTTGGCGAAACAGTGCCAACGACAGCGTCGGTTGGAATCTGGTCGAGATCAACCGGATATCGGTATTTGGATAACGACTGGCTGCACCGACGAGAAAACTGAGCCGCACGGTCTCATTTTGCAAATGGTCCATCAAAGGTACGGAAACAAAACCAAACTGTGGGCCCAAGGCATCGTCCGCGCCAATCCAGGGAAAGGCCAGAACGCTGCGGCCGCGCCACTTGGCATCGCGCACTTCAATTTGATTGGCGGCAGAGGTTAAATCCGGCGCCTCGCGCAATTCCCCGGTCGGCCCTGATTTTGGACTTGTTTCCGCGGCAAGGCGCAAGGCCTCGTCAAAGTCCATAGGAACCGCAGAAACTCCTGCAGATCCAGCGGCACGAACCGCCTCCAGCAATGGTGATGTGGGGCCCGCGACAGGCCGGCAATCGCTGAAAGCAAAGTCACGACGCAACTGGCCCGCGCGGAATTTTTTTGCCACGGATCCCCCTGGAACCCAAAATGCCAATGCCGCGGCAGAGTCGTTCGTCCGGTCGCTGCGGGATTCAATCCAAAGAGGCAAGTCCACCATGCGATGCATGCCACGGCAGGTTCCATCCTTTGGTCCAAAGGCGATCAAAAAACGATGGGTACGCCCGGCTCCGATCATCATCAGATCATCGCCCTCGCGTGCGATGGCCACAGGTTCAATGCCGCGAATCTTATCAAGGTTCGTTGCAGCGGCGGCTGCCGACAGGTCGCCCGGCCGCCACGCCAAAATTTTGAAGCGGTCTGCAGTCAGGCTGTGATGGCGGCGCAGCAAGTACACCTTGTTTTCCCGCGGATCTAATCCGAGCCATTGCAAGGACGCAGGAAAACGCGCCTCCACCGGGCAAGTGATCGCCCCATTTCCGATGGCATCCCGACGACAAAATCGCGTTATGTTTTTGTGCTGCTCCATCCAAACCAAATCGGAACCAAGGCGGGTATGCCGCCAACTTTGCAAGGCCTCGTCTGCCGGCTCTGATTTAACATGGGCTTGGGCACCGTCACCCTGCGTTTCTGAGGCAAGTCCCGTCAGCCATCCTGACTTCGGATCAAAAACTCCGCGCCGCAAGCCTGCAACGACACTTCCGCTCACCATGGCTGCACCTTGCGCCTTGGCAGAGGCGGCCAGAGGCACGGCCGAGGCGCCTTCGATCTTGCGATGACTGGCGGTCGACTCTTCCTGGTACTGCCGGAACAAATCACGGCCGCTAACTCCAAGGCTGGCGTCCATCGGCATAAATCCGTTAAAGGGCACAGCCGCCCAAGGCCACCACCAGGGCATCGACTTGTCACGAAAACGCTGCAGGATTTCAGGAAGACGCGTCGCGCCGTCCTTGCGCAAGAGCCAACTGACAAAGGCTCCCGACACGGCATAACCGCGTTCAGAAAATGCCGAACCATAAAGGCTGTGCATCCGGTCGTAGGACGGCCATGTGTCCGTCAATGCCTGATAGCGCTCAATCGACGCCTGATAGTCGGATCCGACCGAAGTGCTGGTGGCCTCGGCCAGGCCCTCGATGAACCAGACAGGCATCCAGGGCAGATGCAGAACCGCACCGGCTGGCCCAAAAATATTTTTCATGTGCCGGTACATCATTGCGTGGGTGTACTCGTGCCAAAATAAAGCACGGTAGCCCTGCCCCATGGTCTGGATTTCCAGGGCATCGGTGATGAAATTGGCAAATGATGCGCCGTCCGTTACCGAAGACAGGATCACCGGCAAGGGTTTGTCGCGCTTCACGCCGATCCAGCGTTCCAGAATTGGTTTTGCGGACTCAAGGGCCTGCAGGGTGAGGCGGCCCTCTTCCGGAGTTTCACGATCAAAATAAACGATGAAATCCTGATCAGATGCTTCGGAGAACTTCAAATCGCCTTGATTGCGCCCAAACCCGATCGGCAAGGCGCGAGCAGAGGTCGACGAAATCAATACGGCTGAAATCAGAACATAACGCAGGTCAGGCAAAACGCGCACGGGCAACCTCCAGGTCGGCCGGAGTATCGATACCGAGGGATTCGCCAGAGGCTTGCTGCATGAGGATACGCCAACCGGCTTCAAGGGCACGCAGTTGCTCTAGCTTCTCTTTTTTTTCCAGCGGACTTGGAGGAAGTTCGCAAAAAATGGCCAATGCCTCGCGATCAAATGCATACACACCCATGTGCACAAGGAAATCGCCGGTCTGGTGGCCGTCATGATCACGGTCGTGAGGAATTGGACTGCGCGAAAAATAAAGGGCATGCCCAAAGTTTGAACAGACTACTTTCACGCACGATGGGGAAGCAAAACGCTTGGCATCTTGGGAACGAAAGTAAAGGCTGCCCATGCGGGTCACCAGAGATCCACCGCCAAGAGCCCTCTCCCGCCCTTGCTGCGCCGCAAATGCATGGCACAGGCGGATCAAATCCTGCGGGTCGATAAAGGGCTCGTCGCCTTGAACATTCAAAATAAACGGGCGGGACTGGCCGGGATGGCGCCGCGCAACTTCCGCACAGCGATCCGTCCCCGTGGCATGGTCGCGGGCGGTCATAATGAACGGGACCCCATGCTGGCGGCAGGCGGCCGCAACAAGGTCCTCGTCCACAGCAACAACCACCTCGGCACCGGCCAGCCTTAGGGGCGCAAGGTTTTCATAAACCCTGACCACCATGGGTTTACCACCAAGGTCCAAGATTGCCTTCTCGGGCAGGCGCGTCGAGGCAAGCCTCGCGGGAACCACAATCAGCCAATTCGTCAAATCAGTTCCAGTCACTTTGATTCCGTATTCTCTGACAAGCTTGCAAGGACCTTCTCGGGATTGCTAACATGATTACATAATACAAAGTGAAATAAACCAGATTTTAATCTTTCCGAGTCGCGGGGCGGCACCATGAACCAGGAGCAGCTTTTCAACATCTACTCGGAACGATTTTGTTCCGAAGCAGACTTCGCATATCGCTTTTGCACTGCGGCGACGCTGAATAAAAAAGAAGCGCACCGGATCACCCACGATGCCTTCAAAAAGATTTCAGCCAACCTCGCCCAATGCGCAAATGACGAATACCCCGGTATGTCGCTCGTGATCCTCTGCGCTAGAGAAATCCTTAGCGGCGGCGAGATCAAACCCGGCAAATTGGATGACCTTGACCCCGCGGTGGCAGACCTGGCCCACATTAAAGACCGCAAGGCCCGCCTTGCCTTGGTTGCAGCCGACATTTGCGGCTTCACCCATGCTGAAATCGCAACGCTCCTGACGGGATCACCTGAGGGCGAAAAAGAAGCCGAGCAGTTGCTATCAAGTGCCCGGGAAACATTTTATGGGAACCGGAAACAGTCGATCTCCCCAGTCGTCTGGTCGTGGCTTGCCGAGGCGGTTGACGACAACATCCCCGATAGTTTGGCAGGTGAGTTTGATCAAATCCGCAAAGCCACTACGGCGTTTGACAGTATTGCTGCCGTTTTTCGCCTGCGGCGCGGACAACTGCAACTCGCCGTGCAAAATTTTCGCTTGAGCCCAGCCGATATCGAAAAGTTGAAAACCATGGTTGCATCACCAGATATTCGTCACACACAGGAAGCCGAAAAGATCGAACAAATCTCTTCTTTTGAAGCCAACCGCCACTTCCTCCGTCAAATGGCATTCGCCGCTGCAGTTTTGGCTGTGGTGTTTGTGGTGGTTTACAAGTCGGCACCGCGCAAACCGGTTTTGAACACCCTTGAAGTCCTGAGCTATGAAAGCCTTGCACTCGTCGAAGATGGCAAGGACCGCCTTGACCTGCCGACCGACAATCTCGACGAAGTGAAGGAATATCTGGCGAGCTATCCCGAGTTGGGATTCAAACCAAAGGTTCTGACATCAAAAAGCACCGGATTGAACGTCGAAGGTGCCAGTGTTTTGGATTATGACCCGACCAAGGTTGCCGTTGTGATCTACGCCGACCCAAATCGCAATGACCGGATCCTGCATTTCACAATGGCGGGACAAACATCAGAACTGCCCAAGGCAGAACCGGGGAACTTCCAAGGCCTGATTTATCAAACCTATGCCTCTGACACGCTGAACATGATTGCCTGGAATCCCGCACCTGGCGTCCTCGCGATCGCTGCCGGTTCACGCGGTGCCACCGAACTCGCTGACTTTGTCCGCCGGGGCGAACTGGGGATGTAATTTCCCGTCGTCTTGGGGCTTGGTCAGACTTATTGATAGATGATCTCAGGACGCTTCGGATCCGGATCTGGATTTGAAACTGAGATGAATTTGATGGTTCCCGTCGTCTGGTCGATGAAATACTCGACCCACGGAAACAACCCCAGGGCCTGAGTGACCTGCACCCCGCCAAAATCCGACTTGATCCGGACACCAATGCTTGTGCGCAGGTTCATTTGGGTCTTGGAATCAGGGTCAATGATCACCTTTTGCGGTGAAATGGACTCGACCGTCACCGTTCCCGTGATCTCGCGCCCTGCTGGCAACCGCTGATCATTCGACGATTTCACCCGGGCTACAATTTTTTCAAACACCAGACTGCTGCCAAGTTCGTTGGCAAAGGCCCTTCTCAATGCAGCTGCAGGGACAACCATGGCCGGAATGGCCGGAAGAAACTCGACTTGGGTGCGAAAGGACTGTGGACTCGAATCGCCTGACCCAGGAGTTTTGTACTCATGCGTGATTCCCGTCACCGCGGCAAGGGTGCAGATCGCTTTTTTCCACGGGCCGATGCTGCCAATCCGTTCAGGTCGTGACTCCACCGGCAAAACATCGTAACGGAGTGTGCGCTGATAGGGGGCGGCATCCGATGCGGCGCGGTTGGTGTACTTGTCGCTGCATTGCGAATCGACCGTTTGGGTCGCTGCAAAGGTCAAAACAGGATTTTTAAACGGACCCGACAGGCTCGCCGTTGGCGAGACTAAAACTTTGGCGACACTGGTCGCGACAATAGCACACCCACTGGCCTCGTGACCCCAGACCAACGGGCCAGGAGTTGCAAATTGACCTGTGAAAGCTGATTGCGAAGACTCAAACCCAACTGGAAGTCCGCATGACTTGAACTGTTGCAGGATCGACTCTAACGTCAAAACAGGCAGCTTTTCCAGTGCGCTGGCTGCGATCTGGGTGGTTCCGGGATCTGAGATTTTGCCGTCGCCGATTGGCTTGACGGCATCCGGAGCACAGCCGCCAGCGAGCGCAAAAACCGATGAGCCTGCAACCCAAATCGCAACATTCAGCAAACATTTGAAAAAACGGTTCACCCTTGACTGCCCCCAAAAGACCCCCAGTTAACGGCAAACTGCCAAAATTCTTGAGAGTTTAGCAAAAAAACGTTGAATATCTGGTGTTTCGGCTCTTAAATTCGGAACTTGTGCGACGTGCCCCTTGGCACCCGACTTAACCGAAAGGCCGCCTATGAACCGCAATCTGACCCTTGAATTTGTTCGTGTCACCGAGGCCGCTGCACTGGCCGCAGGCCGCTGGATTGGTCGTGGCGATGAAAAGGCAGCCGATCACGCCGCGGTGGAATCCATGCGCAAGACGTTTGATTCCATCGAGTTTGACGGACGGATTGTCATCGGCGAAGGGGAACGCGATGAGGCGCCAATGCTCTACATCGGCGAAAAAGTTGGTTCAGGCACCGGCGCCAAAGTCGAGATCGCAGTGGATCCACTGGAAGGCACCACAATCACGGCAACGGGCCGCAGCGAAGCCATCGCAGTGATTGCCGCATCAGATGAAGGCGGTTTGCTCCACGCGCCAGACACCTACATGAACAAAATTGCGGTGGGTCCGGGGGCGCGCGGTGCCATCGACATCACCAAATCACCCACCTGGAATATTCGTGAAGTGGCTCGGGCCCTGAAAAAGGAAATCGACGATCTCCTGGTCGTGATCCTCGATCGTCCACGCCATGCTGACCTGATCGCTGAAGTCCGGTCCACCGGCGCGCGCATCCGGTTGATTGGGGACGGCGATGTTTCGGCAGCAGTGGCGACGGCCATTGATGACAGTGGTGTCGACCTTTTGATCGGGTCCGGCGGTGCGCCGGAAGGCGTGATCGCGGCCGCAGCCTTGCGCTGCCTTGGGGGAGACATGCAGGGCGTCTTGATGTTTCGTCACGACACGGAACGCGCCCGCGCAAAGGCGATGGGCATCACCGATGAGAACAAAGTCTACGGCCTGACCGATCTTGCCAAGGGCAACGTCATGTTTGTGGCAACTGGAGTCACCAACGGAAGTTTCTTGAGCGGAGTCCGCTATTTCGGGGGCGGGGCACACACCCACTCCATCATCATGCGTTCCGAGACAGGCACCATCCGCGAAATCAGGGCAAAGCATCAGTTTGATCGCAAGCCTCGTTACGGTTGGTGATCCGGATGTCCATCGGCAGGCTCGTCCTGGGTGTATTTTTTTTGGCAGCGACATCCGTTTCTGCTGCAAAACCCTTGAACGGTTTGCCCCAATCAGGCGATGAAATTCGATTTGAGCCGGAATTCCGCCGGATCACGACGGATGTCTACGACTACCTGCCTTCGACCAGTAATCCATTTGTTTTCCAGCGGATCAATTTCGGTGGCGAGACTGCCGTTGACTCGGGTGGACTGGACCTGTTTTTTAAGCCTAAAAACTTCTTTGACATTCACCTCGACGAGACTGATCTGACCGGTCACGTAAAACAAACGGCTGTGGAATCTGGCAGTGTTCTGCTCGATATGAATTTCTTGCTCCGATTTTTATTCTTTAAAATTGATGTTGATGTTTCGACGGCCGCCGTGTTTCGCCGCGAACAGGCCACGATGCCGCTGATTTTTAAAGTGCCGCTTGATTCCAAACGGCTACTGATACCTGGCAGCGGGGCCCTTTATTCATGGAACGAACAGTCGGCACGGATTACAAATTCGGCAAAGGATTGCAACGCGTCCAGCTGTGACTTCTCGTTTTCGGGTGACCTGCCAACCGCGGTCGGAAATCCAGCCCCAAGGCGCTTCATAGTCCAGATAAAAATTCCTCAAAAATTAGTCGTCCAGGGCTTTGTCCCGGAGCTGATTCACGATCACCGGGAACTGGCAGCCAGCAAAGGGTGGCCGGTGGTCCGGGAATCCAACAAGGCACGGACTGGCATCTACTTTGAAGTTTCCGGGCTGGGAAAAGGCCAATATCAAATCGATTACAATATTGGCCTGCAGGCCCCGGACAGCCGTTAAGTAGCGGCTTTTTCAGATTTATCGTAAAACAACTCAAGTTGGCCGCACGAAGATCCGATCAATAGTCATGGCCGAAAAACAAACTCATTCATTTTTTTCTTCGCAACCGGTTGCACCTGCGATTGGCCGCCCACTGGGCCTCGCGCTTGGCCTCGCGCTTGGATTTTCGCCGCTCATGCTGTCTTGCGGCCGAAGAGCCTCTTTCGACTTGAGCCAAGCCCCTTCCAGTGGTGCCGACCTTCGCCAAGGCCAGACCCAGTGCACGAAAACAAGCTGCCCGAAGATGGAACTTTTTGTTGACGTGGGCGTTCCCGCGCAAGGATCCTATTCGGCTAGTACGAAAATGATCCAGGTTCCCGGCGGTTCTTCGACCCAGATTCGTTTTTCAACACGCCTTGCAGACGCGAGCATCACCCGTCAGGCGGCGCTGCTGTTAAAGCGGGCAGACCCGTGGCTGACCGTGTCCAGCCTGGAAGCTGGCGCGATCACGGTTTCAGCGGCACCTCGGATCGGAGCCACTGGCACCATCGAAATTCAGGTCCGGGATATAACCTACTGCCAGGCAACCTCGCAAAATCCGAGCGACTGCAACAAAACCACTGTCCCAAACGATTCCGACAAAATTTTCTCGTTCACGGTTTCGGGCAACTCCGGCCTGGGGCAGCCAAACGGGACCTATGTTCTGCCATCTCAGCTCAACTGCGTGAGACCTCCGTCAGACATGGAACAATCCGTCGGTACCCTGCAGCAGGCGTTCACCATCGGGAGCGCACTCATGAAAGGCAACTTCATCCCGATCATCACGAACCTAGGCAGTGGTTTTATCAGCGGCGCCCAAGCCGACCGCCAAGGGGCTCGCCAAGGCTGTTGACCGCTGCGATATCTTCATTAAGATCAAACCATGAAAATTTTAGTGATCCAGCTACGCCAACTGGGCGACATCCTTTTAACAACTCCGGTCTTGCGCGAATTGAAACGCCTTGTTCCGGGCTGCAACATCACGTTTCTTTCCCACCAGATGGGGAAACTGATTCTGGAAGACTGTCCCTTCGTTGACGATTACTTCACCTATGGCAACGACTGGAGCCTGCGCCAGGAAATTTCACTGGCATCGACATTGCGCAAGCGCAAGTTCGACTTTGCCTTTGATTTTATGAACAATCCGCGAAGCGCGCTCTACGCTCTGGGATCCCTGGCCCGTGAGCGGGTCGCCTTCCGCTCGGCACGATGGTGGTGTTACAACCATCTGGTCCCGCGCCAAGGCCCAAAACAATATATTGTCCGCGAAAAGTTCCGGATTTTGGAATCCGCCGGATTCAACGCAAACCCTGATCACGCCGACCGCCTCGTTCTGCCGTGGTTTGAAAAAGACACAGCACCCGTCATGCGATTCGTCGGAAACCATCCGTGGGCATCCGACGCACCATTGCGCATCGCCATCAGTCCGACCCACCGCAGAGAAGTCCGCCGCTGGCCATTGGAACGCTATGCCGCCTTGGCAGACTTTCTTGCACGCCATTGGGGTGCCTTTGTTGTCTGGCAATGGGGTCCGGGCGAGGAATCCGAAATCGATGCTGTCATGAGAATGTGCAACGAAACAACCTACAAGGCCCCCAAGACCACATTCCGCGAACTCGCAGCCCTGACCGCCAATGTCGACTTGTTCATCGGGAATTCAAATGGGCCAAGCCACGTAGCCGTCGCCACCGGGACTCCATCCCTGCAACTGCACGGCCCCACTCACGCTTGGGCATGGTGTCCGCAAACGGAACGCCACTCCGCCATTCAGGGCGAAGGGGCATCCATGTCTGAAATCGGTCTTGCCAGTGTCATTGCTAAATTGGAATCCATGCGCCCGATGCTCATGGCCTACGCGGATAATCGCAGGGCTGCGGGAATGCGTGTCCACTGGATTCACCCTTCCCCTGCGCTGCAACGATGAACAGGAGAATAGGAGGATTAAGAGCAGTAGGCGAAAAAAAAAGAAACGCCTTGCTTGTGCTTGTTGTCGGGCTGCTTTCCGGCGCAATTTGTCTTTTTGATTTCTGGAGTGTTTTCACTGGAGAGGATGTTTTTTTTCACTGGGATTTGACCCGTTTTGAATTTGCCATGCGGGAATATTTTTTACGGTTGTTCCGTGCAGGTGATTTCACCGCCCTTTATCCCCTGTCTGGTCTTGGCCTGTCACTCTTCGCCAACCCACATTACAAAATATTTTATCCAACTAATCTCTTCGTCATGTTGTTTCCAGATATCCGCCTTGGACTTCACTACGACCACTTGCTCCACTATTTTATCCTCGCCTCCGGCTGGTCCATGGCCATCCTTACCGCAGGACTAAAACGCCACGCTGCTTTTTTTATCCCAATAGCCATTTGCTGCAGCGGCATCATCTGGTCGAGTCATTACCGGGTTGAATTGGCTTCCATGGCATGGACAGGATGGCTTGCATGGTCGTTGTTGCGCATGGCTCGCGCGCCCGGCGCCCTCCGTTGGGAGGCATTGCGCGCTGGTTCTCTTGCAGGTTTATTTGCCGGATGGATATTCCTTGGCGGCAACCCCGAATTGCTGCTGCCTGCCTTGATCGCTGCCTCAGTCCTTTTCCTTTCCCAAGATCGCGCCAAAGTCCCGCGCCAAAGTCCAGTGGTTTTTAGGCTCGTTTTTGTGCTGGTTTTTGCCGTGATTTTTGCGGTGGTCATTGCGCCGGTCGTCTGGACGGCGTTCGATGTAGTTCCCTTTACCGTCCGCGCTTCCGGGTTCAATCTACGCAGCATCTTTCAAATGCCCCAAACGGCTGCATCGTTGTTTGAATTTCTAACGTCCATACCCCGATTTATCTTCGAAAATCCCGACTTTCGCTTCACCGCCGAGCACGAAATCGACAGCCTCTGGTACCTCGATTCACGAATCGGTTGAATCCCGATACTTGCAGCCTGCTGGGGGATTTACCTTAACCGACGCCGATTCTCCTGGATTTACGCCCTGATCGTTATCGCCTTCCTTGGTTTGGCCCTGGGCCCAAATATTCCACAGTTGGAAGGCCTGTGGGTCCACGTATCCACAATGCGACGCTTTCGTTACACCGGAAAATTCTTTCGCTATGCCTATTTGATCCTGATTCCTTTCATGGCCGTTGGATTTTCGGACTTCATCAAAAAGATCCCAAGCAAACGGCGTATGACTTGGATTGTTTCGGGGGCAGCTCTGCTGACGCTCGTTCAACTGCACGTAATGCGCCCATTGGATGACCTGGCGTCAACCAAAACCGTTTTTCTCCCCGGGTCGTACACCGAATTGGTGGGTGCGGCTCATGATCATCCGGCCAACCCGCCCCGAATTCTCGTTTGCCCAACCGACGAGAGCCTCGCGCCTGGTGTTGTCATGCCGTGGTTTGATCTAAAGCATCGGGGTGTACCGATGGTCAAATCCATGGATGCGGCTGAAATGCCAATGATTCGAGCCTTGGATTGCAGCTGGGTAAAACACGCTCCCATTCTGGCTGCCTTTGGAATTTCCCACCTCATCGTTCCAACCCCAGAAAAGGGGCGCACCCTCGTGACATTGGCAGGCACAAACCCTGCGACGGGACACGTCATTGACAGGGCAAAACTTGAATCCGTTCCCGAAATTCGGGAAGTTGGACCTTTCGAAAATTACAACCTGTCGTGGGGAACGAGGGTTGAATCGATGCAAACTGGCACAGTATTTATTGATTCAAGCCATGTCCTCGCAGCAGACGGACGTCCAATTGCGACGAGCGCTGGTCACGTAAAAAATCTGATCGGATCCACCCAATGCCAGACACCGGATTGTCCCGCCAACTTCGATCCGGTCCCACTGACCCTGAATCTAACGAACGACCGCATTCAAAGCGAAGTCAGCGCAGCGCGAGACAGCATCTTGATCCTGCCGTGGTCGGCCCTGGCTGGATGGTATGCCATGGTTGACGCCAAACCGGTTGAGATTTTGCGGATCAATGCGGCGGTGATAGGCATTCCCCTGGCTCCCGGGGTCCATCAAATTGAACTTCGTTTTATGCCGCGTGGACTTGTTCCGCTCCTCTGGATTTCAATTACGAGTCAAATTGCAGTTCTCCTGTCTATTTTGTTCAATCTCAGGACGTTTTTTTACCGACCAGTGCTAGAATTTAATGATTCATTATCGAGGGACCAGTGAGTCCAGAAACTTCAGTTGTAATCATCGGTGGCGGCCCAGCAGGGCTTTCAGCGGCACTCACTTTGTCCGATGAAAAAATTCCTGTGACCGTTTTTGAAGCCGACCCAATCTATCTGGGCGGGATCTCACGCACGGTCCGTCACGGGGATTTCTCGAGTGATATTGGCGGGCATCGATTCTTTTCAAAGTCGCGCGAGATTGAAGATTTTTGGTCCCGAATCCTGGGCGATGACTTACTGGAGAGACCAAGGTCCTCACGGATTTTGTACCGTGGGAAGCTCTTCTCGTATCCCTTGCGGGCCCTCGAAGTCCTGGGAAAAATCGGCTTCGCCGAGAGCGTCCTGTGTATCGCATCCTATGCCAAGAGTAGACTTCTCCCAGTAACCCCCGCAAAAACTTTTGAGGATTGGGTCGTTAATCGCTTCGGTAACCGTTTATTTCAGATATTTTTCAAAACCTACACAGAAAAAGTCTGGGGTATTCCGTGCAATCGGATTTCGGCTGACTGGGCTGCCCAAAGGATTAATTCACTTTCGTTGAGCGTTGCAATCATTAACGCATTGACCCCTTGGCGCAACAAATCCGGAAATGTGAAAACCCTTGTCGAGTCTTTTCGTTACCCGCGAAAAGGTCCAGGCATGATGTGGGAAATATGCGCAAAAAAATTCATTTCGGCCGGAGGCAAGGTTATGATGGGATCGCCTGTCGAGAAGCTGACTTTGGATAAATCGAGGATGCAATGGATCGTCGAGGGGACGAATTCTAGCGGCCAACGGTTCAAACATCAGGCAACGGAGGTGGTCTCCACCATGCCATTGCGCGATTTGATTCCAGCATTAGACCCACCTGCATCTGATGCAGCACTTCGGGCTGCGAATGGCCTTCATTATCGCGACTTCATCACCATTTCCGTCATCGTCGATGAGGGAAGGAACGGCGAAGGTGTCTTCCAGGAAAACTGGATCTACATCCACGATCCTTCGGTCAGAGTTGGACGAATTCAAAACTATAAAAGCTGGTCCCCTGAAATGGTACCTCCCCAACTCCCAGGCCACTCCTCTCGAACATTTCTTGGCGTCGAGTATTTTTGTTTCAAAGGCGATGGCCTTTGGGAAAGCCCCGACTACGAATTGATTGCATTGGCAAAAAAGGAATTGCTTGCAACCGGCATCTTGAAGAAACCGGAGCAGTTTCTTGAAGCCTTCGTAACTCGACAGGAAAAAGCCTATCCCATTTATGACGAGACCTATCAGGATCACGTTCGGTGCATCCGAGATGAAATCGCCGACCGATATCCAGGATTGCACGTTTCTGGACGGAACGGGATGCACAAGTATAACAATCAAGACCACGCCATGATGACGGGGATACTCTCAGCGAAAAATATTATTGCCGGCCATAATCTCTGGGATGTCTGGCGGGTGAACCAAGATGCTGAATACCTTGAATCCCACAGCGGAAAAGGTGGGTTGATCGACCCTCCGACAAAGGCGTGAAACTGTTTCTAAAAGCCTGACGGCCCCCATTGACTCGATGACAACGTTAAACGGAACGCGCCAATAGACTTCGCCAATCAGGGTCAGGATTATAGCCAAGGATTTCCTGAGCTTTCTTGATTGAAAAATCCAAATGCAAACCTAAAAATTTGAATCGCGCTTTATTAATCAGCGGAGGATTTTTAGCGCCCAATAGTCGCGCAGCCTCATGAACGGCAACGGCCAGTGGCCATGCGACGGCGAGTGGAATGGATTTCTCTGGCACATCAAGGCCAAGCTTGGCCGCAACAACCTCAACAAAATCTCTTTTTGATACCGCGACTCCATCCGTCAAGTTAAACACGTGACCTGCGGAATTTTCGCTCTTCATCGCAAGAAACACTGCTTGGGCAATGTTACCTGCATAAACTGAATTCATCGCTTGGGTGCCTGGACCAAAAAATACAAATTTTTTGTTGAGCAGTGCCTGCGACAATTTTGGGATCACTGTCCGGTCACGTTCACCGTAAATAAACCCAGGCCGAAGAATGGCAACATGAGATATGCGATCTCGCGGCGGCAGTTCACTATTCCGCAACACCTGACGGGCATACGGGAGCATCACAACATTTTTTCCATATCGGGCTTCGAAAATCCCAGCTGCAGAGTTTGCATAGGCCAGAAGCAAAACCTCGGCTTCAGTCTTCGACCGGGTATAGGCATCCAGCGAATTCATCGCCGGCAACGTTTCTTCGTCCGTTCCAAAGTGATCCCGCGGTTCGTATACGCCAAGAGAGCTGATTTGAATAAAACGCTGGACGTTGGCTTTAGACGCGGCATCCAAAAGCAAACCCAGGGCATCGACATTGTCCCGCCTGAAGTCCTCGAGCTTGCCCCAGTCCCCGACACGGGCAGCACAATTGACCACACAATGTGCCTCACGGCAGAGCTGCTCTAAAGCGGCTCGGTCGTGAAGGTCGCCAATTACCTTCTGGACCGCCTGCGAATCAAGAAATTCAGAATTACTACCGGAGCGGACAAGAGCGACCACCTTGTGACCACGGCGCATTGCCTCGCTGACCACATGACTGCCCACTAACCCCGTCGCTCCCGTCACCGCTATCTTTAGAGGCATCATGAATTTGGCCCCAGCACGCGACAGAGAAAGCCCTTCAAGTAATTGCCCTCTGGGAATGAAAAAAGGATGGGATGGCAAGTCGCTTGGGACAAATGACGAACGAGGTGCACGTGACGCTGGGCTTCAACACTCGCAGAAAACACGACCTTCTGGAAGAGATCAGCCGATATCAGCCCAGAGCATGAAAACGTCGCCAAAAAACCACCCGGATTAATGATCTGCATTGCAAGACGATTGATGTCTTTGTACCCGCGGCAGGCCCGGTCGACGTGAGCCGCACTTTGCGCAAATTTTGGCGGATCGAGGACCACCACATCAAACATGCGGCCATCGTCGCGGAATTTTCGCAGAATTTCAAAAACATCGACTTCCATAATTTCATGATGCAAATCACGGGATGCCGCGCGGTTGAGCTCTATATTTTCCTGACAGAGAGCCAACGCCGGACCGCTCACATCAACACTGAGGACACTCTTTGCGCCACCAAGTCCAGCCGCGACAGAAAAACCACCCGTGTATGAAAAAGCATTCAGAACCGACCTTCCACTCGCGATCTCACGCACCGCCTGCCGGTTGTCGCGCTGATCAAAATAAAATCCGGTCTTGTGCCCGCGCAGAATGTCCACGCGAAAATTCATCCCGTTTTCTTGGACCACGACCCCTTCTTCGGGCGGTGGATTGCCCCAAACAACTCCCATGGTCTGAGACAGGCCTTCCTTGGCACGAACCGCTTCGTCGCTGCGTTCGTAAATCCCGGCGAGCATGTCGTTGCCAAAATGCCTTGCGCTCACCCGGACCAAAGCCTCAACAATGGCATTTCTTGCGCGTGCCATCCCGGCTGTCAAAATTTGAAGGACGAGGTAATTCCCGATGCGATCGACAATCAGGCCCGGAAGTAAATCGGCTTCAGCATGGACCAGGCGATACCCAGTTGTGTTAGCCGGATCAAAAATCCCACGTCGGGCCTGAAACGCCTGATCCAGCCGCGCCTCCCAGAAACCAAGATCAACATCAACGCCTTGATCCCACCCGAGAACACGGCACCTGATCTGGCTGTGGTAATTGAAGTAGCCGCGGGCAAGCCATTTTCCGGCATGATCCAGCACATCAACAATCGATCCAGGATCAGAATCCTTCAAAGCATCGTCTGATTTTTTTTCGATGGCACCGCTGAATATCCAAGGATGGCGGTGCAAGACTGGTTTTTCCTTGCCCGGCTTCAACTTGATTTGATGATATTTTCCTGTGCTCACTGGCCCGCCTACGCTCGTCTGATATGCATCACAACGCCGGTCAAATTCGACCGTTGAAAAGTTATTTTATCATAGAAATCAAACACGACCCGAGAGAACGGTCGAATGGTAATTAGAGGCCGAACCAAGAATCCTAAAGGCTTCTACTTCCCCAAGAACCTCGATGGCCTTCTCAAATTCCAAGTTGGCATCAGTGGCAAAAATGCCCGGATCGTCTGTCGCAAGGACCACCCGCAGGCCATCCGCCACAAACCCTCTGACCGGGTGGGCCAGAACATCCCTGACGCCAGCCAAAGCAATATTAGAAGTGATGCAGCACTCAATCACCGATTTGGTTTCGTCGGCGATCCAGCGGCGAACTCTGCTTTGCACGGCCCGGGTCTCATCGTCACAATCTGCGCCCAAGGCAACGGCATGTCCAATCCTGTGGGCACCCATGCGGGCAGCCATTTCGACCCTGCGGATGCCGTCTGCAACAGAGCTACTCTCGGTCGTTTCACCAGCATGGATCAGAAGGGCCAGCGCATCGCGCGGGACTTTAGAATTATCCGAATGCAGCGTGGCACAGATATTGCGGATATCTCGCGCATCGGATGTTTCTTCATAGCCAGAAAAATCGATGCCCGTTAGATGCCGCTTTAGTACCGGAGAAGACGCCTCCTGCCAGGATTTAATCGAAAGGTATTGCTCCATCCCAAGCCCCGGATCACGAGACAAGCTCAAAGCCAATCGCGGTTCAAAAACCCCCGACGATTCGGCTTCAAACTCGGCCATGCCCCGGCACAGACCATCCAAGTGCTCTTTAAGGGAATAACCGGCGGTCAATGGCGTCACAGGCGGATAAACAAACCGGTACTCGACGTGAACGAGGCCCTCATCCCGATGACGCTCCATCACACGGCGCAGGACCCGCAGATCATCACGTGCGTGTGATACCGGAAAAAGCGCAATTGGGAGCGCAAATTTAGATTCGAATTGTTCGAAACTGGATGGCGTTGTGCAAAGAAAATCCCGCGCGAGATTTGCGGCTCCGGAATCATCCATCCAATACGATTCATAATTTGGATCGACGCCAAATGCCGCTTGAAAGCGTTGGGCAAATGCATCCAAGCGCCCACGGCGATCACGCCACAGGTCCCGTCCAAGGGCCCAAATATCTTCGGGGCTCAAACAACCATACAAGTGAACGTGTAAATCATGTCGAATCATGCGTTCCATTGCGTCATACCTTGGCCGTTTGATTGCGAAAAAGAGCGGCGAGGTCATCGGCATTAAACCGGATCATCATGGACGAAGAACGTTCAACCTGCCAAAGCCCGGCAGGATCGCCCTTGCGTTTGCGCAGGTTTGCCTTGCGCGTCACATAAACCTCGCCGGCTCTGTTCTCGCGAAATTTGGAATAGTGCACAGCAAGGATTCCTGCGGCTCGCACAACATGCGCTGGCAATTCAGTCATCCCCTTGAATTGACGGCCCGGAACAATGACGTGAGAACCCGTCACTCCCACGGCGTGAATCCACCAGTCGTTGGCGGCCGACGATTTCACCAGCCGATCGCTCTCCCCGGCTCCCTTACCCACCATCATGCGGGTTCCGTCGGGCAGGATAAAATCATACCAGTCTGACGCGACCGGCTGAGATGCCTTCGGAGTTGTGGCCCGAGCCCCGGATTTAATTCCGTGTCGCGCAAGAATCGTTGCGACATCATCCTCTGTAAGAACTCCATCACGAAGGCGCGCCAGATCAGCCTCAGCCAGGGCCACGGCCTCCCTAACCTTCGCCACCTGCCGTGATGAATCCACCTCGGCCTTTCCCAGACGCTTGAGTTCTTTGAAGGCAGCATCCATTTCGCGACCCTTGCCTTGAGACTGCATGTCAAAGGCATGAATCCGGGCTTGATCAAGCTCCAAAGCCTCGGGCTGGTGATGTTCTTGATTCACCAGTGATTTGCGCAGAGTCTTGAGCCGGCGCGAAAGCCTGTCACGACCTTCGCGCTGAAAGAAAGGAAGCATTTCGGACGGGGATTCAGTTGCCGGGAAAACGGTTACCGCCGGGAGAGGTTCCGGCGAAACCATCGACGGCAAAATATCGAGTAAGGTCATAGCCTCTGTCCCAGTCATCTGGTGCGGCAAGACAAAATCTAAATTGCGCCGTTTCGTAAAAACACCCTCGGTGCTCATTCGCATGCGCAGGCATGGCAGCGGCGCACATTCAATCAGTGTGATCTCTGGCGCAGAACCGCCAACAAGCCGAACATAGGCGCGGGGATTTTCGCGATTCGCGCCGATGGGAATCCACCACGTGCGGGTCGAGGCGTCATGGAAGACAGCGGTAACACACAGGGACTCACCCCACGTCCGGCAAACCGCAGCGAGGTTTCCATTTGCCGTTGCACCAGCAGGTTTCTCATCAACGACAGCAATACCAGAGCGGCGCGGATGCGCAGAAACCACGAAAAATTTTTTTGATTTTTTTAACGGCCAAACCAGAGCAGGTTCTTGCACCGGCGTCTGCAAGCATTTGCCAAGAGTAATCATCGTTTTTTTGCCAGTGTTTCCGCCGCTGCCTGCGTCGAATCCAAGGCCGCCTGGACCGCAGCCCGCATTTGGCCAAAGGCCAATCCACTGGTCCCAGTTGGAACTTTAACAGGCGCCCCAAAAACAACATGAATGGTCGTAAATGGTTTCGGAATCTGAAAACGGTCCCAACTTCGACGCAGAATCCAACTGCGATCGGCTACCGCAGCAAAAGGCACGATGGCCACCCCCGTACGCCGCCCAACGTCAACAATACCAGACTTTAAAATACGACGTGGACCGCGCGGCCCATCAACCGTCAACGTTGGCAAATAACCATCAGCAGTCACAGCAACCAATTCATCCCGGGCTTCAGGTCCGCCCTTTGAACTGCTGCCGCGAATGGTTTTGAATTGCATCCGTTCCATGACCGCCGTAACAATCGCACCGTCTCTCGAGAGGCTTGCCAGCGGAGCGATTCGAGTCCCACGCATCACCGCAAGAGACGCAAGAATATTTTCGTGCCAAAGCGCCAAGGCATAAGACCCCGACTTGACCATTGAAGCCGCGGTTGCAAGATTTTCTTTCCCGACATAGCGAAAACGCCATGTCCAGGCAAACGATTGCAGAAGAAAATGAATTACCAGGGAAAGAAATTTCTCTTTTGCATTCAACTCATGGGGCTTCACGGCGCAGTGCCTTGAGTTGGGCTTTGAAACGCAGGCTCCATCCGCTCCATTGGCTCCATTGGCCTCATCGCCTCTGGCGCATCCAAGGTAGTCATTTCCGGATCTTCCAAACCGTCGCCATCCTCATCGTCTGCAGCACTTGCCTCACGCCGGCATGCTTCCTGGTCGCCTTTGAGGCACTGATCCTTGTTGGCTTCCGCAAGATAAGCTTCGTAAGACACCAGGGGACGACCAAAGTTCCCGGTTGCAAGGGCGCGGATCCACTGCTGCTGCGTGATGTATCCCTGCCGCCGCATATTCAAAACAATTTTAGCAAACCGGCGTTCGCCAAACGGAGTCAATTCCCGTCTGCGCAACCCTGCCGACCAAGAATTTGGACTCGGGATCACCAACCCTAAGTGTGCCGCCTGCTCGATGGTGAGCAAAGACGGCTTGGTGCCAAAGTACTTTTCGGCCGCTGCCTTGATCCCGTAGATACCGTCACCAAATTCAGCAAGGTTGACGTACCATTCCAAGATCTCTTCTTTTGACATGATGGCTTCCAGAAGCAGGGTCCCCGCTGCTTCACGGGCCTTGCGAATGATCGTCTTCTCGCGTGACAGAAACGCCATCTTAACGACCTGCTGCGAGATAGTTGACGCGCCGCGAACGTAACGCTTTTTCTTCCGGTTGAGCTCGATGCTCTTTTCTATTTCTAAGAAATCCAGGCCGTGGTGCTGATAGAAACGCCCATCTTCCGCAACGACAATGGCATTGAACACATTCTTGGAAATTTGCTTTCGATCAACCCAGTTTGGCTCACCGGGGCCAACGACAACATGGGTCAGGCCCTTTTTCTTGGTCCACTGTTTCACAGTGACACTGCCGATGAGGAGCCTGGGCACCCACGGAATGAACCAAAGGATAAACACAACCAAACCGACTACCACAATACGCTTGATTGAAAAATACCGCTCGCGCCAATTCTGACGCGGCGCGATGCCTTCCATCAAAGCATCCAGATTGGTCACATCGGATTGTGGTTCCACATCCTTCAATTTAATGACTTCCTGCAGCAAATCCGCGCACAAGTTTAGTCAAAGCACCAAATCCAGGAATATTTTCATACAGCATGCTGCCAAGGTCAAAGTAGTCACGGTGGAAAATCGCCTTGCCATCCCGCGACCGGACATAGCTGGACCCGTCCACTGAAATTTTCTTGCTGCCATTGAGGCGCTTGTGGTTCAGGTGCATCGTCCAACGGGCATATGTTTCATCGCCGACAGAAATTTCGCTCGTAACATCGAACTGAATCTTAAGGACGTTGTCGTAAAGGCGCGTGTAATAGCTGATTAATTTATCGCGACCCTCAAGTTTGACCATCGGATCTTCAAAAACTGCGGCGGGATCATAGAAGTCCTCGCACGGTTTTTTCATGTTGGATTTGGAAACCGAGTTAAAAAAGTTTGCGATCGAAACATTGAGCCCGGACATGATCTCATCCCTTAGCGTTGAGTGAAGGCTTATTCCCAAGTTTATAACTGACCGCAAAACCATCAATCGGCAGTACGGAAAGCTGTTCCAAAAAGGCGTCGGTAACATCAACCGAAAGATCTGGTGCAGCCACAGCGATTTCAACATCGTTCATCTGCAGTTTAAAATTAACCGCAACGCTGCCCTTGTGCATGCTGCAAATTTCTTTGAGGCGTTGCAACAGGTCACGCCCATTGGCACCGACTGAATCCAGACCCTTCACAGAATTCAACTGCATTCGCATCTCGATCCCCTGCACACGTTCAGCCCGAACCTGCTCCAATGGAATCATCCGCTCCAGTTTAAACCTTGCTGGGCCCCCATTGAAGCCCTCGGACATGGAACCGATCACAACCACTGGCGCGCCCTGAACCGGGTATTGCTCTGGGATATCCCGTGAAAAACAGAGCGCCTCAAGCTCACTGCTGTCATCTTCAAGAGTCACATAGGCCATACGATTGCCGGTTTTGGTAAGTCGCTCCTGCACGGCCTGGAACACTGCCACCAAACCCACAGGACCTTTTCCGGTGAGCTGCTCCACATCAGCCAGCCGTGACTTTGAGAACATCCTCACGTCTTCGCGATAAAAATCCAACGGGTGGGCACTGACGTAAACACCCAAAATCTTCTTTTCCAACGCGAGCCATTCCAGCGGCGTCAGAGCCGGTTTGACGTTGCCGGGGCCTGGGCCCCAAGCCGGATTTTCGTGTCCGACTTTGGCAACATGATTCAGATTACCAGCCTCAGCAGGATCGTCGGCCTCATCATCGTCATCCATCATTCCGTCAAACAGACCCATTTGTCCGGCATTTTTGGCGCCGTGATGGGTTTCGCTAAACTTGACGAGATCACCAACAATCCCCATCAGGTGGGGACGCGACATGTCAAAACCATCCAGGGCACCTGCCTGGATCAGTAGTTCAAGGGTCTTTTTTCCAACGCGGTGCAAATTCACACGCTGCGCCAGATCAGTCAGGTTCTGGAATTTACCGCTGGCCTCACGTTCCTTGATGAGATCCTCAAGGACCGCAATACCGATGCCCTTGATGGCACCCAACCCAAAACCGATGCTGGCCTTGCCCACCACATCAAATTCGATGTGGCTGCGATTGATATCCGGCGGCAAAACCTTGAATTTCATGCGCCGGCATTCCGACAGGTACCGGACGACTTTATCCGTCTTGTCCAAGTCGCACGTCATGATGGCGGCCATGTACTCTTCAGGAAAGTGTGCCTTCAGGTACGCCGTCTGATAACTAACCAGGCCGTAGGCAGCCGAGTGGGATTTGTTGAATCCGTATTCGGCGAACTTGGCCATCAAATCAAAAATGCTATCGGCTTTGGCAAGGTCTACGCCGTTGGCTGTTGCCCCGGCAACGAAACGGGATTTTTGCGCTGCCATTTCTTCGGGATTTTTTTTACCCATGGCGCGGCGCAGCAAATCGGCCTCGCCAAGGCTGTAACTCGCCAGTCGCGCGGCCGTGTTCTGGACCTGCTCCTGATAGAGGATGATCCCGTAGGTTTCCTTCAAAATGGATTCAAGTTGCGGCAACGGATAATCAATGCGCTGGCGACCGTGCTTTCGTTCGATGAAATCGTCCACCATTCCTGAGCCAAGTGGACCTGGGCGAAACAGTGCAACCACGGCGATGATGTCTTCAAACGTCGACGGTTTCACTTTGACCAGAAGCTGCTGCATGCCCGAGCCTTCAAGCTGGAACACACCCACCGTGTGGGCCGCACTGACCATCCGGTAGACGGCCGGATCCTCCAACGGAATCCGGTCGATGTTAAATTCCGGTTTCTTGCTGGCGCGGATGAGCTTCACCGCACGGTCAATCACCGTCAGGGTCTTCAACCCCAAAAAGTCGAATTTCACGAGGCCGACCTTTTCGGCCATCTTCATTTCATATTGGGTGATCAGTCCGTCGACATCCGTGGTGTAAACAGGAACGTAATCCACCATGGGACCATCGGACATGACGATGCCGGCGGCATGGACGGACGTATGACGCGACAAGCCCTCCAGTGCCCCTACCATTTCCAGAAGACCAGCCACGGCATCATCGCGTCCGGCCTCTTCCGCCAAACGAGGTTCGACTTCCATGGCGTCCTTGAGCTTCACAACGCTTTTGTCGGGAATCTTGTTCGGGATCAGTTTGGCGATGCGGTCGCACTTGGTATAGCCAATCTCCATGACACGCCCGATGTCGCGCACCGCAGCCTTGGCCAGCATTTTTCCAAATGTTGTGATTTGTGCGACATTTTCAGCGCCGTATTTTCGCGTTACGTATTGAATGACTTCATCGCGGCGATCCTGGCAGAAGTCGACGTCGAAGTCGGGCATGGACACGCGTTCAGGGTTCAAAAACCGCTCGAACACCAGATTGAATCGAATCGGATCCAAGTCCGTAATGCGCAAGGCATAGGCCACGAGAGATCCAGCACCAGATCCCCGCCCAGGTCCAACGGGAATGCCATTGTCTTTGGCCCAGTTGATGAAATCCTGGACGATCAGGAAATAACCGGCAAAGCCCATCTTCAAAATCACATCAAGTTCAAACGCCAGTCGTGCCCGGTATTTTTCTTTTGCGCCTGCGTCAAACTTCGCGCCGTAGCTTTCGCCAAGTGCCACGAGGCGTTCTTCCAAGGTTTCTTCAGCCAGGCGCTTTAAATAATCATCGGCCGTTTCGCCCGCAGGAACGGGAAATTTCGGCAGGAAGTATTTACCGAATTCGAATTTAACCTGACATGCATCAGCAATCTTTCGCGTGTTGGCGATCGCTTCGGGCCAGGCACCGTAAACCTTCTGAAACTCGTCATTGTCAAGAACATGGAACCGCGCCGAACGGTTGCGCCCGCGCAGGCTCGTCACTTTCATGTCATGCTTGATACCCAAAAGGATCGTGTGCGCCTCTGCATCATCGGGGTTCAAGTAATGGGCATCTGACGTGGCGACCAGAGGCAGGTCAAAATGCTGCGCAGCCGCAACGAGATCCGGCAAAAGCGCCTTTTGGGCTGGCAAATTATTGTCAATCAATTCGATAAAGTAATTGCCCGGACCAACCGCGGCCAAGGTGGCCTCGACATGGGCCTTCAGGGCATCGTATGCCGCCTGCGCCAATTCAGGATCGGACTGATGCTTCCACTCGCGAACGAGATAGGCAAATTCTCCGCGCTGGCAAGACGACAGGGCAAACAAGTCATTCCCTGCGCGCTCGTCGACATGACCAGGCGTGCAAACAGGAACTTCCTTCAAGTTTTCCAAGTATCCACGGCTGACAATGCGGATCAGGCGCTTGTATCCGGCGTTGTCCTTCGCCAGCAAAACCAGATGAAACGAATCTGATTCGGGCGCTACAGCGCCTTCGAGTTTCATATATTCAACGGTCGCAGGGCGCGGCTCGATAAAGATTTCGGAGCCAATGATCGCCTTGACGCCTTCGGACTTGGCCTTGATGTAAAACTCCACGGCGCCAAACAGGTTGCCATGGTCCGTTACCGCCACGGCGTCATGGCCCAGGGATTTCACTTTTTTTATGAGCGCCGGAATCCGGATCGCGCCATCAAGAAGGGAATACTCGCTGTGTATGTGGAGATGAACAAAACTCACTGGTGCTCGCTTGGCCTGAACTCAAAAAACTGCCTGCAAATGTTCGGCCTACCCTAGCATCCTGACCCCCGGCCCGCCACCCAGAACCCGGCCCGTCATCCGGAGCGAAGAGAGGATTCTTCGCTTCGCTCAGAATGACGGCAATTTGGCCTTATTTAAACGCCGCTACGCCGGAAAACGCCGTCGCGAGCTTGCCGCAGTATCCGGCATACAAACCGGTCAAAGCCACATTGTTGGCATCGGTTGCCGGTACGCTGTGGGATGACCCGCCGCCAATGTAACTTCCCGCAGCGGTCGTCCCAAGGGACACCAAGGTCAATGAACTTTGCAGCGCACTGCAATTCGAAAGGGTCGTGAGGGACAGATCCACCGCACTAAAACAAGCATGATACAGTGACGCAGATCCACTAAGACTGCGGTCCTGGGTTTGAATGTACAGGTACTCTTTGTTGCTCTTTGTATGCACCTGGTTCGGGCCAATGCCGATCCCGCCAGCCGTGAATTCAAGGGTTCCTGCGGCCACGTCTGCTTTAAAATGCATCAAAGTCGTCGATCCGGTGAAGTTGTCGGTCTTTCCTTCGTAGTCCACGATCATGTAACCGTCGACCACGCGATCCGCGTCGCTCGTCCCGCTGATTTTTGACATGCTGAACACGCAACTTGCTGAACCGTCCAAGTCCGCAGACGCGCCGTCCACAAGGTACCAATCGGTATCTTTTTTACCGAACATCAGCGTCATGCCGCCGTTATTGATCGTCTCCTGGCACTGCCCAAACAGGGGAAACGTCGTGGTGCCAGATGCCGCAGGCACGCTGAAAACCGTTGAAAGATCGACCGGCGTGCTGCTCAGGCATTCGGGCGCTGTCGACATGCTGGCAACCCGGCTGTCGTATTCCTTCATGCGATCGTCGACATTTTTGACCAACTTCAACAGGTTGGTCGGACCTTCGGAGAACAAGCGCTGCTTTACGGTATCGAGCATCGCCGTTTTTTCGGCATCGGTAGAAGGCTCCACCGCGACCAATGTGCCAAGAGCGGCCACCGATGATGCAGAGTCAGGGTTGGCCCTGGTTGCCGCGGTTTTCTTTCCGACAAACGAGGAAGAACCTGTGCCAGCGGCGATCACCAGCTGGCCCGGAGTCACCGCAGCCGTTGGGGGATAGGCCTGTGGCGCGCCGATACTTGCGCCACTTCCGCTGTCGTCCTTGCTGCACGCGTAAAGCGCAATAGCTCCTGCAGCCAAAATTATCGCCGCGCCTTTAACCGACACTGAATTGCGTGACTTCAGAATGGACCGTGTGAGCATCCTTGCCCCCTTAGACAAATGTTGACTGAGCCTGTCACCCGAAATTTTAGACTGATGTGGCCCTTACTTGCAATGTCCGGCAAGCAATCATTGAATTTCCAACAATCAATACAACTGTGAATCTAAAAGACGTCTCAGCTCCCCAATCATATACAGGGGTAACGATATAAGAGTGGACTTCAAGCGTTGGTGTTTATCCTTCTCAACACGGACATCATGATCGATAGCATGAAATCGCGGCAGATCCATGTCAAGTCTGACCCCAAAAGGTACGTCTCCCTTGGACAAAAATTGATGCAATGAACGGAGCGAGCCAGCAACTCCCGACTTTACTTCGAGCGGAATGATTTTGGTGCCAAGTTGCACTAGAAAATCCACTTCGGCGTTGGTTGTTTTTCCGCCCCGAGCCCAATAATGAAGGCCTGGCGATTGTCCTGGGCCAGACCACCACTGTAAGTGCTGAGCGACAAACTGCTCTGCTACCTGTCCTGCATGAATCATATCAAGATTCATTGCCATCCAGGTGGGATCCAGATTTAACATTCGATTTGCGAGACCCACGTCTACCCAAAAAATCTTTGGCGCCTTTTCCTTGTCTCCCGCAATGAGTGGAACGCCGACCCCGTCATTTTGTTTTGAAAGTAGCAAAACCCTCGACTTTTCAAGCAAAGCAATCGCGCTTCTGACATATTCATGGCGCACATCGGGGGCGACTTCCTTCAAAATCAAGTTTTTACCCAGGTAGCGCGGTGCGAAATCGTAAATTTGCTGAAGGACCGGCAGAAGCGTATCTCTGCGAGTATATTTGGCAAAATCATCTTTATACGTATCAATGATGCTTTGTAGTTCATTGATCCAATCACGAGTACTCGCGGGCTGGGCAAGATATTTGTCGAGCGCGGCTGGCATGCCTCCAACCATCATGAATTCACGAACAAGCCTGATGCCATGTTCATGAATTGAAACCGGCCAATCATCCCCCAAGGAAAATTTCGAGATTTTTTCGCGAAAAAAAATCTCGCCCTTTGCGACCAGAAACTCATCAAACGATATTGGACCCACGTGGTAATAAGAAATCCGCCCTACAGGCATGCTGATAGGTTTTTCGCCAAGTACAAATTCCAAAAGTGATCCCGCTGCTACAACTGGCAACTTGGGACACTCTTCGTGAAAGTATCGAAGGGCCGCGATAGCTTGAGGTGTCGCTTGAATCTCGTCGAGAAATAGTACCGACGACTCCGTGTCGATACGTGTCCGCGCCTCTGCTTCTATGGCGGGGATAATTTTGTTCAGGTCAAACGTTGCGAAGATGGGATCCAACCGCAAAAATTTTTCCAAATTTAGCTCGACTAGATGTCGTCCGCTTTCCTTCACTGCCATGCGGACTGCTGTCGATTTTCCAACTTGGCGCGCGCCCCGCAGTAGTAGGGGTTTTCTGTGGGATGATGTAATCCACTGTTTTAATTCAACAATTAGGTCTCTCTGCATTGGAGTCCTTGCAAAAACACATTCATGAACTAAAATGACATCATTTAAGTACAGGTCTATGTTATTATAACAGAAGCGAGTCGCGCCACAATAAGTGTTCGCGAAGGAGGCATCTTGGACTTATCTGACTCTGCTTTTCAATGTCTGGCAGGCAATCAAGGTCGCGCCGACGATGGCAAACGGCATGAGGAAAACCTGCGCCAGAGGAAATATCAGCCAGACCCCCAACCCAATCAGAGCCGGGGCGTCCTTGAGGGCAATTTTTATCCGCAAACCAAGAGACAACCCACGCCGGGCAAACGGATAGTCGTAAAGGTTCCAACCGAGGACCAACGCGGTCACCACTGGGGTCAAAACGTTAAGACCCGGAACCATCAAGACGCCCAAGGGCAGGGCCACACTGATCAATCCTTTTTTGAATTCATCAAGTGCCATGCGGACGGAAAAAAACGGTGCAGCGGCCGGGCTTGCACTGGTGCCCAAAATGTCCCGCTCCACCGCAAGTGAAACCCGGTCAAAAACGGGCGAAGCCAGCACAGCGGCTACGACAACACTGACCCCCAAAACAAACAGGAACATCGCCGCGCCGACCGCCCCCTTCAGGGCGTACCAGGCAGCCAGTTTCCAGGGGTCTGCGGGGCGTGCGAAAAGCAAAAAATCGTAGAGGTTGCCGCTGTATTCAAAAAACGCCCACACGCCGGCAGAGAAAGTCCCGGCCGCGATCACAAAGGGGACAAGAAGCAAAGCCAGCCATGCCGGATGCTTTCCCAGCCAGCGAATGCCAGCAATGAATGACGTCAGGCCAAAGGTAAAATCTGCGAAGGGTTTCATGAAAGACTCCCGCCCGCCGGATGCAGCGGGAGTCAGAAAGCTACTGCAGGTAAGGGTTCTGGATCAAGTGATGGCAGGTTTGTTCGAGTTCTTCCGGGGACACCAGGGAAGGCCGGTAATCGCCCCCTGAAAATCCGGCGTCATAGCCACCCGATTTCGTCGTCGCGGACCGGGAAACCTCAAGGACCGTCTCAAAAACAATCTTGGTTGCGATATGCATGCCCTCATAATCGATGAGATCGGGGTGATCTGAGGTCCGATGGTAGTTTTTATTGTTGCTCACGCCCGTATTGAAAAACACTCCGGGGATACCGTTGTTCATGAAGGGCACGTGATCGCTGCCGCCTCCGGCCCGGTCGGAAATGCTGACTTTAATCGCGGGATAGCGCTCCCCGGCCGCCGCCAGAATCCGCCGGCCGGCTTCGGACGTTCCACCGCCAAGAGCAAGGAGTTTTTTGCCGTTGCTTTCCATGTAACCGACCATGTCAACGTTGACCATATAGACCGTTTTTTGAAGGGGAATCCACGGATCACTGACCCAATACTTCGAACCAAGAAGGCCTTCTTCTTCACCGGAAAACCACATGATGACGACGCTGCGCTTCAATTGCCCGCGAACGGCAGCCAGGGCCTTGGCCGTATTGAGCACGGCGATGGTTCCAGAACCGTTGTCGTCCGCCCCGTTGCAGATGGGGTCGTTGCCAGCGCCAAACGAACAGGTGTAGCCAAGGGTCATCGTCCCGGCATGATCCAAATGGGCCCCGAGGACGACGTATTCATTTTTTAACACGGGATCGCTGCCTTCGATCATCGCAACGATGTTGTGGGTGGTCCGACCGGAGAGTGGTCCCCGGCTCAAGGTAAACGCCTGGCGGTATTCGTGCCCCGGAACCGGTTGGATGCCGAGTTTTTCAAGATTTGAAATGATGAAATCCGCAGCCTTTTCGTGATCCTTGGTCGCCGCGAGGCGCCCATTGAACTCGTCGGATGCCACATGGGTCAGCTCTTGCTCCAGCACGCCGCGATCAATCGCAGCGAGGCCAACCGTAAGCGGGTTGCCATTGCGGTCGACCAGACGAAATTTCCGCACGGCCTTGCCGGTGAGGCTGTCGATAACGACGAAGCGCGCCCCGGATGCCGGACTGAAGGGCTGGGTAAAACCAAAAATTCTTGTTTGCCCTTCCCCGCCCTGACGAATGGCCGGCAGATACTCGGGCAAGGTTGCCTGGCATTGGCTTGCCGGATCTGTGCCTTCACCGAAGACGCACATTCCCAATTCATCGTATTTTGACGTTGCGAGCTGGACGTCCAACTGCCCTGGGGACGAGGCACTTGCCGCAATCTGGACCGTGACGTCGTGGGTTGGGGCGAAGGCTTTTGTGACCGCCACCGGTTGATTCCAACACGCGGACATCATTAATGGAACTAGGATTGCGACGCGGGTTTTCACGGAGCAGCCTCCCGGCAGATGACGTCAAGGTTCGAATTGACTGCAATGCTGCAAATTTCGTGCGTGGCAGCCCGAGCTGCAGATGCGCAAAATAAACCAATACTTTTGGTTAGTTACACTTATATTTGGTGGGCTTATCGTTCTGAATTGCGCGATCGTTCGACAGTTTCAGTTAAATCTGCCTGAAACGTAAACACCCAGTAATGCCGAACGCTTCGACTAAAAAAGGTTCACCAAATGCCTACAAAGGACTATAAACCCCGCAGCCTCATCGACTTTTCAACAGACCTTTCAAGGGGGATGTTTGGGCTGCATTGTGGAAACAATCCGCCGCCATTTGGCAGCTTCATTTTTGAGCCTCACCGCCTGCGCGGCGGTTTGGGTTCTGGCGGCATGTGGCTCGACCCAGATCGACACAGGCGATAATTCCAAAGGTCCCTTGCGTCCAACACCAGTGACTCCAACAGGCAACGGCGAATGCTGGGCTGCCGCAAAAACTTTACCGGCGCCCGTCAAAGATTTCTGTGACCGCACTCCCGCAAGTCTGAAAAAAGAATTTTTTTCGTCGCTGGATGCCATCTGCCGCCAAGGCAAATTGGTAAACCTGCTTCATGAAGACTGCGGCTGGAACGGGGCTGGGCCTTCGAGCGAACACATCCGTGTCCTGAAGTCGACACCAGTGACGGATCAGGATACGACGGACTTCGAATACTTGTCGGCATACTCTCTCAACGCCGGACCAGCAAAATTTTCGTATCCCGGCACTCTCATGCTCGTCGCATTGGATCCGAAAGCATTCCGCTCCACCTTTGAAATCCCGGGCGCCGCAACGATTACGCCAGATGGACGTGGGATCACCAGAAACGAAAACACCACGACCTTTCATTACAACTTCGAAGTCAACGGACTTGCCAAGTTCGGCTTTCTTGGCGAAGTCAATATCTTGCGCGTCGACACGAACCTGGTCGCCGTTTTTAACCAGGCGGTCGCCAATCTGGAAGGGCTGAAGTCGCGCCGCAATTTGACCCTGGTTTCAAAACTTTCCGATGGACGAGAAAAACTTCTGACCATTGAAGAGCGTCTGGTCCCGGACATGGGCCAACATCAGATTGCCCTGGTCAAGATGCTGAAACTCGACCGTCTGGAAATGGAAAATCGCTACGCAAACTCTCTGGTCCGCGAGGCTCCACCGGAGCTGGACCTGCTCACCTATTGAAAACCTGGACCAACCACTGATGCCATTCAAACCAATTGATTGCTTGATTTTAACGTTCGTGCTTGCCGTTAGCGCAGGCTGCGGGCGCGTTGAACGAAGGCCACACTACGACGAACCCAAGGACTACGGCCGCCCCCCCGTGAACATTGCTCCCGTCAATGATTCCGGCGACGCGGAAATTCCGGGCAGCACACCGGCGGCCGTTAAGGTCGACCCCGTGAACCCTGATACTGTTGTAGCCTCTATCCTTTTCAAGGGTACCGTTGATCCGGACTCGTTTCGCTTCGTCACCTCGTCGGGCGACCTTTTGAATCCCTGGTCCATGCCAGGTTCGAAGTACCTCCGGAAATATTTTGAGGGCAATCAATCCGTTTTATTTTACGGCCGGCAAACTTACGGGGATGAAGTCACGGGCGTCAGCAAACTTTTCCAAGACGGAATCTCGGGAACTGCCGATCTTGGCGTGCTTGTCGGCGGCGAAAGCGAAAGCGGCACTCAACGCCTGGAGCGCATTGTCGGCAACGACGAAATCGACGGCGCGTGCCCGACGGCTGCGGTTTGCATCCGCTCCATGTTGTGGACGCCAAACACAGGTAAAATCAGGACGTTCTGTTACCGCGACGAAACGACAGGCGAGGCCACCATTGTGCCCTACGCCCCCGCCCCGAACTTCCCGGCCAAGGATGCAAAGAAGGCTGCAGGAAGCTATGGGCCCTACTGGGTGGACACGTTCGATGGGGAGGTCAACTGCGCCAAACTGGAATTGGACCAGACCCCGTACGAAAGTCGCAAGATCATCATCCGCTTCATTTTCAATCCAAACCCGAAAATGACATACATGGTGAAACAGCGAGAACTCTCCGAAGCCGACTATTCTGTCCGCGTGATCGTGGATAAACTTGGTCGTCAGCCCGTCATGAACGAACAGCCCTATGTCGATGCGATCACCCGCATGCAGGGCGAATCCGAATACTTCATGAATTCCCGCGAAAAAACCTTACTGAAAGTCATCAAGCGCACTCGTAAAAGCATTAATTTTCCGGGCGACGACACCTGGATTGGATCCCTCATTCGAACCTACAACAGCCTCAGTCCCATCACCGGCATCATGATGGACGTTCACGCCGAATACTGCATGAACCTGATGGACGATGCCTTTGATAATTTTTGCAATCCCACGGGTTTGCAACCGTGAAAACCCGATGCCGTTTTAAATTCACAAACACTTTTGTGACCCTCACATTAACGGGTGCAGTGACGGGCGCAGTGACGAGCTTGGCTTTTACAGCAGGCATGGCCCAGGCGCAGGATCTGTTCCCGGCTGGCGTAGAGGCCAAGGCCTCCGGAATGGAATCCGCCATTTCCTCCAGATCCGCACCGGCTGCCCTCTACAATCCGGCTAACCTCGGCCTGGAGCACGCCCAAAAGAAAGCCTACCTCGAAGCCGGCCTCATTCGTGCCCGCATGGCTTACGAACACCCCCAATTCGATCAGGTGTTTGTCGAGGTAAAATCCCCCGTAGCCACGGCAGGAATCACAGGGTCGGTCTTTGATCCGCGGTTGCGCGCTGCCTTGACCATCTTCCCGGCAAAGAGCGGTGGGTTGACCATCGACGGAATCCCCCAGCCAATCGGTGATGCCACGCATTCTTTGAGCGTCGAGAACAACGATCAAACCATCAAGACGGCTCTAGCCGCATCGTGGACCTTGGCCCCCGGCATCAACGTTGGATCGGGTATCATCCACTCCATGGAAAGTCGCTCGATCTCGGCACAGGTGGTCGGATCCGCAACGGCGATACTCGACCAGAAGATGAGCAATGACTTCACCCGGGGCATCGCCGGTGTGCGCGCCGATTCAAAACTCGGCAGTGTTGCTGCGGCCCTGACAAGTTCCGTCCGTAAAACCTACGTGGGCGAACGCAGCATGGCCGGCGGGATTCCCCGCTCAAAGCCCGAAGCAGTCTCCTTTGAACCAGCCGTCTTCGCTGCCGGCTGGAGCGTCCCAGTCGGACCCGTACGCACGGAATTCAGCATGAATCACAGGATGTGGGGGGCTGCTTCCGGTATCATGCGCGAAGGACTCGCATCGGAATCCACCGGCGCAGACATCCATGACATCACAGAGACAGGCCTTCGCCTTTCGTGGGTGGCCATCCCGACCTTGACCATCAGCGGTTCCGTAGCCAATTTACCCTCCCCATGGGGCGAAGGCGGCATTTTGAATTCGCGTGAAACCTCCGTCATGGGACCAGGCTTTGGACTTTCCAATGGCGTTGACCGTCATGCCATCGGACTTCTGGCCCATAGTTCTGACACACGGTTTGGCAATTTTGATGTTGGGATGATGAATGTGTGGGGATCACGGACCGTATCTGCAGCAGGAGCCAATCCCGGCCATTACCAGACTGACATAATGACCATCACGGCAGCCTCGACCATTATATTCTGATCGTTGCGCCTTTCCTCCACGGAAACAAAAACCCATGTACAACCTTCTTGCTGCCGTCGGTGTTCTCTGCGCCTCCCTTGGCGAAAAAGGTCAGGAGTATCTGGCCCGTGGACTCGCCTTCATTTTATTTGATGGGCTGCGCCTGCGCCGAAATCTGATGCTCGAAAATATTGCCATCGCATTCCCTGAAATGGATTCCGCCACCAGAACAAGGACCGCGCGAACCAGCCTTTATAACGTATGCCTGACCATGATTGAGTTCCTCGCTTCGAACCGCCGCAACATCATCAAAGATATCACCATCAAGAATCCAGAATACGCGCATGAAATTCTTCGCCGCGGCCAAGGCATGTACGCCGTGGTAACACACATGAGCAATTGGGAGGCTCTCGGATCGGGACTGACGCGCCTCGTTACCCCAACCCATGTGATTGTCAAAAAGGTTGGTGGACCTTCGATGAACCGGCGGGTCGAGGACCTTCGGGCGCACAACGATTTCTTGATCATAAAACGCAAAAAAAAGGGCGATGCCTACGCCGCAATCCGCAAAGCACTGGCAGAGAATCAGATCATCGGATTTGTTATGGATCAATCGCGCCCCGGTGAACCGAAGTTACCTTTTTTTGGAGTTCCCGCAAAAACCAACACGAGCCTTGCTGCCATCTGGGGCAAGTGCCCTGCACCGGTCGTCCCGGCGATGATCCATCGCATTCCCGGTACAAGGCGGCTGGAAATCGAGTTCTTCCCAGAAATACCTCTGGAAAAATCTGCCGACGAATCCGCGGACATCCTTCAGCATTCGGTGAAATTTAATGCGGCCGTCGAAACCATCATCCGCCGCCACCCGGACCAATATTTCTGGATGCATGCCCGCTGGAAGTAACCCAACCGTCATCCTGACCCTGAGCCTGAGCCCCGTCATCCTGAGCGTAGCGAAGGATCCTCTCTTCCCTCCTGACCAACAAGCAGATATGTTCCCCCCCGATGTTCATAACCCGATTTCAAATTGAATCAATGCTGCTTGCCTTGGCTGCCTGCGCGATCATGACCTTAACAGGCATGACTTATACAACCGCGGCCCGAGCGAACCCTCGAACCGAAACCATCAAAGTTGCTTTTTTGGAAGTGCGTGATGCCCGCGGCAATCTCGTCCGCGTTGAACCAAATTTCCCCTGGGCCCACATGGCCGTTTCAATCGATGGCGGCTGGTTGCACGCCCATCCCGCTACGGGCGTGGAATGGGTCTCTGGGGCAAAATTGGAAAACTATGGCCGCATTGCCCACGTGATCACCGTCCCCAATTGGTTCAAACCACGTTTGGATCTGGTCGATGGATTTATCGGCCAAGGATACGACCAGGAATTTTCCTGGAACAATCAGGCCCTTTATTGCTCTGAACTGGTGGCGAAGACCCTCGGGATTGCCCCAGTGCCGATGGTGTTTGATCCGCAGCTCTGGCCGCGCAGTTATTTGCGTTTCAACGGCCTGCCTGGAATCTCACCGGGACTTGTCTACCGGCGGCTGATCCAAGAATAAAAAACCATGCTTTACTTCCGACCGTGAACCAACCCAATGACCCAATTTCCACTATTCGATTTAATCCCCGCAGGAATTGAACCCACTTCGGACGATATCCTTGACGGGTTTTTGACCTATGCATCGTCAAAAGGCCTGTCCCTTTATCCGGCTCAAGAGGAAGCGATCCTCGCCCTCTACGATGGTAGCAACGTAATCCTGAACACGCCGACGGGATCTGGAAAATCCCTGGTCGCCACCGCCCTGCATTTTCACTCCCTGGCCCAGGGGCGACGTTCCTACTACACGTGTCCGATCAAAGCCCTGGTGAACGAAAAATTCCTCGCCCTCTGTCAGGACTTTGGCCCGGAACGCGTCGGCATGATCACAGGTGACGCATCGATCAATGCCCAAGCTCCCATTATTTGCTGCACGGCAGAAATTCTGTCCAATCTGGCCCTGCGCGAGGGCGGCAAATCCGGAATTCATGACGTCATCATGGATGAGTTTCACTACTACTCGGATCGCGAGCGTGGCGTCGCCTGGCAGATTCCCCTGCTCACGATGCCCCACACGCGTTTCATGCTGATGTCGGCAACCCTCGGCAACATGACTTTTTTTGTAGACGAATTACAACGTTTGAATGGACGCAAAGTCGCCGTCATCAAGACCCTTGAGCGCCCCGTCCCGTTGACGCATCAGTATCAGGAAATTCCCCTGCACGAGACCATTCAAGATCTGATGACCCGTGGCAAGTCGCCTGTTTACCTGGTCAATTTCACCCAACGCGAATGCGCCGAGCAGGCCCAGAACCTCATGAGCATCGAGGTTTGCACAAAAGACGAAAAGAAAATGATTGCCGCAGCCCTGAATGAGTTTGGAATCCGGTTTTCAAGCCCATACGGCAAGGACATCCAGCGCATCATAAAGCACGGCGTCGGCATCCATCATGCGGGCCTTCTGCCGAAATACCGCCTCATGGTCGAGCGCCTGGCCCAGCGTGGCCTGCTAAAAGTCATCTGTGGAACGGACACCCTCGGTGTTGGCGTCAACGTCCCCATTCGCAGTGTCCTGTTCACAAAATTATGCAAATACGACGGTCAAAAAACCATCCTGTTGAGCGTTCGCGATTTCCGTCAAATCAGTGGCCGCGCCGGGCGCAAGGGTTTCGACACCGAAGGCCTGGTCGTCGTGCAGGCGCCGGAGCACGTTGTTGAAAATCGCCGCCTTGAGGCCAAGGCCGGCCATGATCCCAAGAAGATGCGTAAAATGGTCCGCAAAGGCCCCCCTGAAAAAGGGTTCCTGATGTGGACCAAGGAAACTTTCGATAAACTTATTGCGGCCGAGCCTGAGCCTTTGACTTCGCAGTTTCAAGTGTCTCACGGCATGTTACTTAACGTCGTCTCCCGGCCGGGCGACGGCTGCCGCGAGATGCGTGCCCTGATCAACCGGTCCCATGAAACGCCCAATCAAAAAGAGCGGCATCGCAAAGTCGCGTTTCAAATGTTCCGCTCGCTGGTCGAACGGAAAATCATTGGATTTACCGATCCAGATCCGGAAACCAGACGGCGGGGACTGCAAATCAACCTCGATCTGCAAGAAGATTTTTCGATCCATCATGCGCTGGCACTTTACCTGATCGATACCGTCAAGTTGGTTGACCCCTACAGCGAAGACTATGCCCTCGACCTCCTGACCCTGGCCGAAGCCATCGTCGAAAATCCAGAGTTGATCCTGCGCCGCCAGTTGGACCGGTTGAAAACCGAGAAAATGGCCGAAATGAAAATGGAAGGGATCGAGTACGAAGAACGGATCGCAGAACTCGAAAAGCTTGAGTATCCCAAACCAAATCGCGAATTCATTTACGAAACCTTCAACGATTTTGCCGCCAAGCATCCATGGATTGGCCAGGACAACATCCGTCCAAAATCGATCGCCCGGGAGATGTTTGAAGGTTTCATGACGTTTGACGAATACGTCCGCGAGTATGACCTTCAGCGTTCCGAGGGGTTGCTCCTGAGGTACATCTCGGAAGTCTACAAAGTTCTGATCCAGACAGTCCCTGCTGCTGCCAAAGATGACATGATGGCTGAAATCATCGATTACCTTGGCATCATTGTGCGCCAGGTGGACTCGACGCTGTTGGATGAATGGGAAAAACTAAAACGCAGCGGCGAAGCGGGCGGCCTTACGGTCACGTCAACCCAGCCGGAGGCCCTGGAAGAGTTCGACATCACGCGTTCGAAACACGGATTTTCTGTGGCGATTCGCAACGAAGCCTTTCAATACATCAAGGCCCTGGCCCAGGGCCGCCTTCAGGTGATTGTCGACCTTTGCAAGGCCGTTCAGCAAGACCAGCCCTGGACGGTCGAAAAATTACGCGAATCGCTCGACTTGTATCGCGAGGATCACACCGGGCCGGTCACCGACCGGCGCGCAAGAGCCAAGGATCTTTTTTTCTTAAAAGAAGGTCAGGACAAAACGTTGAGTTCCGAACAAGTGATCTGCGAACAAGTGATCTGCGATGACGACGGTCACAACGACTGGAAGTTGGTGTTCTCTGTTGATGTTGCCGCATCACGCGCCGCCGGGCGCCCCGTGATCACGCTTCAAGAGTTTCAGGCAATTTAATTCCCGTCAGTGCAACAGTTGGCGTATGAGTAAGACGGTTTGCTCCAGCGGGATAAAATGACCACCCCTGAACGAATGAAATTCCACCGATCGCCCGCGACTCTGAAGATGATCCACATAGGCGGCAGACTCGTCAAAGTAACGCCCTTCGTCGGTCCCCATCAGCATGTGCAGAGTCAGTGACCCAGCATCTACGAGATTCGAAAAAAACACGAAAGGTGAATCGTTGACTGGAACCTCGCCGCCAGCGCCGATGGTCAGAATCCACGTGTGATGATGTTCGGGCTCGTCACCGTCAGACTGGACTTGCCCGCCCAATATCCCGGCTTCGAAAAGCCGGTTGATAAAGTAGCCACCACTCGAAAAAGCTAAAATTCCATGACGCTTTGTTCCAAGGCAACCCGCGGCGATGGCTTGGGCGTCAGAAAAATCACGAACCATCTGAGGCAAATCATTGCGAGGCCAATGCATCTTGCCGCTGGCATCGCGGTGGCGCGAGGCGACAACGGCAATACGCAAGTTCGCTCGGGCAGAAATGCTCCGGAGAACGTCCATTTCCTGCAGGTTCTCAGCGCCAGAGGCAGCCTGCTTCCCATGAAAGTAAATCGCCGCGTTGGCTGCCGTGGCGGGACCAATGCAAAAAAAATCCTGTCGAGGCGCGGCACCTTCAGTCCTGGAATTTCCTGACTGCATCATCAAAATTATAAAAAAAATAAATTTACGCAGGGGTTTCATGTCGTATCTTCATACCGTAACTTGATGGCACCGGTTCAAACGCCGGGGACTATTTCTGAATGACCTCTTCGCCTGTGACGGCGAAAACCGACAACCCTGGCAAATTCCAATTGCTGCTGCACAAGATATTGAAACGCATCCAACAGGGCATGATGCTCCTGATTGGGAAGGCCCTTCTGTGCAAAAAAACGGTCAATCACCAAATGAATCGATTCGATGGTTGATAAACACATCGCTGCGGGCTGCTTTCTGATGATGAACTGGGATTCCCTGTCGGGATTGAACTTCACCATCGGGATGGCCTGCAGGTTTGGACTTGAGCGCAGCATTTGATTCACGTGCTGCCACTTTGCATCCAACACCCAAACAAAAAGCTGCCGTGATCCGCCTGTTTCCCTTCCCATTTCTGCGCCCGTTTCGACATCGGCTTCGCCAAAACATTCACTCAAATCGACCGCGTCACGACTTGGATAGAGCATGACGTGACGCAGGCTCCGATCTGCCAACAGTTCGTTGACCCGAACATTTTTGGAAAAATCGATATCAACAAAGATCTGAGAATTTTTGATGCTCAGGTGTGTCATGCGCGCCGTGGCAATCGCGTTTCGCGCCTCGTAAGGGTGCTGCAGGATTCCGACGCCAAATGGCGCCGTGAACGGACGCAGGGCCTTGCAGTAGCAAGCTACCGCAGCCTTCCGGCAACGCGGACAGACCTCGCGTTGGGCGAATGCCACCAATGATTTATCAATCGCCAACTATTCCCACTCTATCGTGGCTGGTGGTTTACTCGTGATGTCATAGACGACCCGGTTGACACCCCGGACGTTTTGGACAATCTCACGAGCAACCGTGGTCAAAAATTCAAAGGGCAATTCGCCGGCCTCTGCCGTCATTCCATCCGTCGATGTCACCGCACGCAGGGCGACCACATTTTCATAGGTTCTGTTGTCTCCCATCACGCCGACGGTCTGGACCGGCAGAAGGACAGCAAAAGCCTGCCAGACTTTTGAATAAAGTCCGCTCTTTCGCAGGGCGTTAATAAAAACAGAATCGGCTTCCTGTAAAATCGCGACACGCTCTGGCGTCACTTCCCCTGGAATGCGAACGGCAAGACCGGGCCCAGGAAAGGGATGCCGGTCCACCAGTTCTGGTGCCAGGCCCAAAGCGCGGCCAATGGCGCGGACTTCGTCTTTGAACAGAAATCGAAACGGCTCGCATAACTTCAGCGCCAGGCGGTCTGGCAGACCACCGACATTGTGGTGGGTTTTGATGACTTTGGCGCCGGCACCGTGGCCAGCCGATTCAATCACGTCAGGATACAAAGTCCCCTGGCCCAAATGGGAAAAACCGTGAAGGCCCAAACTGGCCGCATGCTTTTTGTCTTCCGTTGCAAACGCCTCAAACAATTCAATGAACAGACGGCCAATGCGGCGGCGTTTTTCCTCAGGATCGATGACTCCTGACAGGGCTTTCATAAATTTTTCGCGAGCCGAAATCACGCGCACGTCACGCAAGCCCATCCCGCGCAGGGCATCACTGACCCACGCCACTTCATCCTTGCGCATCAGGCCCGTGTCACAAAAAACCGCCGTCACGCGATCCGGACCAAGGGCCTTTTCCACAACTGCAGCGAGCACCGTGGAATCCACACCACCAGAACAGGCAACCAAAACACGGCCATGAGGACCGACATCCTGCTGAACCTTTTGAATGGCCTCTTCCACCATCGTTCCGGCCGTCCAATCAGGACGCGCACGGCAAATATTCAAGGCAAAGTTTTCCAGGATCTGACGCCCGGCTTCCGTGTGTTCCACTTCGGGATGAAACTGCAAACCATACCAGGGCTTGCTGGCATGGCTTGCGGCTGCAAGCACACCACCCTGGGTCAATGCGATCTGGACCCAACCCTCTGGAAGTTGCTCCACATCGTCACCATGGGACATCCACGCAACAGAATCGCGAGGCACACTGCGCATCAGTGGATGGGACTCTGCCCCCGGGGAAAGCCGCACGTGGGAACGGCCATACTCGCGCTTGGCCGCAGCCCGGACGCGCCCACCGTGAACATGCGCCAGCAGTTGAAGTCCGTAACAAATCCCAAGCACAGGGACGGCGGCAGGAGTGACCCATCGCGGCATCAACCGCGCCCCTTTTTCCCCGACACTGTCAGGCCCACCAGACAAGATCACACCAATGGGTTTGAATGGCAGATGATCCAGATCCAAAACCTCATGCATCAGTTGCGCCGGATCATGAACTTCGGCATAGACGCCGAGCTCGCGCAATCTTCTGGCAATCAGCAGGGTGTATTGGGATCCGTAATCAAGAACTAAAATACCGTGTTTTTCAGTCTGCACCGATTTCATCGCAGTCATGTTTCCGTCCGGTAATTCGGAGCCTCGCGCTCAATGTAAACATCATGCACATGGCTTTCGCGAAAGGCGGCAGAACTAATTCTGATAAATTTCGCCCGCGCCTGCAGGGATTCAATGGTTGCGGCACCGACGTAGCCCATCCCCGACCTGATACCGCCTTGAAGTTGAAACAACGTGCTGGCCAAGGGGCCCTTGTAGGCGACACGCCCTTCGACCCCCTCGGGAACCAACTTTCCAGCCTCGTCCACATCACTCTGAAAATAACGGTCTTTGCTGCCGCGCGTCATGGCACCCACGCTGCCCATGCCGCGGTATACTTTGTAACTTTTGCCCTGAAAGAGGACCATTTCACCGGGCGCCTCGTCCGTACCCGCAAGCAGGCTGCCCACCATCACCGTGGAGGCTCCCGCGGCCAACGCCTTCACCACGTCACCGCTGAATTTGACTCCGCCATCTGCGATCACTGGCACGCCACGGTCCTTTGCAACGCGGGCACAAAGAAGCACAGCAGTAAATTGCGGCACGCCGATACCGGCAATAATGCGAGTCGTACAAATACTGCCCGGACCGATGCCGACCTTCACGGCATCAACACCGGCTTCGATCAGTGCAATGGTCGCATCGGGAGTTGCAACGTTGCCGGCAATCAATTCAAAATTATGGTGGCGGAAATCATGGCGCACGCGGCGCACCGCATCGATAACGCCTTGGGAATGTCCGTGGGCCGTATCGACCACGATGACATCGCAGCCGGCGTCCAACAGTTCTGCCGTGCGATCACGGAAATCTCCGCCGGCACCAACCGCGGCGCCAACGAGAAGCCTGCCGCCGGAATCTTTCGCGGCATGGGGATGCTGCCGGGCTTTTTGAATGTCCTTGATCGTAAAAAGGCCGACCAGTTTGTTGCTGGATTTATCGACAACGGGAAGTTTTTCGATCCGGTGCTTGTGCAATATTTCAACGGCCTGTTCCGGACTCGTCCCCTTGGGGGCCGTCACAACTTTTGCCGTCATGACTTCACGGACAGGGCGCTTCAGGTCTTTTTCAAAACGAATGTCGCGGCCCGTAACAATGCCGGCGAGTCCGCCGTGTTCAACCACAGGCAGGCCAGAAATATTGAATCGCCGCATGATCGCAATCACGTCGCCGACCGTATCTCCGGGTTCAACCGTGATCGGGTCCACCACCATACCGGCTTCGCTCTTTTTGACCCGCCTGACCTCGCGGGCTTGCTCCTCGATGCTCAGATTTTTATGGATGATGCCCATGCCGCCGGCGTGGGCCATGGCAATTGCTGTCGCACCTTCCGTGACCGTATCCATCGCAGCCGAAAGCAGTGGCATGCTCAGGGAAATATTCCGGGAAAGCTTTGAGGTCATCGAAACCTGGTGGGGCAAGACCTCGCTGTGCTGCGGCAGGAGCAATACGTCATCGTAGGTCAGGCCTTCGTCTTCCATGGCGAAGATCGAATCACCTGAATCCATCCTGAATTTCATGGGCGACTCCAGAAAGCATGGTCAAACTTCAATGGACAACAACTTGGCAGAAAGTTGCAGATCTTGAAAGCCCTCGCCTGGAACAAAGCACCGGGCCGATAAAAGTTCCTTGCCATAAACATGAATCGAGATCGCGTCATCACCGGCATACTGCTCGACGACGTGGCGGTCGAAATCCGGCGGCAAGACAAAGGTGACGCTATCTTCCGGAAGGATCATCTGGGAAATTTCTTCGGGGTCCTGCTCACATCGGGTGAACGTGGTGACGGCGATAGTGTTTTTAAGGACCCCTTCCACGCCCCAAGTCCCATGGTCGTGGATCGGGGTTTTCTGTCCCTGGGTCCAGACCATCATCATGATCACGAAACCAAGTTCCTGGTCCTTGTAGAGCATGTACCGGCCCGGACCTTCATGCTTCTCGTGAAGGCCGACCGCACGCATTTTAGGCAGACTTTTGCCCACGATGTCCTGGATGCGGGTTATTTCTTCCGGCCCGACAGGCCCGGAGGCAATAATCACACGGAGCTGATCGATCATCGACCGCATGGGTGTTTTCCCTCATCCATGAAATTAAAAATTCTCTTGTTCACTTTTTGCCTAATTCGCCACCGACATTCAAGCCCGGTTTAAGGTCCAATTTGGCCTCTGACCTTTTTTCAGACTGCATCGCCATGGCCGTGACCTTGCAGGAGGCCGGATCTTCGCCCATGCCAAGGGGCACAATGTCGAACCTGCGTCCCTCCATACCACGGGCGATCAGGGCCGCCCTTACCGATTCAGCCCTTTCACGGGCAATAAACAAAAGGTAGTCCAGCATCTCGTCCTCCGAGACGCCTTCTTTTTTCCGGTCTGCCTCGCAGTGAAAGCCCTCAAGGCGAATGTCCATGACGTCCGTCTTAACCCGCAGCCAGCCTGCAAACCGGTCCAATGCCTTCAGATCGGAGATTTTGTTGGTGCCTTGCTTGAAGGTGATCGATTTGACGAATTTTGGTTTGGGCATGGGCATCGGCGCATCTACATTAATTTCCGCTCCCGCCAAGGAAACTTCGGAACTGAACACGATCGCTCCAAGGGCTGCGACCAAAAAAAATCCACGCATATGAAAAAACCCCTTTTGGGCACTTAGTTGGCTTCGACGGGAACGACAGCGAAAAGTGTAACATCAACCAGCCCACGGTCCGTAATCTTCAGGGTCGGAATTACGGGCAAGGCCAAAAAACTAAGCTGCAGGAAGGGCTCATCCAAAACGCACCCTATCGCCTTGGCGGCGGCCTTCAACTTCCTCAGAACGTCACCCACTTCGGTTGGGGACAGGCTGGTCATCAAACCGCCCAAGGGCAGCGGCATTTCGACCATCTTTTCGCCTTCGGCAGTGCCTTGGGCCACCACAATCCCGCCATCGATTTGAATCAGGCGATTGACTGCCGCTGCCATCAAGTCATCAGACGACCCCACGACAATCACATTGTGGGAGTCATGGTTGATCGATGTCGCAATGGCACCCGAGCGGATTCCAAACCCTTTGACAAAGGCCACACTGCGCAGCCCGGTCCCATGATGACGCTCGAACACGGCGATTTTCAGGACGTCGTGCGCCGCATCGGTCAGGATCGCGCCTTGAACGACCGGCAGGTCCACCGTCAGCGAATCGGTGATGATCTGATGGGGCCGGACTCCGATCACCCGGGATTTCTGCGTTGTTTTGGCCGCGCTGGGGACTTTGAAGTCTGCCGGGCTCAGCGGTTTCAGATTCATGTTCACCGACCCGGCAAATTTCGGGGTCAAATCCGTCACTGCGGCCAGGGTCTTGCGATCAATCCGTTCGCCCCGCTTGAAAACGTCGACAATCCGGCATCCGCCGCGCCAGGTGGCCTGGCTTTCTCCGAGGACTTCACCCGATGCTGCCAAGGCCTCGACCACGACAAAATCCGCCAGATAACCTGGGGCAATCGCCCCACGGTCTTCAAGTCCGTAAGCCCGTGCTGGACCGAAACTGGCCGCCCGAAAGACATCTTCCGGGGGATGCCCTGCACGCAGCGCCTTGTTCACGATGCAATCGATGTGCCCCTCATCGGCAATGTCGGCCGGATTGCGGTCGTCGCTGCAAAAGGCCAGAACGGGGGCCGTGCGCTGACTCAGGATCGGCAAAAGCTCGTCGGCATCCTTGGCGCATGACCCTTCGCGGATGAGGACATGAATCCCCTTGCCCAGTTTTTCCCGGGCCTCGGAAATGGTGGTTGATTCGTGGCAGCTGTGAATGCCCGCCACGCCATAAGCATTTAGATCCTTCCCCGTCAGACCTGGGCAATGCCCGTCGCGTTTTTTCCCGCTAAAATCCTGGAGTTTTTCCATGATGTCCCCATCGCCGGCCAAGAGCCCCGGGAAATTCATCATTTCAGCAAGGCCCAGAACCCGGTCGTCTCCGACAAAGGGCTTGAGGTCCTTCGCATGCAAAGTCGCCCCGGCCGATTCCAGTTTCGCCTCGGGACTGGTCGATGGCACACAGCTGGGCACCATGACAAAAATATCGAGGCCGAAAAGATCCTTTAACAAGTGGCGGCTCGAGTCGACGGCCCACTGGATGCCGGCAACCCCCTTCACATTGGCGATTTCATGGGGATCCCACATGACCGTCGTCGTGCCACATGGCAGCACGGCCTCCTGAAAGCGCGCCGGAGTCATAAGGCTGCTCTCAATATGGACATGGGCGTCGATAAAACCGGGCACGATAAATTTGCCCTTTGCATCGATTTCCGTGACGCCTTCGTAGGATTCCTTCACCCCGACAATAACGCCGTGATGGACGGCGACATCGCCCTCGGCAAAAACCCCACTGAAAGTGTCCAGATATTTCGCATTTTTAATGACCAGATCGGCCTTGATCAAGCCACGTGCGGCGCGGATGGCTTCAGCCAGTTGACGTTGGTTTTGATAGCCGGCTTTACGATGGTTTGTGGTCATTGGGGGCTTCCAGTTCTCGTGATGTGCGGCAACGCGCGTCTTGGGCATTTAATATCAAACGCCGCATCATGGCAATTCAGCAAGCCAATCCTGCGCCGTGCAAACAAGCACTCCATGGTGTCCCGCGGCCGTACTTTTTTTGGCCAAATGCCTGACCCCCGGGATGGCGACCAGTTGAACGGCAGGAACATTCAACTTGCCCTGAAAATACAGAAGGCTCTCGCTTGGATTGACATCGCTCAGCTTGGTTTCGATCAGCAAAAAAGGCTGGCGGTCTTTAACCAGCAGAAAGTCGACCTCGCGCCGGTTCCGGTCCCGGATGAATTGAAGGTCCCACCCGCCCTCGCCCTGTTCACGCCAACCATGAACAGCCCGCAACAGGTCAAGAGCAACCATGTTCTCGAATTTGGCGGCTGGATCTTGAATCAACGCATAATCAAAAAGATAAAGTTTTTGTTCCTTGCTGATGGCACGGGAAATCTTTTGAGTCCATGGCGCAAGGCGAAATACGACATAAAAACGTTCCAGAACCAAAAGCCACTTTTTAACCGTGTCGAACGCGACCTGCAGATCCTGCGCCAAATTGTCCATGGACAAGGTTGCACCGACCCTGTGGGGAAGGATCAAAACCAGACGCTCCAAAAGATCGATTTTTTCGAGTCGCGTAAGCTGCCGCACATCTTCGCGGATAAGCTGGTTTCGATAAGTGTCGCTCCAGACACGGTAAAGCTTTTCGTTGCCGCTGAAAAAAGGATCCGGAAACCCTGAACATGCCGACAATTGATTCCATGCCTGGGCCGTAGCGGTTTTTTTCTCCTGCCCCGCCAAAAGAGGGTTCTGAATCCAATCTTCGTAGGCCAACGGTGGCGCACCAAACTCTGCGATAGTGAGTGGCCACATATGGAACAAATAATAGCGACCGGCGAGAGAGTCTTTGCCCTTCTGAAAAAAATCCAGGCGCCCGCTGCCGGTGATTAAAAATTTAACCTGCTGGGAATATTGGTCGTAGAGACCTTTAAGTAGGTTTTTCCACTCTGAATATTTGTGAATTTCGTCGAGAATAACGATCGGCCTTGCCTCACCCGGTCCGGCCACCAATCCGCTGAAATCGATGCCGGTCAAAATGGCCTTGCGGTCTGCCGCAATATCCCAGTTCAGGTAGAGCCCGGGTTGGCCAGGGTGCAGCTGCTTTTTTACAAAGGTCGTCTTTCCGCACTGCCTTGGTCCGCTGATAAACAGCATCTGAGGCGTCTTCTCGTAGAAATCAAAAATCCTTTGATATTTTGCTCTTACATCCATAATATCCAAAATCCCACAGGTGTCGGATTTTGTCAATCCAAATTCCGATAGGTATCGGATTTTGTCATAATGGCCGTTTTTACGGCATCCCACAACATGATGCGCGCCTCCAGGGCATCCCGCGTGGCCGACGTTGCGTCGTCCCATTTGTGGGAATCATTGCCGCACAATGACTCCAGGAGCCTTCGCGCCATCGGACCATGATTCATGCCGTCCACTTCGATGTGCCTCTGCAGGTAAAACTTGAAGTTTTCCTGGCCATCCACTGGCAGGCTTTCGGTCATGCGCTTGAACATCTCCGGAACGAGATCCTCGCGCCCCATCAAAAACGCCGCCGCAGTCACATGGACGGGACCATCGGCAGCCGCAAATGTACGCCGCACGAACAGTT
>Ga0214919_10000873_pt1 | contig 51124 bp, 54 predicted proteins | sample LL1503_MetaG_FD_177994 | JGI IMG/M metagenome (GOLD analysis project Ga0214919, IMG submission 177994) | Freshwater microbial communities from Lake Lanier, Atlanta, Georgia, United States - LL-1503 | ecosystem: Environmental > Aquatic > Freshwater > Lake | place: USA: Georgia | collected...
TATAATAGTATTTTATTTTTATTTCATTTTTTTTTAAATAATTCCAAATATGTTAAAATTCTAAAATTGTTATATCATAATAGTGTAATGCTTTCTATTGGTATTTTATCTCATTACGCCCCGAATACTTTATCCAAAACACTTTCTTCTTACAAAAGTCTATTTGAAATTACAGACGATATTTTTGCAGTACTCCAATATTCGGACAAGCAAAAAGAGGAAGAAAAAGTATGCGAAGAATTTCAAATTAGGTATATAAGTTTAAGTGATAACGGAATAATGGGCTCTGGTTTTAAAGCCATTTATGAAAATGCGAAATATGACTATATTCTTTTTTTAGAAAATGATTTTGAAATAGACAAAAATATCAATGTAAATGATTTTATTAATAATAGTATTCATTTTTTAAATTCAGGAATAGATGTCGTGCGAGCGAGAAGTAGAAAAAACGCAGGATATCCAAACTATGCACTTAATTTGAAATATAATGTCCCAGAAAGATATTTAAGTGAAACTATCTATTGGTTAGAAGACCCGGAGACAGTATACCCTGTTATATCAAGAATAACTCCAAAAATTGGCGATGATAAATGGTATGTATCAAGTTCTTCATATTGCAATTATACGAATAACCCATGTATTTACCGAAAGTCATTTTTTAAAGAAAGCGTTTTACCTTATTGCAAATTTAATTCAAATATAGAAAATGAGTTGACAAATATTTGGGCATCAAAAGATTACAAATGTGTGTATGGAGAAGGATTATTTACACACTGCAGAATAGACGGCCATGACTTTAATGAAAAATATTAAACAATTACATTTTATTAATATAAATGTCTATCCCAAAAGATTGTGTAAAACGATTAATGAATGATATTAAACAGTTGGGTACATCACCCCTAGATGAACACGGGATTTATTATAAACATGACGAGGAAAATATTTTAAAAGGATATGCATTAATCGTGGGAGGGGAAGACACTCCCTATTTTGGAGGATATTACTTTTTTGTTTTTAACTTTCCCAGCAACTATCCTTATAGTCCTCCGCGGGTAGATTTTTGTACGAATGATGGAAGAACGAGGTTTAATCCCAATTTATATACGAATAAAAAAACATGTCTTTCTTTACTTAATACATGGAAAGGTGAAAATTGGACATCGTGTCAAACAATATCTTCTGTTTTACTATCTCTTACAACTGTATTATGCAAAAATCCTCTTTTAAATGAGCCGCATGTCACGCCTTCTCACAAGGATTTTCATAATTATAACCATTCAATAGAATACGCAAATATTGATACGGCGATATGTGATATATTGTTAAAAAAATCCATATGCTACCCTTTTTTTGATGCCTTTGACGAAATAATGGAAGAACAGTTTAAAAAGAATGCTTCCAAGTTAATTGAATTTTGCGAAGAAAAATCCAAACTGTTTGAAGGGATAATAGTTGTCGGACTTTATCACATGACCACTAGAGTAGATTATAAAAAAACATTAGAAAAATTGTTATTCCTAAAAAATAAATTGAATTGATTTAAAACATATTTAATAAAGTTATACATTATGAAGTTTTGTAAAAATTGCAGTAACATGTACTATCTCAGCGTGTCTGAAGAGGACCCGGATATTATAACCTTTTACTGTAGAAATTGCGGAGACACAGAAAGCAATACGGAAATGATATGTATCTACAAATCAAGCTCGGAAGCGACAAATGAAGTAAACGAAAATGTTATCAATCGGTATACAAAATTGGACCCAACATTGCCGAGGATACATAAAATTCCGTGCCCGAAGGAGGATTGCCCTACACATACAGAGCATATTCCAAATGAAGTCATTCTCATACGTTACGATAACTCAAACATGAAATATTTGTATTTATGTTCCATTTGCGATTATAGTTGGAAGTCGGATGTATAAAATAAAATTGATTTTATATTAAAATTAAATATTGTATTATAGCACAATGAGTTACTTTGATAGCGATTCTGATAAAGAGAAGAAGGGGAAATACGATAGCGACGAAGATGACAAAGAAACAGACGACGAAAATGAATTAGAAATTGAAGACGATGAAAGTATTGAGGACGCATTTGATTTGGACGGAAACATTGAATCTCTTGTTCCCGGTAAAGAAAAAAATACGGAAATAGACGAAGAAATAAACGAAGAACTGTTGCAGAATGAAGATTTTGATGTCTCTTCGGACGAAGAGGATGAAACTTATCTGCAAAAATTCAACAAAGAGGTTAACCGTAATTATATAGTGGAAAATCACCCAGAATGCGTGGTTCATAACAATCACGAAATTGAGACATTGTCGGCTGTAACGCGCGATGAAACAAATGCAATTATTGATGATAATCATCGCACTCTTCCAATTTTAACAAAATATGAAAAAACGAGAATTATCGGGCAAAGGGCAAAACAAATAAATCAGGGTTCGCAACCATATGTGGATGTTCCGACTGGCGTAATTGACGGCTATATTATAGCAGAAATGGAGCTACGTCAAAAAAAAATTCCGTTTATTATACAGAGACCCCTCCCCAATGGTTCCAAGGAATTTTGGAAAATAGAAGATTTGGAACAAGTTGATTTTTAATTAAATAGATTTTATGTTTTGTTATAATGAAGGTTGCCTTATGCTTTAATATTCATTATAAAAATTTACTTGTAAAAGAAAAATTATGGAAGGAATGGGTTTACTATAATCGTGATATCATTAATATTTATTTTCACTGTAAAAATGCGCCTATATCTTCTCCGTGGATAAAAAAACATTGCATTCCTTCTAAATTAATGAAACCAACAAGTTATTTTCACATTGTTCCTGCCCTAATGTCTCTTTTATCGTATGCATATAAAGATACAAAAAATATATGGTTTTGCTTATTGACTGATTCCTGTGTCCCAATTGTTTCACCCGCAGAGTTTAGAAAACTTTTTTTTCAGTATTTTTCAGCAACTATTTTTCATTGGTCTCCTCCAGCGTGGAATATACAATATCATAAAAGGGCCAATTTATTTGTTTTGCCTGAAAAATATCATTTGGCAAATGACCCGTGGTTTGTCATTACCAGAACAGATGTGTATCATTGTTTAAATTTTACTAATCAAAAAATGTATGAAATAATTACTAAAGGGATTATTGCTAACGAAAGTGTTTTTGCTATAGCACTCCGATATTACAAAAGATTAGGACACGTAATCAACCAATCATCTTCCTTATGCGATTGGTCAAGAATGAGTTCTCCTACAAGTCCATATGTATTTAAAAATAAAAATATAGAACAAGATAGACAATATATTTCTTCTAAGCCCAACCTCGCCCTTTTTTTAAGAAAAATACACCATTCCTTTCCCGATAATATAATTGAAGAATTTTTATACCCCGTCGGTTTTAAAAGGACAACATATACCAACGAACTTTCGCAAATTACTTATAGGAGCTATAAATTCCCATATTTTATGGTATTTTTGGGCTCGGCTTGTATATTTTTAAGTTTTTCTATTTTCAATATTTTTTTTAAAAATTGAAAAACAAAAATATTTGTTTTAAAATATAAAATAAAAGACCTGATATAATCATGGGAAACTCTGTAAGCGCAATGTTGCTTCCTACGCAAAGCGGAAAAACCGGCAGGATGAAGGAGCTTATTCGGAAATATCAATTGTTCGTGCTTGAAGAAGAATTTGGCAGCCCTATTTTGAATATTATCATCTCTTCAAACAATACAGCTTTGGTCAACCAGACAATGACGAGAATGGAAAAAAAGGAAATGTACGAGTTGGATGAGCTATCGGATTTTGAAGATACAGAATCAATGGATGAGTTGGATTTCACAGAAAAAGTGCTCGCTTGGCATTCCAAAAAGGAGATTATGGTGGATGGAAAACTAAAAAAGATAACAGAAGATTATATTTATGCGCAGATTTTGGACGAAGAGTGCACCACGTTGGTTTGCTGTGCAAATTCAAATAGATTTGCGGCAATTACAAGTTTATTGAATCGTTTGGAAGCATCGCGAGCATTTGGAAACAGAAAAATTCATATTTGGATGGATGAAGGAGACGATTATTTTGGTCTTTGGAAGGATATGCAGCCAGACAGATGGTCAAAAGTGGAAAAAATAACGGTGGTAACAGCCACATTGGATTCCTGTCTTAGAGAACTCGGCGAAATGAAGATTGTCCCCTTTGAAAATACGTACAATTCGGAAACGTACCAATCGTCGCGAAATTGTCATATAATTCGCATTTCAAGAAAAGAGGGAGAAGGTGCAGTATCTTACTTCCAGAAAGTTTTTGAAAGGAATGTGTTTCAAGCTGGCGATATCTTATTCGCACCAGGCGACAAGAGAGTGAAATCACACGATGAAATTGCAGAATTTTTAACAAAGGCAGGATTTATCGTTTGCAAGCTTAATGGGTCTTCAAAAAAAATTACATATCCCGAAGAACTTTATTCCATCTTTGGCACAGAAGAGGTGTTTACCGACGAAGCGATTGGCGTGCAGATTGCAAGAATATATAATGAAAAGGGTTACCGTAACTACAAATTTGCTATTACAGGACACGAATGCATCTCGCGAGGGATTACTTTTCAAATGGGAGAAGTTGAGATAGATGGCGTTAAACAGTCGTGTCCATTCTTCATCAGTCATGCAATTATTCCGCAGATAAATGATGATGCGCGAGCATACCAACTTATAAGTCGCGTGTTTGGAAACGTGCTTCAATACGAACATCGCGTACCAGTAATTGCCACCACTCCAGAAATGATAGAGACGACTAAACGAAGCGAATATATCGCAATGAATATGGCAAAAATATGTTTTGAAAGGAATACTGAGCTCATAACGACCGAAATGGAAGAGTTCAAGCATTTGCAGCCTAAACAGACACAAGACGAAGGTGGATTAGACCAGTCTAAGCTTACTGTTCCAATTGTGGTAGAATTGACGGACGCAGACATGGAAATAATGAATAGAATCATGCCCAAACGTGGAGGAGATAAGAAGCGAATCATTTTAAATTACTTAAAAGGTGCATTGGAAGGCGAAATGAGAGAAATGGTTGAAGGTTTTGAATGTACCCAAATAACCGCTCCAAAAGCAGACAAGTCATACAAAAAAACAGTAGAAGCAGCATTGAAAGCGGCTAGGGAGAACAAAAAATTTACATTTTTGCAAATCAGTGAAGAAGATAGAATGAAAAATTCATGGCAAGCCATCTTTGACACCCGTGGAAACCGTCTTATATTTGCCATGTATTTAGGAGCATAATACAGAGAGTTGTTGTAAATATTTTAGTTGTTAATTTTATATGTGGAATGATGTTTTAACTGGTTGGAAAAATGGTATTCCGTTTACCTATCCCGCTGATATAAAATATAGGTTTGAATGGAATACAAGTGTATTAAAAACAGGTAAGGAAGAGTATAAAGAAAAATTTAAAATAAATAAAAATTTACCCACCGTTCAAAACTTTTATGAATTTCAAGAATATATTGCAAAATCCAAAAATAAATATGTAACCTCCTTCCCCAATTTAAATGGAGATACCATGTTAATTGTTCCTATGCCTTATACTGGAAAAAATTATGCCACATTAAAAGATTTTATAGATAATGCTCCTCAAATTCAACAACAGGAATTTTGGAAAGAGGTGGCCCGAGTAGCCAGGAAATGTATGAAAAAAGGAGATGTATGGATAAGTGTGCATGGAATGGGTGTACATTATACGCATGTAAGAATATCATATAGTCCTAAATACTACTTTAGCACCTCCATCTAGCATCGCAGTTTAAACATGACACAAAGGTTGTCATGGGTTCATCTGCGCTTCTTGTCTGTAGTTGATAATAAGTTGTTTTATTCAAATGACATTTTCTACACTTGAAAGAGTCTGTGGCAGCTTCAATTGTTGTTTCATACTTATTTTTATCCCGAAGCATTTTTCGTTGAATAGCTTCTTCCCATTTTTTTGAATTCAGCTCCTGATGTGTCATAAAAGCCACTTGCTGGGACGGCACTTCTTTGTTACGTATTTTCTCAAGAATTTCCTCCGTGAGATTCAGCCAGATAGTACGAAGTCTGTCTATGTAAATAATGCAAAAGAATTTATTTTCCCATTTTTTAACAATCCGGCGTGCAGAAGCTTCCCGAATCGTCCAATTGTAAATTCCCTTTTCAAGATTTACAGCCATCTTTTCTTCCATTTTGTCGCTAAACTTGGAGACGATATTTTTGCGAAATACAGTAGAGTCTGAAATCTTCATTTTATGTCTATTTGTAATATTAGTTTTAAATTCAATTTTATTGCTTTTAGTTTAAAATAGATTTTCCCGAAATCTAAAATCTAAATTAAAATATATATGGCAACTCTCAAAAAAAGATGTAAGAGAATGACAACTAAAAAATACACAACTAGGAATTCTCCACCATATCCAGCAAATAAATGTTTAAGGCAAATTAAAGCAGGAAATGATGGTAGTATGTATATTTCCAAACGCAATGTTAACAATGTATATAGATGGGTAAAATTATAAATGACAGAATGCTTCAGTCTACGTAATCTTCCTCTCCCAATTCAGAATCATAATTTAACAAAGATTCGTCCACGTCTTCGTCACTTACAACAAAACCATCTTTTAAATAGCCACTTGATTTTAATGAGTCATCAATATGGTCAAGCTCATCGCTTTCATTATCATCTTCTTCCTCTGCATCTTTTAAATTTTCAAATCCACCGAATAACGTTTCGTATACCACATTCCACAAATTTTTTGTGAGAGAGATAAATTTCTCTTCACGTTCAGCAATCAACACACAATTTCCAAAATACAGAGTCGTGTCTACCGGCGGCGGAAAATCATATTTATTTTCTGTATTTGCCTTTCCTTTTGTTTTTGCATACAATGAAATATTTGTAGGGGCGCCATTAATATTACACTTCCACGTCGTCTGATTCAAAAAGTCATCGCCCTTTTTGAAACCTGCTTTTTTATACAAATTTTCAATATCTAACTGAAAAACATCCATTTGTTTTATTTCACCATTTTTTTGCACGATAATGATAGACGTTTTTTCCATTTTATTTATTTATATATTGATTTTATATTATTTTATATTGTTTAATTGTATAATCACGAATAACAAAAGAAAAAGAGGTAAATATTTAGGTCTTATTCAATAGCCAAATTTTAACCAAAGGAATACGGACAACCATTGTTTGTGGAGGACAAAGCCCATCTTATTGTTTAGCAATGTTAAACTTCCATATATTTAACCCAGAATTAGTAAATATTGTTATCTTACCTCATAGTAAACGTGGTGTTAAAAGTAATCAAGAAGCCGAAAATAGAACTAAACGAAAAAACAAACCAAAGGAAGTAAAAAAGTCAAAAAGAAAATGAGTTCAATACAACCTACTTAACTATTTTTACATATTAATGATGAGAACAATTATAATATCTATTTTAATCGTAATTGTGATAAATTATATTGTTCATTTTTTGAAAGATTCTTTTACGCAACCGATGGTAAAATATTTAGAAGTGTCTGTTCCAAAATATTCTGACATAGCCCCACAACAACCTGTTAGTCAAAGTATTGACCAAAGCACTCCAAGTAAGCCAGATATGAAAGATGAATTATCCAATTTTTTAATGTCAATAAACATTTAAAAAAATGACGAGTTATAATAAAAATGTACACGCCCCAAGATTTTCAGCGTATTATAAAATCGTTTCCGAATATCAAACCTTGTTATGAAAAAATAAGCCATAACAAGGTTTCTAAACAATGCATGTTAATTCCGTATGGTATAAAATGTTATATATGGTTCACTCAATACAAGAATGAAAACGTCTGTCTTGTTTTAGAAATATTTAATAAAAAAATCAACCGGGTTTATCGTGTTGGCATTCACTACGATTCTTCCTTGTGTGCAGAAATGGGAACTATTTTATATGGAACCATTTTTATGAATTATAAATACAAGTTGAAAATGATTTCAGTAGAAAATATATTGTATAGGAATAAAATAGTAAAAGCGACACATGAAGAAAGAATTAACATGATTTATCAATTGTTTAAGAAAAAGATTAGGTCTAAGAAAGTAATGATTGGGTTTCCTATCATGATGAATACAGATGATATAGGGCCAATTGATGATTACAAAGTACAATATTGTCAATATCAAGACGGTGAGACGATTGTGAAAATTCCATTCAAAGTATTTGAGAAAAAAGAAAAGAATAAAAACCGGGTTTTTCGGGTTCGGCCCGGAACTCAGAATGAAATTTATAATCTGTTTGACAAAGATACAGACGAGTTTGTAGATATTGCGTTTATTCCGAATTATACAACGAGTTTAAAAATGAATAAATTATTTAAGGAAAAAGTGATAAAATTGGAAGAATACGAAGATAGCGACGACGAAGAAACGGGAGAAGAAAAAGAATTATTATTGGAATGTGAATATCATGAAAAATTTAATAAATGGACGCCTTTTTTATAATGATATAGTATGAGTACAACAATTGAAAATGACGAACCTAATTCTTTTAAAGAATTGTCGCGTGATGAACAAACTAAGTATAAATCATTTTTATCTATAATATATAACATACCGGATACTTATAACGACGGCGCTTATGATCCCCTTTACGGTAGACAATTTAAAGAATATTACGGTTATTTTAAAAAATACAATCCAAATGAATTGAAACTTATTGAAAACTTAAAAGTATGGTGCAATAATAAAAATGTAACAAACCGTTTTACACGATTTTTTTATCGTCGTAAAACGCGTAAAAGTGATGCATGTCTGGATTGTGAAAATATAACGAACCAGATAATTATTTTATATTACATGTATAATGAAAACAAAAAAAGGGTTCGGGGAAGAAATGCATTTTATAATTTTATCCGACAAAAGAATGATGATTTGGGATTCCCAACAGACGTATTTAAAAGTATAACAACCTTTAAAAGATTTGTTCGTTCATCGGAAAATTCTGTTCTACTTTCTGTTCAACTAGAAAAAATAAAAAAATATTTATTAGAACAGGTTTTTCCGGAGTTGGTTCCAAAAAACAATGAATCAGTAAATTTTGCGAGAAGTGAATCAGTAAATTCTGCGAGAAGTAATTCATTATATCCGGAACATTTTAGATTGTCGGCGGAATATCCCACCCTTGACCAGTCCCATTTAGAGACTTTCTGGAAGCAAATAGAAGACGATAGATTGCCGGTGGACGATAGATTGTCGGTGGACGATAGATTGTCGGTGGATTCAAAAGCTTCCACTGTTGACCTGTCAAATAATCAGTGGAAACTAAACGGTGATTCGGACCAATTATCGGACAAACCTACGTCTTCAACTGGTGGAAAAACTAGGCGTAGACGCCGAACAAGACGGCGTAGAAATAAATAATTTCAAAATTACAAATATTTAAGAATAAACACTCATTTCATCAAAGATAACACACATCTCTGTAAATTTCCAAGAATAGCATAAATGGAATCAAGTTGTTTTTGAATATCATTTTTCACTATAACTTCTACAGACTCGTCTTCACTCTCATAATCAGACTCTCCGTCTGTTTCTCCCTCGCTTTCACTCTCATAATCAGACTCTCCGTCGCTCTCGCTTTCACTTTCATATATATAATCTTCGTCTGATTCCCTATCAGTTTCCTCGCTCTCTGACTCTTCGCTATCTGTATAATTACGTCTCTCAAACCGAATATGGCCTCTAGAAATGTTATCCCTTTCATCCAATACTCCTTGCCGAATTAATTCTAAACAAACATTTTTAGCATGGCGATGACAATCGCGTCCAATCATATCTAAACATTCGCCCGAAAGGTATTGATTGCGCACATCAATTTGTTCTTGAAAACTCCAACCTCTAAAATCGTTGCGACAAGTAGATATCATCTTTTATTATTACTACGAAAATATTTATATTCTTTAAATATATAAACGAACTATATATTTAAAAATTAGCGGAAACGATTAATAATGTTTACGATGTCAGTATCAAATGAATTTAATATATTATTCACTGAATCATTATTTAAAATTTGTGTTGCGATATTTCCTAATAATTCACTATTTGCATTTGCCGGTGGAGGTATCAAAGGCTCTCTTGGCTCTCTTGAGATATCATGCCTACACACCGGGCATGTTGTATTTGTCTCAAACCATGTTGTTAATTGTGCACTATTAAATAAATGTTTACAGTGATTTATCATTGTCACTTCTTGAGCACAATCAAAAACTTCTAAACAGATGGGACATGATAAATTATTTGGCCCCTCAATATCTTGAAAAATATGTCTGCTGGTTTCTCTATCAATCGTGGCCTGTGATAATATTTCTTCTCTTCTCGGAAAATAAAAATAAAGGACATCTTCTGTTCTCAAATTTGTCTCTCTTGTCTCTCGCAAAGGCTCGTATCTTTGTCTTCGTTGCATGTCTCTTTGAATTCCATTAATACGATTGATAATGGTTGTATTTTCTCTCTGTAGCCTCTCTGTAATAGAAAGTAATCTATGAATATTATTATTATTTGTAGTTAACTGTCTATTCATCAAGGTTATTTCGTTTAATGGATTCATTATAATATTTATTTAAATATAAATGTTTAAATGTATATTAATTAATGTTTTACGAAAATAAAGGTCTTTCTGGTCTAACAAATCTGGGAAATACATGTTTCGTAAATTCGTGTATCCAAATTTTATATCACACATACGAGCTAACAGAGTTTTGCGAGCAATTGCCAAAACAAGGAGTTTCCGACGATTATTTATTGCTAAAAGAATGGTTGGATTTGCGCGATATTTTATGGAGTAAAAAATGCATTGTATCTCCGGCTCGTTTTATTCATATTTTGCACACAGTTTCTTCCAAAAAAAACATTCCTATTTTTTCCGATTTTTCGCAAAACGATTCTTCCGAATTTCTTGCTTTTTTATTAAATACATTTCATTCGGGGCTTCCTAAAATAGAACCTAAATCAACCAAATCAAGGGCAAAATTAAAAGGAATTGATAAAATATGCGATGATTATGTGAATTCATTGATGAGAGATAATGAATATTCCAAGATAGTTGAATTATTTTACGGAATCAAAGTTTCTATTCTTCGCACAGAAAATAGAGGTGTTATTTCAACAAAACCAGAATCCTTTTTTGTTTTTCATTTGCCTATCCCAGAAAAAAATGAGCCAACCATTGAAGAATGTTTTGATTTATACATGGAAGATGAGTTATTGGAAGGAGAGAATGGCTTAATTAATCCAGAGACAAATAATAAGGAAGATACTACTAAAACAACCGTTATCTGGGAATTCCCTAAAGTATTAATTGTAGACTTTCAGAGATTCAAGTTGTATAATCATAATGCGAGAAAAAAACAAAATTTTATACAGTATTCTACTCGCCTAGATTTGACAAAATATATAAAAGGGAAAAATGAGAGAAAAACGCAATATGAATTATATGGAATAAGTAATCATTCTGGTAATGTAAATGGAGGACATTATACAAGTCATATTAAAAATCAAAATGGAAAATGGTACAACTATAATGACACATATGTAAAAGAGATTCCCGAATCCGAAATTTTTTCACCAAAAGCTTATTGTCTCTTTTACAGAAAAATATAATTTATATATATAAATGTCAAGTTCATCTGCAACCGTAAATACAGAAGATTTGTATTCATATATTGACATGTTTTTTCAAAAAAAATATATTCTAACAGTGATTATTATTATTGTCATTATTTATCTTCTTTCAACTCTTGGTAAATCAACTCCCAAGTATTCAGATAATTATTTAGGGAAATCTCAAACCCCCTCCGGAGGGATATTAACTACTCTAATACTAATATTTATCATTGTTTTAGTGATTGCTGGATTACTCCAATTTTTTTTCGGAATCAATGTAGTCATTAGTTTTAAAAACTTTTTCAAAAAAGAAGTAAAACTTGTTGCCACCGAATTACCTTTAGGTAACACCGGTCATGTTCCTCAAATTCTTCATACAAAACAAGTATTTAATATACCTGGAAATAATTATACCTATCAAAATGCACAAGAATTGTGTAAAGCTTATGGAGCAGATTTGGCAAATTATTCCCAAATGGAAGATGCATATAAAAGAGGTGCCAACTGGTGCAATTATGGTTGGTCGCAAGACCAGATGGCCTTTTTTCCAACACAACAATCTACATATGATAATTTACAACAAGTAAAAGGTCACGAAAATGATTGCGGAAGACCTGGAATTAATGGGGGGTATATGGCCAATCCGTTTAATAGATATGGTGTTAATTGTTATGGAGTAAAACCTGCCATTAATTCCGAAGAAAAAGCATTAATGAAGATTAATGAATCTCAACCGGAAGACGCCCAATTAAATGCAAGCGTCAACTTTTGGAAAAACCAAATTCCGCATATTTTAGTATCGCCATTTAATTCAACAACTTGGTCAAAATTATAATTTTCTGGTACCGCGCTTCCGGACTTGTGTTTTATTATGTTTTATTTTTGATTTAATTGTATTTTTATTCGCTTTTTTTGATTTTTGTTTAGGTTTGGGTTCGGGGTTGGGTTCGGGGTCGGGTTCTTTATGTTTAGTTACCACCTTGTTTGACGCATTTACATTTGTCAAATCTAACAAAGCATCATATAGTCCAGTGCCAATATTTTTAACTTTAATAGGGTCAACAATTTCATCAGTTGATTTAGAATGATTTGACAAATATATTAATCCACTTGGAACAGCTAACCCCCCAAATGAACCTCCATTTAAATTATAGGATACAGGAATATTGTTGTTTAAAAAAGATGACTCTATTTCAAACCCACCCCCTGTTATTTTATTATCCTTTTCTGTAAAAATCATATCGTTTTCCGTGAACATTGTATATTATATGTTTTTTTTTTCATATAATAAACTTAATTATCTTCTATAGGTTCTCCTTCTACGATAGTGTCTACCCTTGCGCCTTGAATAAATATTACGTTTAGGTTTGTACCTATTTTGCGCAGCCAAAAGGAGACCGGGTGTTAGCGCTGTGCCAATAACACCTGCGAGACTTCCTCCGCGCCTACGCCCCCCCAAATGTTGACCCCATGCATTAGGTCCACTGCGATTATTTATGAGAATATTATTGCCAGTATTTTGGTTATAATCGCGCCCTGGGACAAAAGTATTTGCTGTTTGTGTGTGTGGACCACCAATCACTCTATTTTCCCATCTTGAACCCATATATTATGTTAAAATAAAATTATTTTTTAAAAGTATTATTTCTTAATAAAATAATAAGAATAATGAAAATAAGAATAAAAATAAGAAATACTAAAAAAATAATAATATAAATATACGGGTAAATTTCATAAATTATTAAATCTGTCAACGGTGACAAAATAATTTTAATTTCATTTTTTACATCCTTGCTTTTTAATATTTCAAGGCAATTTTTTATAAATTTTTTATTAATCATAAAACATATTGTGTTAATAATATTTAAAGTTTATCTCAAAATAAATTTATGGAAGTATTAGATATCTCAACATTTGATTCTACTAAATTAAAAATAAATATACCATCGCAAAGTGAAGATGGGCAGTTTAGCAAATTGGTTTATAATAATTCACCCATAATTATTCAAACGCCTATATCATTAACAAAACAAGGTGTTATTAAACATGGCAAAAAATTAGTATGCGATTTAATGTTTAAATCCATTGAAACTGAATTTCTAAATTGGTTTGAACAATTAGAAACAAGTGTCCACACTATGTTATTTAATAAAGGAAGCGAATGGTTTGAACAAAAATTAGAATTGGTTGATATTGAAAACTTATTTTCAACGCCGGTGAAAATTTTCAAGTCAGGCAAGTATTATCTATTGCGTGCAAACTTAAAAGAAACTATTAAGGTGTTTAAAGAAAATAATAATATTTTTGATTTAACTTATTCGGATATAACTTCCGAAAGTAATATTATTTCTATACTTGAAATTAAAGGAGTTAAATATACAAATAAGGATTTTCAATTTGATATAGAAATAAAACAGATGATGATTGTTCAACCAGACCCTTTTTCGCAAAATTGTTTTATTAAATTAAAACGCACCGAAAAAGAAGAGGAAGAGAAAGAAACAATTCCGGATTTAGGAAGTAAAATTATGAAAATAGATATAGATAATATAGTAAATGAATTAATAGAAAAAAAAGACATTGAAATAGATTTAAATATATCAGACCCCATTGAAATACCTGCCATTAACATATCTGAACCACAATTAGAAGAATTAAAAGTAGAAGATTTGGGCAATTTAAATGATTTAGAGATGTTGGATTTTAATATTGATGCTCCTCCTATAAAAGAATACCCCGAAGAATATCAAACTGCAAAAAAGGAAGCAAAGGATGCAAAGGAGAGAGCTATCTCAACATATTTGAAATTAGAAGAAATTAAGAAAAAATATAAGATTGAGGATGAAAGTGATGAAAATGTTGATTTATAATTTTAAATAAAAATTATTTTATTATTAAGATATTATAATGAAATCCATGAATAGTTTTTTTAAAAAAAATGGGTTTGTTGGTGGAGTTACTATTATTGTTATTGTTCTTGCAATTGTTGTTATATTGTGGAATAAATTAGTTTCAAACAAACGTGGCTCTGAAAGCATGTATGGGTCGGTGGGACAATATGCAAACATACAAGCTGCAAATGGGGCAAATCCAAACAATCCTATAAAACAATATCAACCAGTTAAAAAAAATCAGTTAAGTCAAAATGAACTTCTTCCAAATGATACAAATAGTGACTGGGCGGCAATCAACCCATCAGGAAACGGAGAATTAAACAATATAAATTTACTAAAAGCCGGTTCTATGATAGGCATTGACACTATAGGAAGTTCATTAAGAAATGCTAACTTGCAGATACGCTCCGAACCACCAAATCCTCAACTCAATACCGGTCCTTGGAATCAATCCACTATAACTCCTGATTTTATGCGAGTGCCTTTAGAAATAGGTTGTGGAAAACAATAAATTAAAATGATATAATATGAACAAGATATTATATTATTGCCTTGGGTTTATCGTATTATTTTTTTGTTTAAAAATATATTCACAGTCTGATATTTTTAACTTAAAATGTATCATATCAAATGTGGATGGAAATAGGTATTGTGTTCGCGACAGAAAAGACAAACATAGGTCAGCCGACTTGCTTGCAAAAGTAAACCTAAAATGCCAACAAATTGTAGATTATTTGAAAAAAGAATTTCCCACAGATGAAAGGATAAAACGCTTAAATAACGGTTTTAATCCAAAAAATATCAACGAAACATTGCCGACAAGTAAACTGACCGCCTATAGTGAAAATAAAGGAGAAAAGGTTGCCTTTTGTTTAAATAAAAAAAGCAGCCCTAAAGATTCGGATAATGAATTGATTGATATAGAGACATTGACATTTGTCGCTTTTCATGAACTAACACATATTATGTGCAAAACTTATGGTCATAATCAGGAATTTTGGGAAAATTTTAAATTTATTTTGGAAAATTCAGAAAAAGCGGGAATTTATACATCCAAAGATTACAAAAAAGCTCCAACCGAATACTGTGGCATGACCATTTCTGATAACCCATATTATGATTTATAATTATATTTCAATCAATTTCACCCTTTTCTTTTTATACTCTGTTTTAGATTGTATTTTATAATTTACCAAAAAATCAGTAAAATCAATTGGTTCCTCAACTATATCGCATAGTAAAACATCTCTTGATACGAATATATCATTGGAAATGTATTTATAGGTGGGAACTTTATTTTCTCCTAATCCTGGAAGGACAACAAAAACAATATTATCATCTACTATATTTGCAGTAAAATTGTATCTTTTTGTATCCTCCATATTTTTTATGATAAACGAAGAAATAAAAACGGCAGAAATGCCAACATGTTTAAAAATAAGCCACAAATCAATAATAGATAAAAAATAATTATCATCATTAATCATATTGTTTAGAGCAACTTGTGGATGTATTTTTTTTTGCAATTGAAGTTTTGCTAACCCATTTTTACCCTCATTTTTTAATAAATCAATCACTTTGTTAAAATATTCGGTAAATATTCCCAGATATTCTGTTTTTATAGGAGGTTTATTTCTAACATCTATGATATCTTTTAATGTCACATCTTCCGTATGTTGTATATATTTCAACATTTGATTATTAATATATTCTTCGTAAAGTATTCGCGAAATATCATTTTCGTTGAATTCTCCACGCGTTCTCAATATCTCTAATACAAATGTATACGTACACGAAGTCAAATATTTATTTTTGTCATAATTATTCATACCCCGTTTTACTTCGGCTGGCTGAAAAAACACTTCTGTAAAATTAGATGGAAAACATTTTTTCCATTTCACAGAATGTATAGGCTCACTTTTTTTAATATAATTAACAATTTCGGCTGGCTTGAGCATTTTTTGAAAATCTATTTCATTATCATAATCTTTTTTTATTATTGGTTCAGCATTGTCGTAATCAGTGTGTTTTGATACCATAGCTTCTAAATTTTCAAAATATTCTTTTGTAAGCAATTGCTGCATAATATAAAGTTCATCTCTGTGAATTGTTAATTTTGCTGGATTAAAAATTAAAAATGAATTTGGATTTTGCAAGTTTTGAATAATAGATTGATAACGTGTTAAATAATCAGACAATTTTTTATAATATTTTATTTCATTGTCAGTATTGTTAATCAAATTTAATTTTGGAAAGGTCATTTCACAATCATTGATAAAACAATTGCGGATTTCATGAATATCAAATTCTTCTGCAAATTTTACTTTTCCTATCTCTCTTAATTTTAATTCAAGAGACGCCTTATCAATTTTCATTTCAACAATTTGAGTTAAAATATCTTTAAATGTAGGTTCATTTAATAAAAAAATAAAATACGAAAAAAAGAGCCTCTCTAATTCGGATTCTGTCTTTATTTTTTTAACATATTCCACGCGCTCATTATCTTCGCCACGAGACGCATCTACCTCATTGTGATTGTAAGATTCCAGTGTTTCTATCGTTTGATTACTTTCTACTACATTAATAGGAGGGTCAATTTGCACAAATTGATTTGTGTTTGTTAAAAATCCAACTACGTGTTCTTCTTCTACAATTTGTAGAAAAATATCACAATGCAGAGACTTTTCCGCTTCGTTGATACTTGTTAAAAAATTTACAGTATTTTCATATGTATTCCACTGAAAATCCGTTATAAAAACATAATGATACGGATATGTTTCAGAATAAGGAATGATAGAACTCGGAAAACATGGAATAAACCCATTAATCCCATTGTATTTTACAGCAAGTCCAATTACCTTACTCTTTAAGTTAACAACTTGATTTGTTATTTCACATTTAATAAACTTTAAAATATTAATCAATCTTGTTAACAAAATCGGTGGCTTAAAAGTGTATACATTTAAACTAGGAAGAGGTTTACAAGTTTCTAGCCGATGTTTTACAATTTTTGTCAAGACATCCTTGAATTTTTGCGACAATGTGCTGTTTCTTTTTGTATCAAAATAAGCAGTTGCTTCCGACCGATATTGACTCATTGATTTATACATATAAAGAGGTTCAAAAAATGTACCACTTTTTAAAATAATAACACATTTTTTATTTACATCGTAAAATTCTCCCGAATAATGGTTGGTTGGACAAAGTAACTCAATTTTGTTTGTATTATCATTATCTATTAATTCAAAAATAATAAGATTCACGCCATTTATAAAAATATATTCATTTGGTTTTGATATCAAATCCCATGTGTATGTATAATCAATATAATTATCTTCTTTTAAAAAATCAATATAATTTTCGTATGCGGTACACATGACAATAAAAAAAATGTATTCTTCCGTTTCTTCATTCAATCCCCGGGAAAATAATTTTGAATAAATTTCGGTTGTGTTATATTTAGTAAAATCTATCTCGCGTTTTGTTTTGGAAAACACTTCAATCAAACTTCCATTTTGAAGTGTAATAAATAAATCAAGAGTAAGCGAATCAACCATGTCTTTAACCATGTTTTCAACACTGTGCTCCTTCTCATTTTTTATTTTTCCATTGTGATTATACATATTTTTTATATCTGATATGCATGCCAAAAACGACTTATTTTTGCTATTTTCAACGCCATGACGCAAAATACAAGTATGGTTTGTCTTTAAATTCGTATTACTACGACTTTCCTGACAATCAATGTTAAATTCGCCAAAAAACAGTTCAACACTTGTTGGAAGATACCCCCATGTAAATTCATCCAATGGAAATTTCTCCGGACTTTTGATAATAACATCCGAGTTTTTTCGGCGTTCTTTTACTTCTATTCTCGTTTCTTTTACTTTTGGTGCAACCTTAGTTTCTATTTGTCCAGGCAATTTAAATCCTTTATCCCTACATTCATTAATTTTATCAATTTGCCTCGGAGTAGTCCATTTCTTAAAACAACAAGGAAGACACGTATCTCTTCCTTTGGTATTTGATATACCCGGGCCGTGTTTAACGTAATTTTCACGACTATTATGCTCATCTGGGTGATAAAATTCATAAACATAATGTCCTTCAGGAACATTGTCATTATCGTGAGGTATAACTTTTCCACATTGTCCGCTATCTACTTCTTCTTGAGTCATTACAGAATTGTCCAATAAACACCAATATCTCGGGCAAATGTAATAGAAATCTTCGCCTTCGTTTGAAGTATATTCTAATACATCACCTTTTTTTAAAAAATCAGGATGGGTTGTTTTTATGTCTTCCAATTCTTTTTTACGTAAAATAACAGGTTGTCTTCTTACATGAGATTGACATGTACTAGTGTAACCTCTATATTTTCCATCTGGTTTGTCGTTTGCAAAAAGTGTTTTATCATAACCTTCCATGCGTGTTTTGAAATAATTATTTAAATTTAATTCACTCACTCCCTTTACAAACTCCTTGTCGTTTAACAATCTTCTTCTTCTTTCTTCCACTTCTCCTCCTCCAATTTGTTCCGACTCTGAATCCGAGTCCGAATCTGAATCCGAATCTAAAAACCTTAGAATATTTTTTTGTTTTGCATCGGTTAAAGCAAGCGTTGGTTCGCGCTCAGAATCTTTGGCACCATTTTCCAATTTTTCAGATACTTTTAAATCTTCTGGGATTTCTTCCAATTTTTCAGATACTTTTAAATCTTCCGGGATTTCTTCCAATTTTTCAGATTCTTCCAAATCTTCTAAATCTTCTAAATCTTCCACTTCTGACTCAACCTTCTCTGGTTCAATTTCTCTATCCATTGCAACAGGTTCTTGAATTTGCACAGAACATAATGCATTAATATTTTGAATAGGGTAATTGGTATCCATTTCTTTTTTTATACGAATAATAGAATCAATAATAATAAAAAGCGGTTCAATTGTTTTTACATCTGTTACTTCATTGGAATGTATAATGATATTATTTTCTATTTTATTAACTTCAATATTTATCAGTGGCCCCGGATTATTTATCCTATATTCTTTTTTTTTGACCTTTTCTCTTGCCTTCATTTGATAAACAAACCCTTCATAGAAAGAAACAGCGTCACTGCGTTCCATCTCGTAATTTTCCATCAATCCAGAAATTATGTTTTTTTGTTTAGTTCCCTGTTTGGTATTATTGATAACATAGGCTTCTTTACTGCTTTGAATATTAAAATTAGACACCCTTTTATACCTTAAACTAATAACAGAGGGGGTTATTTTTTCAATAATAAATATTTTTGAAACACACGATATAATATCACTAATGTCAAATACTCTTTCTTGAATTTTTGATTGATACTCAAGTGAATTAACTTCAACATCTTTCAAATTTTCAATGATAGGTGGTTCTATACGAGTTTTTTTAAAAAACCCGGCTAATGGCTCAAACACCTCTTTTATACATTCTTGTGCATAAGCAATAAGACGCGATTCTTCCGTGAAATATTGAAATTCCATATATATACGCATACTTGCATTTTCCATCAATTGAAACAAAAAAATATACTCGTCCTTTTTAATAAAATAACACACCGAAGGCGTTTTTTCAATATAATTATTTATCTTTGTAATAAGACTAAAAGGAAGAACGGGTATTTTTCTTCCATCTGTAGATACATTTTTTGAATACAACCTAAAAATATTTGAAGATATTTTCATGGTATTAAATTTTATAAGAGGAATTTTCTCAGTGGAATGAGAAATATTAAAAATAGATTGCAATGGTATCCTTCTATCTTTTTTGAAAACAAAATCCAATTTTTTATATCCGAATAAAGGTAAAACATAATTAAGTTCTTTTTTTCGGTTTTGATAAACATCATAAAACATGTCTACACTGCGGTAAAAAGGCTCGTATTTAGTTACATCTTCCCGGGCATTTAGTAAAAAAGGGTAATATGATTCAATATATGTTGAAAATTTGGCGTCTACAAAACCCAAAACATCTTTTGCATAACACACATAAATATTATTATTTGTTGTTTTTGTGATGCATTTATTACTTACTGTTAATATAAAAGGTATTTCTTCTTGCACCTCATAAGGATTTGCTTTAAATGGTTGTGTTGTTAGACCAAGTGTTTCGTAATTCTCGTTTTTAGACATGAGGTACATTTCTTCCACAGGATAGTTTTGGCTAGCTAAAAATAATTTGTTTTTTATATTTTGAATATTATCGTCCATGTTTATCAGCAAATTCACAAAAAGGACATTAATATCATTTGTGCGAATATTTTCCATTTCTTCCTCTGAAAAAATAAAATCCTCCCCCAGCTCTTTTACTTCCCCGGAATATTCAACGTTAAATACAATATCCCGTGGGTTTTGTCTAAACATGTCATTTAGACGTCGTATGTCATATTCATAATATCCATAAAAGACAAAAATGGACCTGACCACATTTGCTTCCAATACGTGTATTTTATATTTAGGAACTATCATAAATTATACAAAGATTAGAAAAAAAATGGTTTTCCCCATTCTATTTTCTTTTTTTCTTTTTTTCTTTTTTTCTTTTTTCTTTTTTCTTTTTTCTTTTTTCTATTTTCTATTTTCTATTTTTTCTATTTTTTATTTTTTATTTTTTCTATTTTTTATTTTTTATTTTTTTTATTTTTTATTTTTTCTATTTTTTCTATTTTTTATTTTTTATTTTTTCTATTTTTTATTTTTTCTATTTTTTATTTTTTATTTTTTATTTTTTATTTTTTCTATTTTTTATTTTCTATTTTTATTTTTCTATTTTTAAATTTAAAATGACATTAAATTCATGGCAATTTCATGGCAAATTCATGCCAAATTCATACAAATCATTTTGAAGTAGTTCTATTTCTAAAGAGAGGTTCTTCGCAAATGCTTACAGCTTTGTAAACGGTCTCTATTTTACCCATCCACATGACTTTCTTTGAAGTCAACTTAAGTCCAAAAGGGACAAATTTTTCATGTGTTCTGTCCCAGAAAACCTCGTGGCTCGTTCTCTCGCAAACTGGCAATGCTAGCAAATGTTTGTGAAATTCCTGAAAATTCTGAACCAAATCATCGTTGTAAAAATCTGCTTCTGTTTTTTCTCCAATCTCCGCGACAACTGCAATCTGTTCAGAGCTTTCCCTTTCGTACTCTTCGCTGCTATATCCATCTACTTCGCTGCCGTTGTCGTCTTCATTGCTATACGGATCATAATATGTCTGCACTCTTTTAATTCCTCCGGCGTATTCCACGAAAGAAGTTGTCGTCTCTATTCCAGTTTCGTATGACACAGTTGTAACCGGCTCAATTCTTCCTTTCACGTGTAGGGGATACGTGCAAACCTGGCAATCCCAATCCTGGCAATTCTGGCTATCATGGCAATCCCAATCCTGGCAATCCTGGCAATCCCAATCCTGGCTATCATGGCAATCCCAATCCTGGCTATCATGGCAATCCCAATCCTGATATTCCTGGCAATCCCGGCATCTTGGACTAGACTTATATACACACAATAAACTTTCATCCAAAGGGTCAAAGATTGACGCACCTTTGAAAGAAGAATCTCCGAAATGGTTTGAGTTCATTGTATGTTTGTATAAGTCTATGCAAATTCTTTCTCAACAATTTGTTTTTCAATTTTTTTTACAAAAGTTGAAAAATTAAAAACTTAAAAATTACCATAATAATTTATCTGCCAGCCACCCATTGCTCCATTTTACATGGCGGTCTTTTTCGTGTCTTTGTTTGTATAATCTTCTCCTTGATTTTGCATAATTCATTCCAAATTTTTTAATATAAGTAGGAAAATCATTCATCCCATTAGCCCCCACACTCGCTATTTTTTTATTATTCTTGAAAACATCTATTTTTTTCATTTTGTTAGTTGATGGTTGGACATTTACACCCATTTTTTTTGCTTGTCTCCGAGTATAATTGGTAATGGTATACATACATTAAAAAAATAAATTAAGTTAAATTATAGGTATTTCTGTAATTAATTTAACTGGAACATATATTCCTTTATTTGATAATAATATTTGTACTTTTGATTCAATATCATATGGGTCAAAATCAACTGTTTGAAAAATTCTATTATACCCGCCATCTTCTCTTTTAGTATTAATTCGTTTATGCATACCAGACATAAAACATATCCAAATTTCTGATAAATAACTTAATGGAACATTTTCTTGGAAAACAATTTCGTTTTTAAAATGATTTCCCATACATATTTTATCGCGGTTATTTTCTATATACTCATCTACATTTCCGTAAGTTTTGATGTTATTTCTACTTTTTTTTCCTGGAATTAATGGTTCAAATTGTATGCCCCCTGCCCAATTATTTGAGATATGGTATGTGTAACGCGGATCATTCAGTATTGTTTTTGAAAAAACAAGTATAATATCGTTTGCACACAATGAAAGTAATGATGTTCCTTCATCGCATTTTAAAATCAATGAAAAAAATGCCCCTTTATTCATTGTCTCCATATAACCAAATATTTCTTCTTCTGGATCTCCTATGTTTGCATTTATATACTCATTTTGCAATATCATCTCAAAAAAATCCAAAGAAGTTACATGTATTAAACACGAGATTTCATCTACCCCACCCCCAATAAACGTTTTTGGGATTTCTTATGATTCCTTCTATATGTTTTTTTTCTTAATTTGCTCTTCCTCTTTACCATTAATAATAAAAAATATTAAAAATTTTCTATGTTCACGCTTTCTATAATTTTTCGCTTTTTTTCACTTTCTGAATCTGAAATATCGCCAACACCCAAAACACATATCAAACTCAAGTTCTGGGTCAAGTTCGGTTTCAGAAATTAATGGTTTTTTATTTTGTTCCATTACTATATTTATTTTTTTTAATTTTATTTATCCAATATTTTATTTTTATTTTTTCCATGTTTTTATAACTTGGTTTAAAATTATCTAATAATTGCTGTGTTATGTCAGACCATTTATTTACTATTAATACAGGTAAACCATCATATAATGAGTCCAACGGCGATGTCCTTACAATTGGTATGCACCCCAATGCAATTGCTTCCCATGTTCTATGACAATCTAAACCATTTCCTAAAGGAGAAATTGTATATTTATATTTCACCATATTTTTCCACGATTCAGTGCGAGTTACTTCTGTTGGTTCATAAAATACCAGTTCCTTGGGTACTTGATTTAGTGCATCTCGTCTATCATAAGTATATCGTTTATTTTCCATATTTAAATGATAGTTTGCATAACATTTATTTAACTTTGGTTTCGTAGTTACACAGCTAAACAATGTTCTTTCTTGTGTTTTTGGTGTTTGTTTTTCCCCCCATTTCATTGATTCCTTTTCCAAAGAATGATAATCTATACCGATAGGTATCTGCTGTAGTTTACCAATTGGGTTAGTGCAATTCTGCGAAAACCATATAATTAATAAAGGGTGGTTTATGATTTCTTTATACGGTTCGTCACCCGGAACGGGTCTATCGCTATCGCCAGTTAATAAAAAAAATTTATATTTTATATTTGGCAAATACTCTTTAACAAATCTATCTAACGCAGTTGTATGAATATAAATGGACTCTCCATTCTTTCTTGGATAAGTTTTTGGTATATCGGTGCTTTCAAAAACGCGCAATTCAGCTGCATAATGGTCACACAAAGTTATAAAACTTTTGGTTGAAATTAACACTGTATTTGTAAACTTAAATTGTAAAAATACAATTACAGAAATTACACAAATAATGACAAAAATTATAAGAATATTTATAAGAATATTTTTCATATAATTTTAATTATTTTATTTTTGTGGAATTACTTTAAAAATCTGCCTCATAATTAGTGCTTTTTTGAGGAATATATTTAATGTTATCTATGTTATTATCAATGTTAATATTGCTATAAGAACACCCGTCTTTTTCTGCAAAACCCATTTCTTCAATTTCTCTTTCTACATCTTCATTTTCCACAACAGCCGCTTCCATGCTGCGCATTTTTTCCATATCTAAAACAACTTGGAATGCATTTGTCCCGTATAACCCTTCTTGGCCACACATGACATTTGCAGAAACGCCTCTCATAATATCCAATTCGCCGTGCTTGGCTGCTCTCAAGAATATTTCGGGGGTTTCCTCAAAAGATGCTTTTGCGATAGGACCAATATTATCATTGTTGATTCCGTGGCGGAAAATAGAAACCAATTTATAGTTATGAGTCATCCTATCAATAAGGATGCTTAAATGATGAAAATTGATATAAGTTCCATCAAATTCAATGACTTCCGATAACTCGTTATAAATGGCTTGACGAGCAGCTTCAATGCCAAAAATATCAAAAATACTCATTATATTATTGCTAATGGTTCGTGTCTTGTCAATGAATTCCAATCCGAGGACTTCCAATAGATTGTTGCCAACACCATCTAAAACCCAAATCTCCTTCTTCTCAAATGTGGACCCAGAAAATACCAAATTGTCTTTAATTTTTCGCATGATAATCTTTTTGATGCCTTTGACTCCTCTCAAGACAACATTCTTCAATAAATTATCCTGGAAATTCTTTAACAAGAATATGTGGTCAGTCTGGTCCAGTGACATGACCTTTTTCTTTTGTGTTTTTCCGCTTGCTGATTTTATAATGGTTGACAATCGGATGCGAAATACCAAATTATTTGAATTGTAATCCGAAAATATACAACTTATTTCGTCGCCATAGATACTTGACAGAGTAAAATTGATGTCATCCATAGTAATATTCTTTTCAAGCATCGCGTCTGCATCCATTACAATACGAATAACCCATTTTGATTTTTCTTCTTCTTCCAGGGTCTGATTTGCACATTCTGCAACCATGTTTTCAAACATACTATAGCGCTCCAACATTTCCTTGTCTTCTGGAATCAGTGTATCCATATTGTCGTATGGGTCAAAACAAATTGACTTTGATTTCACAATGTCTTCCAATTTAGTATGTTCAATCATATGCATTATTTTTGTCGCTTTTTCCTTGTTTGTTTCATCATCCGGTTTAAGATAAATAGATAGAAGAGGATTTTTTGGCTCTGAAGATAATGATAAAATTTCTTCCAATCTTGGAACACCGCGAGTAACATTAGATTTGGATGACACGCCTGCAAAATGAAAGGTGTTTAGGGTCATTTGAGTAACCGGTTCACCAATACTTTGAGCAGAAATGAGACCAACCATTTCTCCTGGGGCCACAATCGCCCGTTTGTACTGTAAAACAATGGTTTCTAACAAAATGAGTATAGATGACCGGTTGAATCTCCTCACGTACAACAATTCTTTGGGCGAAAGAAAGAAGGAGAATAATATTTGAAACAAAATGCTGGGAGAATTGTACCGCATTTTTTTGAGATTATCCATTGTGTTGTCGCAAAGAGTATATACTTCCAATGGAGTAATGTCTACCATAGATTCGGATGAAAGACCCTGTTGTCCGGCAATGTTATTTATGATATGCGAAAATGCCACAGGACAGCGAATGATGTCATCCTTTTTAGAATTGAATACATGAGTAGTAATATTTTCTCTTGCAGTAATCATTTCTTGTGTAATGCCTATGTGTTTTTCTAAAGTCTTTTCCCATTCCTTTTTGATTTGTTTCCGTGTATCTTCTACAAATACGGACGACACGGTCTCAACTGCATCTTTTGGAAAATTGAAATGAGAATAAATTTCATCGGTTGTCATTTCCAATAATTTCAACGGCTGGTTCTCAACGCGTATTGGGTCTATTCCATCGTCTCCGTACAAAAACTGAATGATTTTGTTTTTGTTTGACCTTACACTCATATCATAATTCACAACCAAATCCTCCAACCCTTTTACCAACCGTCTTTGTATATAACCAGTTGTTGATGTCTTGACAGCCGTATCAATCAAACCAACTCTACCGCCCATTGCATGAAAGAATAGTTCCGAAGGCGTAAGTCCGTTGATATACGAACTCTCTACAAAACCTCTCGCCTTGGGGGTATCATCAAACTTTGAAAAGTGAGGAAGAGTTCTATCTTCAAACCCATATGGGATTCTTTTTCCATTTACATTCTGCTGTCCAACACACGAAATCATTTGAGAAATATTCAGCTCGCTGCCTTTTGAACCTGCCTTAAACATTGTTACAAAACGATTAGATGGATGCAAGCTCTTTAATCCAATCTTGGATGTCTCTGCAGTTGCCTGATTCAAAATATTATTGACTTTTGCTTCAAACTCATCCAGATTGCTTTTTCCTGTAGTATTGTCAAAGATGCCCAGCTGGGTTTCTTCAATAAGTGCTTTGACACTATCATTCTTTTCCATAATGACTCGGCTGATGTCCTGATTTGTTTGATTGTCTGAAATCAAGTCACTTATTCCTACACTAAACGACTCGGACTTCAAGAAAGTAGTGACAATATTTTGCAAATTGTCAATGAAATCGGATGACGCCATGTTTCCAAAATCATTGCAAATTCGGTTGATAAGACCCTTGCTTCCATTCAGAATACCCTTGTCCATTTGACCACCACGATAATCGCCATTTATTATCTTAACAGCATTGTTTGCTGTCGCGCTGTCGCTGTAAGAACTGTTCTTGAGTTTCAATGTGATTGAAGGCAAAATTTGTGTAATCAACTCAAAATTACTAATTGTCTCTTTTTTATGAAGTAATCCTTTCAAGTCAACTTTGTCAAAACTCATGAGCAAATTCATTGCATCTCTTTTTGTAAAAGTCCGGGTCTCACTTGTAAACAAGTATGCGCCAACCATGGAATCTTGGTATATTCCAATAATAGGGGAGTTACTACTTGGACTAATAATCTGGTAAGGAACCGCGGCTAAATTTCTGAGTTCCGAGTCACACTCAATATCCTGTGGCATATGAAGATTCATCTCATCTCCATCAAAATCCGCATTGTATGGTTTTGTATCAGCCACATTCATGCGAAATGTATCGCCTTGGTTCATAATTTTGGCAATATGACACATCATACTCATTCTGTGTAATGTAGGTTGTCTGTTAAAGAGCACTGGGTCGCCATTTAACATATGACGATGAACAATGTCGCCGTGTTCCAAAACAATTGAATTTCTGTCTACATAACGAAGAGTAATTGTTTCGCCATTCTTTTTCTCCCAAATTTTTGCGCCGGGATATACATCCGGCCCATTGAGAACTAGTTTCATCAAATATTTTTTATTCATTGCATTCACAGTGACAGGCTTTGTAATATTTTTAGCAATTTTCATGGGTATTCCTAATTCGCGAATAGATATATTTGGGTCAGCTGTAATGACAGAACGAGCACTATAGTCAACGCGTTTTGCCATAAGATTTGAACGCATGCGACCTCCCTTTCCATTCAGCCTGTCTTTGATAGACTTTAATGGTCTTCCACTCCTTTGTGCAGTGGCAAGAACGCCCGGAATTTTATTGTCTATTTGAGTAGCAATATAATACTGTAAAACAGAACACCAATCATCAATTACATTTGTTGGAGATTTGTTGGCAATTTTTTCTTGAAGAATTTTGTTGGTTTTGATGATACTAATCAAAATATGACTTAAATCGTCTTCACTTCTTTGTTGATGGTCCATTTTTACAGAGGGGCGTATCGCCGGAGGAGGGATGGCTAATACTTGGCAAACCATCCATTCTGGGCGCGACCAAACAGGACTAAACCCCAAAAAGTGAACATCTTCATCTGATATGCGTTTGAAAATTTTTACCACCATTTCGGGAGTGACTTTCACATTGATAGTCTCTTTATTTGTTCCCGTCCATTCCATGATAATTGTCGCCAAATCCTCTTTTTTCAATTTTGTTGCCTGCAGGCAGCCGCACCCGTCGTCAATATCTTCGCCACAACGTTTCACTTTACTTGCAATGGCAAAGACATATTTCCACCGCATTTCATTTGTCATGTTCAAAGCCTGCTTATATTTCTCTTTGCTAATTAAAATTTTACTACATTTAAAGCAAACACATCTCAACACTTTTACAACAGTGCTCAAAAACTGAATGTAAAAGACCGGGCGAGCCAACTCTAAATGTCCAAAATAACCAGGCGATTGCATGTAATCCAACCCATCTGTTGGACATATCATTCCCGGTTCACCGACTCCCATTCTCGGGTCAAATATTCCACCAATCACCGGCTTGTTATTCACATATGTATCTTTGGATGTTATTTCGGCAACAGACCCATTTCGTATTTCTTCTGGAGACAGAATACCAAATTGAATTCCAACCACTTTGGAGGCGTTGGTATATTGAGAGCTAATTGCTTTTGACATCTGTTAATATATATATAATTTATTTTTATATCCATTTCCTAAATCAATTTTATTTTATCCTGCGCGATTTTCTGCGTTTTGTTTTTCGCCTTTTGGTTCTTTTTCTACGCGTTTTGCCTCCTACATTTTTTTTAATAAAGCCCATATCGGAAAGGGCTTTTTCGCGACCCCGATTTTCTGTTTCATTGGCAGGAACCGGATTTTCTTTTTTACCAAATAAACTTGACGAATTATTTTCTTCTAAAGATGAGTTTGCCGAAGCACTTGGGGTTGACAAAGTACTTTCTCTTTCAGAAAATTCTATTAGTTTATTAAAATCCGATATATTTTTATAAAATTTAGTAATTTCTTTTATAAATTTTTCGCCAAAAATAGAATATTGTACGCGAACTTTTTTATAATAATCTTCTGAAGATTCATAATAATCTTGAATTGTTTTGCCAAACGCATCTTGTATTGGAGAATTAAAATTATCTGTTCCGCATGTAAGGTCTGGTTCCAGTTTTTCCCATTTTTTGGTGTCAATCATATTTTTTATTTTTGTTTGCGTTTCTAACAAATATGCATTTGGGCAACTTAATCTAAGTTCAGGTATTTGGTCTTCGTCAGGTATTTGGTCTTCGTCAGGTATTTGGTCTTCGGCTTTCTCTTTTTCCGTTTTAATAATTTTATCATCACTATCTCTAGGAATAATAATTCTTCCTAGAGGTTTTTTTAAATCTGGAAATAAATAATCGAAGGTAGGTATGACGGTATCAGCTTTGGGGGCACGATTGTAAACAAATGGAATGAATAATTCTCCGGGGATAGGATTGGTTTCATAATATAATTTTTGTTTATTATACATTTCTATTATTTTGGTAACACCAATATTTATTTTAGATGCTTTATCTGCTATATGGCTTTCTATGCGTTCTAAAACACTCATAATATTAAAAGATATTAAAATTAATATTACAATATACTATAAAATGGAAAAAAAAGAAGACAAAGATTCAGTATCTTCGGAAGAATCAAAAAAATCTCCTAAAAAGAACAAGGTCAAAGAATTTTTAAATTCCAATGAATCCAGAAATAAAATTAAAGGTGTTGCTGACAACATTAAACGCGGGAAGAAGAAGGAACAAGTTTTTAACATTATTTATACCATTGACAAAAAACGAAAATACGAATCAGAAACAGAGTCTGAAAGTGATTATGAAGATGAAGATTATGAAGAAAGTGTAGAGGAGGAAGAGAGCGAAGAGGAAAGCGAAGAAGAGAGCGAAGAGGAAGAAGGTAATTGGACCGATAAAGATATCTTGCAATTTCTAGAGAATCACCAATCAAAAGACCCAAATAATAAAACATTGCAAACTTTCATGGATATTTGTCAATCCAAAATCAAAACACGAGAAGAAACCCGAGAAAAAAATACTAAAAAAAATCAAAAGAAAAATACAGACACATTTCGCGACCTTTTAAAAAACAAAAGAAGCGATGATATCACTTTTTTCAGCGAACTTGCTATAGAAGAACAAGAACGCCATTTGGAAGAATTAAGAAAAATCAATTCAAATAGTATCGTCAAAAAGCCACACAAGATTGCTGTCATTGAATCCGACATTGATTCCGGAATTAAATCCATTGCTCTCAAAAAAATAAATTCCCTTAAATTCATGGACCCCAGTTCCGGCGAATATCATAAACTTCAACACTGGGTAGATGGGTTCATGAACATACCATTTAATCAATATAAATCCCTAGATGTTTCCATTGCCGACGGATTAGAGAAATGCGGAGATTTCATGGAAAATTCTCAGAAAATTCTAAACGATTGTGTTTATGGTCTCAATGATGCAAAGATGCAAATTATGCAAATGGTCGGACAATTTTTGGCCAACCCACAATCCATCGGTAACGCGATTGCCATCAAAGGTCCCATGGGAACTGGTAAGACCACCCTTATCAAAGAGGGGCTCAGCAAGATATTTAACCGACCCTTTGCCTTTATTGCTCTAGGTGGAGCGAGCGACGGCAGTCATTTGGAAGGTCATTCTTTTACATATGAAGGAAGCAATTGGGGAAAAATTGTGCAAATTCTCATACAATCCAAGTGCATGAACCCGGTCATTTTCTTTGACGAATTAGATAAAATTAGTGATACACCCAAGGGCGAGGAGATTACGGGCATACTGACACATTTGACGGATACAACACAGAACAGTCAATTTCACGATAAATTTTTCAGTGAAATTGATTTTGATTTGAGTAAATGTTTGTTTATTTTTAGTTATAATGATGAGAGCAAAATAAATCCTATATTACGCGATAGAATGTATTCTATTAGCACCAAAGGATATTCAAGAAAGGAAAAATTGGTAATTGCTAAACAATATCTTCTTCCTAAAATATACGAACAAGTAGCAATAAATCCAGAAGATGTAACATTGGATGATTCTGTATTGGATTATATTGTGGAATCCAGGTGCAAGGAAGAAGGTGTGCGTAATTTTAAGCGTTGTTTAGAGACTATTTTTACCAAAATCAATCTGTATCGGTTGATAAAACCGGACACGACTTTATTTGAAGAAAAGCCGTTCAAGGTAGAATTTCCTTTGCAAGTGACAAAGGCGGTGGTGGATAAGTTATTGAAATTGGATAGGAGTGAATTCAACGCCTTGTATATTTGAGTCTCTTCGTCTTTCGCCTAGTTTTGAGTTTTCGCCTGGTTCCTCCCCATTTCACTGTAGCAGCTGTAGAACTAATAGAATCTCTCGGTGAACCAGCATCTTCAGAAAAAGGTTGAATTGGTTCTAAAGTTTGTATTGGTTTTGATAAAGTTTGTATTAGGAGCTCTACATCTTCAAGACAATCTAAAAATAATAAACTGAATAAAAATATATAAATAGATTCTATATTTTCAAAAGTAAATGTATTACGATATTTATCAACAAATTTTATTAATTTATTTTTATTTAATTTATCTATTTTAAATAAACGAATGAATTTTTTTAAAAATTGTTGTAAAAGTTTTCTAATTATAAAACCAAGAGCTAAATTTATTTCTAATGTATGAGTTGTGCATGTTTGTTTACACGTACCCATTAAATATTTTTTCCAATCTTTTTTACATAAATATTCGCATGTTTCTTCTTGCGAGACATTAAAAATATTTTTTAAAATATTAAGAGCAGTTGTTAATATTTTTTTTGATTCTTTTAAATATCCGTGATATAGGTAATTTTCATCTTTTTCTAGTTTACTATATATATATATTGAAAAAAATGTTTTGGGTATTTCAGGCAATTTTTTCTGGGTTATTCTTTTAGGAGGCTGTATATTTGAAAAATTGTTTTTTAAACTCCTATCTATATTTTCAGTTTGATTAAATCCGTTTTCCTTTAAATATTTTTCAACAATTTCGTCTGTTACAAGATCATCTAGTTCTTTATCAAATTTTGCATATTCATCTTTTGCATATTCATCTGTGTCTGTTTCATCTGTGTCTGTTTCATCTAGTTCTTTTTCGACATTTTCAAATCCATCTGACTGTTTTATTTTATAATTCCCACCAAGCAATATTTCTTTACTTCCAAATGTTTCATGAAAAATGGTTGATTTATCTTTATGTGTTGCGTATGGATTAAATTCAAAAATTTTTATATTCTTAAAATAGTCATCAAAACTTTTAATTTCATTATCAATATTTGAATTATATGAATTTTTTTTCATTGTTAATGCCTCAAGTATTGTCTCAAACGCATATATATTTTTTTCAAAATCAGTTAACCCTTGATAATAATTTTTCAAATCGTTAACTTTTTTCTCTTTGTCCATCTTCTCTTGGTCCATCTTCTCTTGGACCATCTTCTCTTGGTCCATCTATATTACTCGCAGATAATTCCGCAATTGAGACAATAATTTCCCGCACTTTCAATATCTCCTGAAAAATCGTGGTCACAAAGTGTCGCCAATGCAGACTGTATCTTCTTCTGAAGCTTCTCTATAGATTCTTTGTCCATCTTTTTGTATAATCGGAAAAAGCCCTCAATGATTTCCTTGTCTATTTTATGAAAATTACATTCGTTATCTATATCGGCTTTGGCATTTTCCAATTCATTAATAAAACTAGCAAATAATTCTGTCTTCCTTTGAATATTTAATAAAAGTTCCATTTTATTAAATATATAAATAGTTTTTAATGTAATTTTCTAGTACATATTCTATTTTTCTTTAAATATTCTTTATCAAACGGGCATTCAAAAAAGATGGGTTCATCCCACTTTGTTTTAATAATTTTATCAAGTTCTTCGGCGCCTTCCATGGGCCTACATTCAAACATTTTTTCTGATTTATCTAATATTCGCCCAACACATTGAGTATGATAATTATTATCTACTACTGCATAATTTGTAGACGGCAATAAATGATTTCCGGAAACTGGTTTGGCGAGTTTTTCGTCATCTTCGCCGTTATAAACACGGGCACTTTTATCATCCCAATAATATAGTAAACTTTCTATTAAATAATAAAAATCAACCAGAGAAATACATTTTTGATATTTATTTACGTAATATTTTTCATATTGTCTAGTAAAAGAATCAAGAACACTTTCTGCAAAGTCTTCCTTTGTATTGATATTTAATTCGCGAATCATTTCGTATGTTTTTTTTGCTACATAAATACAGTTTGGGCACTTTTTTCCAAACATATTAAACGTTTTTTTGGGTCTTAAAATTTTTAGCATTTTTCTAAACATATCTTCAAATGATATAAACCCTTGCAAATCGAGTATTATTGGACGTAATAACTCAACATTAGTTTTTAATTTAGACTCAACGAGATTTTTGTAATCTTCGGTTCGCCCATGCCTATGAATATGTTCAGTCAACAAATAAGCATTTTTAACATGTTGTCTAAGCTTATATTCTTTATAATATTTGTCAAAATCTATTAGATCGCAAAAGTAATGGTAATCTGGGTCCGAAATTTCTGCATTTACTTTTATATCTTCATCATTTTTAAGAATAGTTGCTTGAGCTAACGGCTTTATTCTAATCAAGGCACTTGGTTCTCTTGTAAAAATATGAGTATCTGTATCTATATATTGTACTATTTTTTGTGGTGTTTGTCTATAATCAGTTGTATCAAAAATACCACTATTTTCAATTATAATTGGTTGTTCAGAGTCAATGTGAAAATTTTCTATAGGTTCTGCTCTTTCTATAGGTTCTGCTCTCACCGTCTTTTTACGGAAAAATCTAAACCCGCCTTTGCGTGTCACTTTGGAACGCCTTTTTTTAGTCATCCTTTTTTTAGTCATATATAATATGCAATTAAAAATCTGGTTGTGGTGGTGAATTATTTCCCCCGCGTTCATTCAACCATTTATATTGCCCCAAAGTCATGCAAGCACACCCAGTACTAGTTGAATAAGTATTTGGACAACATTCAGGTTTAAATTTCGTTGTCTCAAACATAACTTCGTTTGTTCCAGGAATAGGTTTTCCATATTTTCGTCTTACAATATCAGTTACTGCTTGTGTAAGCGGTTGGTCTGGACAGATTGCTAAAGTAGGTTGTTCCCATTTTTTTGGATTTGGTGGCGGAGATTTCACCGATTCAAATGAACTAATGTTTCCAAAGCCTTCCTTAACATCACTAAACATGGAATAAATATCATTTTTCTTAAACCTGGAGCAAGAACATCCTATATGAGAAATAATCACAATTAACAAAATAACAATTATCAAAACAATCTCAAAAGACCCATTCCATTTACCGATAATAATTCGCATAATATTAAGAGATATAAAATAATTTATCAATAATATAATTATAATCTCGGTGATTTTTAAAATATCCTTTATCTGTGACTAAATGATATAAAAATAACTGCTTCCCCAAATCGTCGCCTTTTATTTTTACGGTTGCTAAAACACGTATATTATCTTCCAAAATATCACCGGGTATTATATTGCAAATTCTTTTGTATCCATTTATTGTTTTCACTCTATAATTTCTAGAAAATCCATTGTCCAATTTATGAATGTCAGCTGTAACATTTGTATTCAAATAATTTAAAACAGTTTTCAGTTTTTTTTTACCCAGTTCATCCCAATCCATAAATATATGATTCTTTGTTGCAATTGTTTTTCCCGTTGTATTTATGCAATACAAATATTTTTTCCGGTAATCAATTAATTTGCTATCAGGGTGATTTTTTACCTTAACCCATTTTGAATCCAACAAAACTCGGTGGTCACCACTGACAATTATTCCATTTAAGTTAAACATTTCGGAAATAACCAACGTTTTAAAAGTGGAAGTTACCATCCCCGTTTCTAACATATCTCCTGGTACAATTCTTTTTATTTTTTTGAAACCAGTGGGAGTTTTCAATTTTGTATTTTTGTCAAAACATAGGCTTATTTTTGATAATTTGAAATTTAACATTTTATATGCCAGTGGACGTGGTCTATTCATATTTGTAAAAGATTCGGCCGGGGAAACTGCATCGCCAATCATAACCACCCAACTTTTAAATTCTTCGGCAATAACAAACATTACTAAAAAAAGAATAAAATATAAAATGGGCCAGATAAATATCCAATACGGAATAGTTGGATATACGGTTGCAGCATAAAAAACCGCAATAAAATCCGATAATGCAATAGCAACAAGCTCAAACATCATTGTAAACCAACCCAACCCAGATTTTATTATATGCCCGGAAGTGGTAAATAATCCCACTGTTTTTAAAAGAATATCCATGAAAAAAACAAAGGCAATTTCTAAAATAGAAAAAATACTATAAAGAACATTTGTCCCAGATTGAATACTTGTATTGGCGCCCAAAAATGATAAATTTGTTTTTTCGGCTGAAGCAGCCAAGGATTTATTGGTAAGACTTATTCCATCATTAATGGCATTTTCCATATCAAGCAATGGCGAAAACTTGACATCCATTGTATTGTCCATGGATTGACCAATGCAATATTGATAATTTTCTTCCGTGTATTTTGAAATACTAGTACCATCTGGTTTATTAATAAAGCCTGCAAACGGCATAATAGCTGGATTACATCTTACTTGACTCCAGTGTAATTTATAAAAGGCTGCATTTTTTTTTAAATTCATAATAATTAAAAATGATACTTCTAAAAAAGTAATAATAATAAAAATAACAAATTGAGTTCCATATAAATCAAAATAAGAAGGGTTACCGTATATATTTAAGATAAATTTTATTTTACCGACACTAACGTCCGTTTTATCCATTTATAATATCTATATATTTTAATAAATAGACTTATTACCACGCAAACATCTTTATAAAAGTTCCAAACATGTTGTTTGTTACACTTGCTCCGTCATATCCGGATTTATAAATATCACCGGTTGTTGAAACAGTGCCGCCAACTTTATCAAAGATATCTCCGGAATATATATTTGCCATTGCCCCCAAAATACTATACTTTCCTCCCATGTCCATAATACTAGATAAAGACGAAGCAAATCCACTATTTGATTTATTATTCGCTTTCAAATAAGCAGATAAACTATCTGTGCCCGTGCTTTGTCCCTTTAGAGACCCTATTTGCATTTCGCTTAGTTTTCCAGAAAATTTATTAAAAGCAGAAGCACCCGATTGAGATATACAATATTCAAAATTTTCTGCTATATTATCTGCCATGAACATATAAGCAGGGTTGCATCTATATAATGGCCATTGATTTTTTATTTTCTGCATTTCATTTCTTACCACCATGTAACACGTGAGAATAAAAAATCCTAAATTGACAAATAAAAATTTAAAAAACGCTCCCATATAAATAAAACATTTTTTAACTTTTTGAACACCCGCTATTAATCATTGCGTTTAACGACGAACCTTGTGCCCCCGATGCCGCCAAGGCTATTCCGGCTCTCGTGGAAGAACTGTTTGCATCGGCTGCAGTAAATTTCACAATTACCGAGCCACCCTTTCTAAAACGTCGTCTAAGTCGCTTTGTTCGTCTTATTCGTTTATTTCTGCGCCGACTATTCATAATAAATAAGAATATAAAAAAAAGACAGAAAGAAAAATATGAATCAAGAAGATAAACTTTTGCTTCAAGAAATGATTGTTGCCAATATGTGGAAGACCAAACCCAGAATATCCGTAATCTAAAACATAGCGTTCTTATTCGCAATGATATAGGAAAACTGTTGGAAATTATGAAAGAAACAAATGACCCATCGGAAATACATATTGAGGCGATGATGGAGTGCAACTTTATTTTTACATATTACACAGATATTTATAACAAGATACGAAAATCGGAAATAGACATCACAATTCTTTATCAATTTCTAGATGTTCTTGCCAAAATTGAAAACGGGGAGGTGGACCAACATGAGGGTTCGTTTGAAGTGGGAACTCTTTTAAAAAAATTATATGTAGATAGCGCGTTGAAAAAAGCGGCAAAGTTAGAAGTAAAGGAAGAAAAGGAAGTAAAAGAAATAAAAAATATTGGATGGAAAAAATATAAATCAAGTATATGAGAACTAGACGTAAACTAAGAGGAGGGTTGTATAATCCTTTTACAGGAAGGCGATTTTTTGAAAGATACAGAAGTAAAAAAATATATGATAAAGCATTTGATGAGATAAAAAAATTTAAAGAAGTACTAAATGAAAAAAAAATGGATTGTTTATCAGACCATGCACGTTATAGAATAAAATTTGAATGTAACGCACGCCAAAAATATAATTATTTTATTAATAACAGTATTATAGCGATAGACCAAATGGACCATTTGCCTGTTAATATAAGTAAACAAATAAAAAAAATATTAGAAAAAGATAAGAGAACTACTACTATTAATACTGCAATAACTTGTGACGATTTACAAATTGAGTCTCTTTTTAGAAATTATTTTAGAATAGTAGATAAATTTATTCTTATGTATATATTTATTACATATAAAACTCTGAATAAAATTTTAGATTGTATGATAAATTCAAAGATTAACAATCCAGAGTCATTAAATTTTAATGACAAATTTAGTGAATATTTTCTAGACTTTCAAGAAAAAGAATCAGCAAAATTAAAGGCAGAATCGGAGGCAGAATCGGAGGCAGAATCGGAGGCAGATGATGTTGTAACACATGTAGGAGATTTAAGTTACCAAGACGACCAAGACGGTGGAAAATGCCGAAAAATGTGCAGAACACACAGACTTTGTAAAAGACGCGGAGCACGTCGCACAACAAGACGTTAACGTGCACAATTGCTTTTTATATTACCAACTCTAGTAAAATAATCTTCTTGACCATAATCTCTATTAAAATTTGATTCTTTAAATTCCACATAACTGCATGATAAATCTCTTATATAAATATCAGTAAATAAATTTAACCCTTTTAAGAAAACTAAGACCGTTTTTAAATCTAAAGTTACTCCTGTTTTGTTTGTTTCTTTATCAGTAAATCTTTTCAAATTCTTTAAAAAATATTCTCCCAATATTCCAAAACTTTGTATAAAATCAATATCTCTAAATAAATCTACCATAAACCCATTTTCAAAACATAATAACATTTTTACATCATCATTATCTGTATCATATAACCTATAAAATTTATTTGATATACATTCTATATTTTCAGAAGATTCTGGGAACATATCTTCGTATTTGGAAATTCTATCAGTCTTTAATGAATGAATTTGTGAATAATTTTGTTCTCTATAAAAACTACATCTATTCAAGTCAAAATCTCCATTTCGTGTACCTTGTAAAAAATAACGAGTATACTCAAACAACGCTGCCTTTTTACTACTAATGCCGTTTGTAATTATCGTTTTTGAACAAGTCCCAAATTCAGAATCAGATTTATAATGAATCTTTGGCTCTTCAATAAAATCCACAAAATTATTTAATCTGAGTATTAAATTAATTTTGTTTGTATCTAATTCTTCTATTTCATAAACATATCTCCCGTGCATTGAAATTAATAGTAAACATTTTCCTTCAACCGGTCCAAATAATTTATTCATAGGAAATGGTCCCACATTATTAAAATTACTATATTCGGGAAGTTGTGTTTCTCTTGGTCTTTCTGATTTTTTTGACTTATTTGTTTGTGCCGAATGTCTACGTCTTTCAAAAAAACGCATTGCTCTTTTTTTATTTCCAAAGAATTTTCTGGAAACATAATTTTTTATTTCTTTCATTTTACGCGTAAAATATTTTTTCATATATTGACAATATATGAAAAAATATACAAGGTCAAAAAAATATAGAAGGGTGCGGCGAAAAACCTTGAAAGGTGGTTATTTTTGGAGGAGGTCAACTAAAAAAAGTTTTAATAAAGCAATGAATGCTATTGTAGAAGCAAAAATGCATATACCGGAATATTGTAGTAAAATTAAAAATTTTAAAGATACATGTGCAGATTGCGATAAAGATATTTTAGAATCTGATGAAAATAACTGCACCGAATTAGGTAAACCTAAATCTGTCACAAATAACCTATTCGAAACAATGAATATTGGACACGAAGGACTTGACGCCTACGAACGTGAAATTGAAAACCAAAAAAACAACCAAAAAAAATTGGCTACTAAAACTGCGAAACACCTTTTGGAGTTAAATAGGATTAGAACGAATCCTTTTACCTGTGGATTATTTTGTGAAAATAAAGAAGAAAACGACAGATTACAAAAAATTAAAAAAACATATGTTAATTTCTTGAATGATTACTGATGAGGATGGGTGGAAGACAATTAAATCTTCGGGTAGTGCAACAAACGGCGGAAAACGTAATAAAAACAAAACAAAAAGGTATAATAATGCTCGTCGTAGAATCTCCCGCAAAATGCAAAGTCATAGAAGGCTATCTAGAAGGATATAAATGTATCGCCACATGTGGCCATTTTAGGGAACTTCGTGATTTGAAATCTATCAAAGATTTTCAACCTAAATATGCAATTGCGGAAAAAAAAGGATTTAAGGAATTTGAAAAAAAGATAAAAGCCCAAATTAAAAAAAAAGAGCCCATTATTCTTGCTACGGATAATGACCGAGAAGGCGAGGCCATTGCTTGGCATATTTGCGATTATTTTAAATTACCTTTAGATACGCCTCGCATCATTTTCAACGAGATAACGGAAGAATGTGTGCAGCGCGCCATACATAATCCAACTGTGATTAATATGGACATTGTTCGCGCACAACAAACAAGGCAAATGGTAGACATGTTACTTGGGTATACCATTTCTCCTCTTTTATGGAAACATATTTCACATAATGCCGAGAAATCATTATCAGCAGGAAGATGTCAAACCCCGGCATTGCGTATTATTTACGATGCACATAAAGAAAAAAAGCCGCCGCAAATACATTACATAGTAAAAGGGTATTTTACTTCACAAAATATTGTTTTTCAAACACGAATGGATTCACCTGAGCAAACCCAACGATTTTTGGAAAGTTGTCCTTCTTCCTTTAATTATACAAAATCATATGTTCAAGTAAAATATAAACCTCCACCAAAACCATATACTACCGCCACCCTTCTTCAAGCATTTCCAATTTCTTCCAAAGAAATCATGGCGATTTGTTGCAAACTTTATGAAAAGGGGTTAATCACTTATCCTCGCACCAATTCAACCTTTTATGCCCGCGAATTCCTAGTAAATACCCGCAGACTTATAGAAAAAGATTATGGAAGTCAATACGTATCCCCCAATTTGTTTAACTTAACGCAGACAACTCATCCACATGAAGCTATAAGGCCGACTAATATGCAGATTGAAAAAGTGAAACTGGCGCCAAATGAATGCCGAATTTATGAGCGCATATGGAAGAATGCCATGGAGAGTTGTATGGGAGATGCAGTGATTCAATCTTTTCAAGGAACGATTTTTGCACCAATGGATGTAAAGTTGATTTGCGAATCCGAGATAGTTGTCTTTCAAGGATGGCAAATCCTAACTCCCAAAAAGGATAACAAGGAATACCATTTTTTACGAAATATTCCCGATAATACGATATTGTCATGTAAAAAAATGACAGCCGATTTTTTCTCAGATTCTTCTAATTATTATTCGGAAGCATCCCTCATACATGCCCTGGAAGTCATGGGTATTGGAAAGCCATCTACTTTTGCAAATATTGTAGATAAAATTCAAGAGCGCAAATATGTGACAAGACAAGATATACAAGGGAGCGATGTTGAGCTTCCTGTTTTTGAAATAGATGGGGTTTTAACAAGTAAACTGGTAAAAAAAACGTTTGGTGAAAAAAATAAATTACAAATCACGCATACCGGAATCATGGTTATTGAATTTCTAATAAAACATTTTGACAAATTATTTGATTATCATTATACAAAACAAATGGAAGAAATCCTGGAAACTCCTCATAATTCCCAAAAAATATGCGAAGGTTATAACAAGGATGTACAGACTTTTGTTTCTTCCTTGAAAGAAAAAAAGACTAAAGAAGAAATCAATATTGACGAAGAAAGTAAATTGATTATCGGTACCAATGGGTCGGTCATTGTTACCGAAATAGAAGGAGAGAAGAAATATACTCGCGTAAAACAAGATATTGATTTGGAAAAATTAAAAGCCGGGGAATATAAGATGGAAGAAATCGTGGATAAATCAAACACATCTTTTAAGGGGTCCTTTGGCGGGGAAGAAATTATAATAAAATCCGGTAGATATGGAATTTATACGACTTGGAGAGGAAAAAATGTTTCCTTGCATACTTTTAAAAAAACCCCTATTGAAAAAATTACGCTTGAAAATGTGATATGGGCTATCAAACAAAATGCACAAAAATTTAATTTTGATTTTAATTTTTAAAATTATATTTTATGGAAAAGGAAATCAAACCTAGGTTCACTACTTCTATTAAGCCATTACCAAAACCCAAGCTAAAACCCAACCTAACCCCAAAACCCAAGACAAAACCCAAGACAGAACCATTGACTGATTTTGTTCCGGATTTTAGTAATTGTTTTTTTTAATTTCACTTCTTTTTAAAATTTGCACCATTTCTTCGTCTCTTTGAATAAGTAATTTTGATACTGCATCAAATTCCGGGTGTGGTTGAAGTGGATAAAATGGAGACATTACATCCACTTTAATATTTAATAAAATATCTATCAAAATGCCAATATGTTTTGGATTATGAAATTGAAAATGGGAATCAAAATATGTTTGGGTTTTTTCTCCAATATGATTCCATATACTATTAGAGGCTTGTGCTTTATCATCTGCATTTAACTCTATGTTTTTCAATAATTTTTTTATCACATAATTGTCAGAAATATTTCTTTCCACTTCTACATTTACATCGTGAACAATTAAATCAAATTTTGATAAAAAAGTGGCATATTTTTTAAATACTTCTTTTGCGCGCTTGGCAATGTTTTTGAAAACAGGTAAAAGTTTTTTACTTTGACAAACATTTGTAAATATTTCATGTTTTCCGTTGCTCGTGTTTGCATATATTCTTATTGCATAAGTTATCTTGTCTCTATTTAATGTAGAAAATCCCCTTGCGCACGGATAACCCAAAATTTCCCCCATTCGTTCTATGTCTACCTTTCCTTTTATTTCTTTTTTAGAAACAATAATCCCTTGATTTCCTTGATATTCTTCCGTTAGTTTTAATTCAGGGAATAATTTTTTGATAGTTTTTCCTCTAAATCTAAGACTTTTTTTGGTTTGTTTCGTTGGAGTTTGAAATTGTTCATATGATTGAAAAAGATACCCTGAACGCACTCCTTCTTTTACAAGTAAACAATTTAAGATAGAGCCCGGACCAATCACCTGCATTGGAGGTTGTTTACTCAATTCCATGTATAATCAAAATATTTTAAAATGGTGTCTTAGTAATTTTTACGTTTTGTGAAGGTATATAAGAGACGACGTTCAAAGAAAACGACCATTCATTCAAACCAAAATCAACCAATGAACCATCGTGATATTTTAATGAAATTTTAAATTTACGCAATCTTTCTAATGGAGGGTTAAAATTGCTCATCTGCTGGTAATCGCCTCCACCATTACTTGTTGCATATGAAAGCGAATTGGTTGACGATACTAGAGGGATTCTTCCTAAAAAAGCGTTTACACTTCCATTTCCTTGATTGGTTGTTTTTGAATATTCATTATCTGTAAAAGGTTTGGTCTCGTCTGCTCCATTCAATGTCTCAATATCTAACAAAATATATGTATCCTTTAAAAGAGTGTACTTGTAAAATGGTTTGATAAAATATACATTTATAAAATAAACTGTCCCGGATATCACTACATAATTTTGTAGAAAGGATGGCGTTGGCAAGGAAGAATAACTTGCATCCATAAGTGTTAATTCATATTTGTCTGTACAAATTTCTGATGATTGTAATATATTTTTAAATCCAAGATAAGCCGGAAGCCCAAAATAAGAAAAGGATGGATATAATTTTTCATTGGAACATGGGTTAAAAATGTCTCCCGTTAAATTGTTTACTTTATATAGCATGGAATTATTGTTGAAAGCAAAAGCATTTAGGGTATTCACAAACCAAAATTTATTTTCTACTTCACATGTAATGACTTTAAAAAAAGTATATGGATAATAAACCCCACCACATTCTTGGATATACTCTATAACAGCATTGTCTATAGTAACATTAAACCTATTTTGTATTTCATTTGCCAAACCTATATTTGTATATACACCTTGGTTAATAGTAATGATAAATTTGAGACCATCGCCAAGGATATTATTTATAATTTTAATATAATCAAAAGTTATTTCGTTTGATGTCCCGATATCGCCTTCCCCTGGGCCGTATTCTGAACTCTGTGAATATGTTATAGGAAATAGAGTAATCTCCATTTGTAAATTATTTTTTGTGTATGAAAAAGTATTAAATTCAACAGGGAACATCCAATTTTTTAATTGAACCGTAGCGACATTTACTATATCTGTCGGTAAAAGAATCTCAAAGGAAGAAGAATCTGGATATTTAATGATGTTTCTATCACCTGAATTTATAGTGATTAATTTGTCTTGTTTATAATAAGTATTTTGATTTGGTATCAATGGATGGTTATCATTCTGGGAATAAGGCAATATAAAAGAATTGTCAATTATTTTGTAATTGTTCATATATAATATTAATTTATATTAATGGACGAGTATAACTTTAATACATTTAATTATTTTTTTAGTTCCCTTATTATTTCCTGTTGTTTTGTCATTATTCTTCCTAATATGTCAAATAATGTCGGCACTCTATTGTTTTGCTATTTTTTTATTGCACTTGCAGCAGTGGGGTTATTTTTAAACTGGTATTTTAAAGAAAATAAAAATAATCCAACACAGGAAACCGTTTACAGGCCAGGCATCCTAATGTATATTGCACCCTCCTTGCTGTTTATATTAATTTCCATCATTTATGCTTTTGTTGTTATATCAACATACAGCTTAAACATCAAACAAGGGTTTGTCACGACTTATTATTACAAATTTAGTATTATTACAATATGGCTATTTTTGATTGAATGCCTTTTACTTTATAATTTGTATGCGATTATTAACAAGTTAAATGATTTAAAGGATGAAAATAATACACTAAAAATAAACATGATTGGAATCATCTGTTTTTGTTTTTTAAATTATTTTGTTATTTGGTCAAATGCAATTGGGTTGGCTAGTTTTTCAGCGGATGGATAATAAATTTAAAAGAAAGGCCGCAATGTTGGTCTGTTTCCCATAACCCGGAAATCTTCAAAAGTATTATAAAGTTTTCTGCATATTCTGCGTGTATAATATTTTCATTCTCCAAAAATAAATTTATTTTATATTGCTTTGTTTTCGTTTTTGTTTCAAGTATGTCATGTTCCAAAATTTTTAATTTATTTATTATTTCTTGATTATTATTTTTTTTAAAAAATAATTTCATTTTGTTTGTTTGCAAGACATGTTCAAGTTTTAGGGGTATCTGTATATAAATAGTATTTAGTGAAAAATAATGGGTAGAATAATTAATATGAGAAAAACTTCCATTATTAATAATGTTATTTTTCAATGGAGGGCCAAAATGTATATTTTGCGATTCAAAATTGTCTAGTGTTAAAACTATCATATGTTTTATTTATCTTTATTTTTAAATATTAAATAAATCAAATAATAAATACATGAACTTTTCTGATTATTTAACCAAGATAGAAAAAACGAATTTACATCCAAAAATAAGTAAGGTCATCAAAACATTTCCCAGTGATATTAAAAATTTTAAAAATTTTATTATTTATGGTCCGGAAAATACGGGAAAATATTCACAGGCTTTACATATTATATCTAAATATAGTCCATCCAAATTGAAATATGAAAAAAGAGTTGTCATTTCTTCCAAAGAATTGAAAGACGAGCCTTATTTTTTAAAAATGAGCGACATTCATTTTGAAGTGGACATGTTTTTATTGGGTTGCAATTCAAAAAATTTATGGTTTATTATTTATCAACACATAACAGATATTATACTTCAAAAATCAAAATACGGAATTATTTTATGCAAGAATTTTCATTTAATACATAATGAACTGTTGGACGTTTTTTATAGTTATATGCAAACAAATTTTTCACCGATACAAATTTATTTTGTTATCCTTACAGAAGAATTGTCATTTATACCAAATAGTATAACAGAATGTTGTGAAATATTGCATATACCAAAACCGTACAAGGTAAACAATGATAAATGCGAAAGAGTTATTATTGCCAATGATATGCATTCGCAAGTATTAAATGATGTTATTGCAAATATGGGAGAATTTACAAAATTGCGCAATTCTTTATATAATATTTTTATTTATCAGCTCAATATTTATTCCTGTCTATGGTTCATTTTTAAAAAACTTAATAAGGGAACATTGCAAGATTTTTTGACATTTTTTCATGGTTACAATAATAATTATAGACATATTTATCATTTAGAATTGCTAATGCATCAATTAAGTTGAGACTTGAGAAGGATGCTAATTTTTCTCAACTCGGAACCATCTAAATTTCCATAATCCCTTAAATCTATGTTCTCAAAGAATATAATAATTTTATCCAGCTCATCCCGCGTTATTCGTTTATCCAAATGACAGACCAAGTTGTATTCTTTTCCATAAATATACCGATTACCTCGTTTTGCCTTGCATTTCCACTCCACCACCCCATTTTGTGAAACTTGTAATTGAAATTCGGCATCAGAGCCCTCAATATTTATCAAAAATTCTCTGTCCACGTCTTTATATTTATTTGATATTTGTTTTGAAAATATCAAATCAGGCGCATCCTTAAACCATGTATCGCGGTTATGTAAACCATGCATGTCTCGTTTTACCAATTCCGGATACATATCTTTCTCCAAAAGGTAGTCTATCTGCGTCTGCTGCATTCTTATGATGGACATCATAATATCCATTTGTTTTTCAAAGCTTTCCTCCATTTTTATCACGTCAACCTCGTAAAATAATTTTCAATTATATTTTATATGCTTATCTTTTCAAATAAAAATAAATTATATGTGTTTATTCATATACCCAAAAATAGCGGAAAGTATTTGAGAAATAAAATTACAAATGATAAAAATAATAAAATAATTAAATCTTATTGGGGGTACGCCAATGGTCTAGATTTAGCGCATATCCCTTATATGAAAAAAAATAAATTTATTCGTTTTCTTAATCATTCTCGTTTACATTTTTTTGCATATACAAGATGCCCTTATGATAGAATTATTAGCGCCTATTTTTACATAAATCCCGAAAATTCGGCGGATGATTTCAAAAGTTTTTTAAAAACATTACCAACATATAATTTTATAGACTACAAAAACATTCATTATTACCCACAATATTTGTTTGCGACGAAGCAATCTAAAGAAAAATATAAAAATTTCTAAATTGGAGAATTTAGAAAATCCAAGAAAATACAATTTGGCAGATTTTTTTGATAATGAATGCATTGACATTATTAATTCAATATCAAAGATTTTTTACTTTTTGATGATATAAAATCTAAACTGGAATAGACGCCTCAGTCTTGACATTCTTGAAAAAATGTGGACTCATATACTTTTGCAAGTTGAAATAGGTAAGATTCTCCCCGGCAGGAATCTTCAAGAGGGCAGAAAGCTTCTCGTCTGGGTTGATGTGTCTACCATTGGTTGAATCCTGAAGGTTATTGGCACGAATATAGTTGTTGATTTCTCTGGTAACTTGTGTTCTTGCCATCTCAACGCCATTCTCCTTTCCTAGAAAGGCTGCAAGCTCTACACTAATCTTAGTGGGCTTTACAAAACCACTTGGTTGACGATTGGTGGACTTCTTCTTCTTCTTGTTTGAGGACTTTTGTGCAATCTTAATCTCTCTAGACCATCTCTTCTCAATGCTCTTGAATTCGTTCCTTAATGTAGTGAGAAGAGTAGTTGCATCCTGTAATCTGGCAAGATACTTCAGAGTAACCTCGGTAAGGGTTTCCTCCTCTTCGGCGGCTTGTGGTAGAATCTCATTTACTTCGGTTACCTCAACAGGTGTCGGAGCAGGAGTTTCATCAACCGTCTTTGTTCTCCTTGGCTTTGTAACCTTTTCGGTTTCTACAGGCTTAACTTCTTGAACTGGCGCTTCAGGCTTTGTGGTTGTCTTTGACTTTCCCATGGTATACTATTAAATAGCATATTTTTTTAAGCTGTTTTACGCATTATAAATTAAATTGTTATTAGAAAAGGGGTAAATAATTCCTATATTTCCAAAATCCATTTTTCAAAAAAATCAAAAATATTAAAAATATTAAAAATATGCAAAATTCTCATAAAGCCATGGCATTGCACTCGCCGCCTGAGAATTTACTAATGTTAAACATCCTAAAACATAATAACTCCCTAAACAACGACTATCTCTATCTACCCCCGAATAAACCATTTCTTCCATTACTTTTAAAATTCTACCTTTCATTAATTCATCGTCCATTCTGTGTAAATTAACATGCCTAAAAGGATTGCCTCTTGGACATATTTTTTCTTGCGTATCCCGCGGGATTTGGCATCTATAAAACCATACATCATTCAATTCGCGTATAAATCTCAATAATTGTCGCCTTGTTAAAAGGGTAAACCACAAATGATTACTATAATTTCCCAATAAATCAATTGTCTGAAATAAGTCCAAACTCCGGAATTCAAAACTTTTTTCGGTTGGTTCTTTTTCAATTTCCAAATTGATTTTTTTTTTGATGATGGAAGAATATTTTACCATTTCTTTCATTTTTTTAATTGTATCTTGTTCCAGAATCTTCCTATTATATGGATTTAAGACCTCTTTTTTAGAATTCTGTATTAATGTATAAATGGATAAAATATCAAACCCATAAATATGGTTTGTTTCAACATCTCTGTATGAAAAAAATTGTTCCATTGGAATATCTTTCACACTTTCCATTGTCAAAAAATCAGAATCGTTCACGCATTCTCTCGTTGTCAATGCCGGACCATGACTTTGAATCCATTTTTTTACATAAAACATCCGGACTACACTCTGAATTTTTATGGCGTTTTTACTTTTTGCAAAAAGTTCCTTGATATTGCTAATAAGAAAATCTTTTTTTAATGTTGTTTTCAATTTGTAAACTTTTGAAATATGTTTCAACTCTTTCAAGTTATACTTTTCAAAACAAATTTCCATGTAATTATGCATTGTGGGAATTTTTAAATCTTCCATATCCGAGCTCATAATTATATAAAATAAAATTCTTTGTATTGTTTTCAACTTTATGATATTCTTTAATATCATATGCTAATTAAAAAAAAATTGATATAGATATAATTCCCTAGTAGATAGTATAACAAGGACAAATGGCAGAAACAATCATTGACGGAACTCTTTTCAACGCTTCTCAAATCAGATATACTACTCCAAAGGTGAATTCTTCGGGTGGAAAATCAGTTGGCATTCTATCAACTTTGACGAATTCAGCTTTGAAGATTCAGACGCCACATATGCTCACTTGGGGTGCATCGGATTACGAGGGCAATCAAAAATTTGAGCTGTCTATCCAGTTTCCAACCGAGGAATACGACAACGATGATACGCGCGCATTCAAGCAGAATATGATTGATTTTGAAAATAAAATAAAAGCCGATGCACTCACAAATTCCAAAGCATGGTTTGGCAAACAGCACAATAGCCCCGAAGTCTTGGAAGCATTATGGACGCCTATTTTAAAGTATCCGAAGGATAAAGCTACCGGTGATTTGGACAAAAGCAAAGCGCCTACACTCCGAGCAAAAGTTCCCTTTTACGAGGGAGTTTGGAAAACTGAAGTCTACGACCAAAAGTTAGTTCGCCTATTTCCATCAGACAACTACGAGTCGCCGACTGAACTCATCAAAAAGGGTTCTCGTATTATTTCGCTCATCCAATGCGGAGGACTTTGGTTTGTAGGAGGCAAATTCGGAGTGACATGGAAGTTAGTGCAAGCAGTTGTCCCGGGCGAAATTTCAGAAACACAAGGCTGTCTCATTAAAGTCAAAGATGCACCCGAAGCTCCTGTCCCGCAAGTGCCTGTAGAGACTTCTACTTCTGCTACTATTGTAGATGATAGCGATGACGAAGAAGACAAACCGCAAGACGAACCTCCACAAGAGGGGCAAACAGACCCAATACCCCAAGAAACGCCAGAGAAAAAGAAACGCGTAGTTAAGAAGAGGGACATATAAATGTTATTTTCACAATAATATCCGATTTATTATCATCTGTCATGTCTTGATTTTTAGAAATACCTTCTTTTTGTAACTTAAATATTTGAGATTTTTTTATTTGTAATTTTTCACAAGGAATTACAAATACTTTTTTTCCGAGGGTAAAAGAAATATCTTCGGTTAACAATACCGGCGAAAATGGAATACTTATTTCGGTGTAAATATTTTTATCATCATCTATAAAAATGCCATCTAAAATTGGTATGCATTTAACAATTATTTCTCCATCGCCATCGCGTTTATCAAAACTGCATTCATCGTGCCATGTTGGGACAAGATAAGTATGATTCAAAATTAATTTATAAACATTATGTTCTAGCAAATCATTTATAGTTGGATGTAAAAGGAAGAAGTCTACTTGTTCGTATTTTTTCATGACTATTTTTTTTATCTCTTCTAGAAATTCTTCCGTGAGATATAAAAAATCCTTATTTTTAAACATGAATTCATATATTTCCACACAATATTCTTTTGGTAATTCATTCAAGGAAGAAAGGGCTGTTTGGGTGAATCCGGACAATGAAAAAAAGGCGGTGACCAAATCGTCGTATTCTTCTGCAGGTGGTTCATCTACAATTTTTAAGATTTCATAGGCTTCATTAATTTCTTGAAACTTTTTTTTGGCTTCTTCCGTATTTCCGTTTTTGTCGGGATGATATTTTAGAGCGAGACGATAATATGTTTTTTTTAAATTTTCGGGTGCGACGTTGCCGAAAATTTCGTAAGCTTTTGAAACCTCCATATGAAAGGTTCTATCTTATTTTTAACTTTTTTACCTTTTAAATATAAGGTCTTTATTAAATAAATTTAGTTCTTTTACGTGTAGTTTTATTTCGTATGCGCATATATTTACGAAATGTTTTAAATCCGCCCCTAAATGGTTTTATCTTGGCGTGTGATTTTGCAATAGCTTCTCTCCTGTCTTTACCTTGTTTATTAAATATTTCGGTATCATTGCGGGAGATCGGCGGAATATTTGATGTCGTGTCCTCGGCATAAGCTCTTCTTTTTAATTCGCCTTTTTTTCGGTTTTCTTCATTTATTTCTTCGTTGGTTTTTTTCTTCAATGATTGATGTTTGTTTGTTGAAAGAGGTTTAGATTGGCCAATATCGTTGACGATGGAATTGGTATAAGCTCTTCTTTTTAATTCGCCTTGGTTTCGTATTTTTTCAAGTATTTCTTCATCGGTTTTTCTCTTCAATGATTGATGTTTGTTTGTTGAAAGAGGTTTAGATTGGACAACAACTTTGGAATTATCTTTATTCCTGGCTGCAGCCTGTTTCCTGGCTGCAGCTGCAGCCTGTTCTTTTTGTTTTTTCGCAGCATTTTCTCTTTTTTCTCTTTGTTTTATTATTTCTATATTTTCTTGTCTTTGAATTTCTCTCCATTCTTGTCGTGTAGGAGCTTTAACAGTAACCTGTTGTTCTTGT
>Ga0214919_10000874_pt1 | contig 51054 bp, 39 predicted proteins | sample LL1503_MetaG_FD_177994 | JGI IMG/M metagenome (GOLD analysis project Ga0214919, IMG submission 177994) | Freshwater microbial communities from Lake Lanier, Atlanta, Georgia, United States - LL-1503 | ecosystem: Environmental > Aquatic > Freshwater > Lake | place: USA: Georgia | collected...
GGCGTAGATCTGATATCTTTCCACTTGGCTGAGATGTTTGTAGTTCATGGGCAACTTCGACTGGCAGGTCAAGAAGCCTTGAATGCTAAACATTCTCAGCCACCTTCACCTCAGTTAATCAAAGTTGAACTTTGTACTTGAATCCGTCATATGATTAAAGATTAAAAATGATCAAATATGCTCATGAAATAAAAGAAAATATTGAAGCTTCACTAATTGAAATTCAAGAGGAAATTCAGGAGGGTGAGGGGGTAGTTATTATAAGAAATGCTTATAGTGATTTCCAACTTTTGGATCGTGTATATACAAATTTCAAAAATAGAATTGAAACTGAAGAGAACTTAGGAATATCTGCAAATGATTTAACAACACCAAGATCAAATAAAAGGCTCTTTAATGCTTTAAATAAATTAGCAGAAGATAATCCAAAAGATTTTATAGAGTATTATAGTAATAAGTATTTGCATCACGTAGTAAATACTTGTCTTGGACCCTTTTATCAAATTGTTTCAGAAATAAACTTAGTTGTACCTGGGGAATTAGGGCAATTACCTCATAGAGATTATCCTTTTTGTGTGTATACAAAAAAATTACTAGAAACTTTACCTTCAAATCTATTGAAGTGTGCCCCATTTCTTACTTTACAAGCAGGTGTTATTCATCAAGACACGCCAATTGAAATGGGCTCAACTAGATTTATTTTAGGATCACAAAAAGAGACAGATGGATATCGGACAATGAGAAATCCAGTTGATATAAATCGATTTGAAAAAGAATCTATTCAGTTTGATTTAAAAAAAGGTGATTTAATATTTTTTAACTCAGCTATTTATCATGCAGGCGGTGGAAATTCAACAATAAATCCTAGACTAATAAATTTATTACAAATATCAAGCGGAATGATCAGGCCTCTAGCAACAATAAATTTCCTTGAATTAGTTCAGAATCTATATCAATATCTCATACTGATATCAGATAAAGATAAAGTCGAACGGATATGTAGGGTCATAACTGAGTGCTGGCCATTCCCGACTAATTTTATTACAGATAAGCCAAAGGCTGATTTTCATGCGGGAATAATGGATAAGGATTGGCTTTTAGATTCGTGGGGTAAAAAAATAGATGCTTCAATTGTGGAATTTAAATATTCACAAAAATTAGAACAAAGAAAATATATCAAAGAAAAAACAAATCCAAAAGAAATAGAGAAAAAAAATCATCTATTACAATTAATTAAAGATCAATCGAGAATCGTAATATATCCATCTGGTGGTGTGGCAAAAGAATTTTCAAAAAATTTATATTTTAAATATTTAAATATAGTCGGATTTAGTGATAAAAATGAAAAATTAATTGGTAAAAAAATAGAAAATATTAAAATAATTCCTGTTGAAGAGATATTAAAGTTAAAACCAAGGTTAATTATTATTGCAGTTTCAAATAATCAGATTGAAAATATTAAAAAATATTTAGAGGATAATAATCTACTCCAAATTGAAAAACTTATTATATAATTAATTTTGAATCTACTCCTGAAAGCGAACGTTCATGGGGTTGCGGGGATACTTCAGGTCCGACCCTTTAAGCCTTGGATGCGAGAAAGCTCCCAGCTGATGGTCGATTTGTGGCGATCCAGCAACATGGCAATCTGAGTTTGATCGTGTCCGGCTTTCATAAGTGCTTAGATCGGATATCTTTCAACTAGGGTGAGATGTTTGAAGTTCGTGGGCAACTTCGAATAGCAGGTCAAGAACGCTTGAGTGTTAAACATTCTCAGCCATCTTCACCTCAGTTAATCAAAGTTGCACATTGTACTTGAATCCGCCATCTGTAACAAAAAGAACTTTTAGTTTATTAACAAATTTCTTTACAACAGTTACAGCAAACTGGAACTTAGCCTATGCATCAGAAATCATAATTGATTGGTTCATGCGAAGCCTGATGACTTGATTGTCCCACTCGCCAACGTTTATTTTAAATGCGTTTAGCGATAATGCACATTTCATATATTTTTGGACCGAAGTGACGTAAATAGTATCGATATTGAATCCCCAGCGTGGATAAATAATTCGCGATAGTAATAAAATCATCCTTTTTATGATAGGCAGAGATAATTAAATCAATATTATTTTCACGCAATGTCCTGGCGCACCCCATTAAAGCATTCATTTCGGAGCCCTCTATATCCATTTTAATAAGGCCATATTTGCCTTTAAGATCTAAACTATCAACAGTAAAAGTTGATACCGTTAAGGTGCCCGTCTCGAGAATTGCAGATTGAGGCCCATTTACATCAAATTTAAGTTCTGTGATAAAATTCCATGCTGCTTTATTTATTACAATTATATTATCTATATGTTGAGAAAATTCAGTAACTAATTTTTTATAGTAAGCAGGATCAGGTTCTGCAATATATATATTTATATCTTCAGCGTTCGAACACTTTAAAAATTGCCTTGTTGATTCGCCATCGTGACCACCTAAATCAATAAATAAATTGTAGTCAATATTTATGATTTCGTTGTTAAAGTAGAAAAAGTTTTCCGGACTTTCCATAATCGGATGATCTTTTAAAATTGGATAACTAAACTCATTTAAATAAGCCAAGTAATTTCTATAATCCAAACCTTTTGTAAAAAGTCCTAATCGATGCAAAAATAATTGCTTAGATTGTTCATCCGCATACAACGCTATGGATGTTTCTATTTCTTCTTTTCGAGTATTCAATTCATCGTCTGAATAGTACCATTGAAATATTAATGTATAGAAATCCATTTCAGTAATCGAGGGAAAAACTATATCTTTAAAGTCAATGCCAAGACTTTTCAATTGTATTGCAATATCAGACCTATTATTTTTTACAAGAACTACCACTTTCACTCGTGGTTGTAATAGGCATTCTGAAGGATGCACAATTGGTATACCATAAAGATTTTTGACAACAGAGTAAGAATTGTCAAGTATCGCGATAATCTGGACGTTATATTTTTTTAAAAATGGTAGAAGATTTCGTGTTGCTGAGCCAGCACCAAAAATATATATAGGATGATGTGTTTCGAAATTTGAACCAATGATTGATTCTAAGAAATCTGAATCAGTAGTGCTTACAGCGCGTGCGTTTAAGTTGTACATTTAGACAGAATCTGAAATTTAGTTTGTATACAGTCGGTTGGAGGTGATTCGACGCGGACTTTTTAGCTTTACTTAGATAACTTGTCTGTCAGATTGCAGGCTTTCTTGGGCATGTAGAATTTTAGGCCGCTTTACCATAATGCACCCATTTGTTTGTCGATTTTTAATGATCCAGCAACTTGGCTATCAGATTTTGATTCTGTCCGTCATTCATATGAGCTTAGATTTGCTTCTGGAGACATTGATCTAACATTGGGATTTACTCCTACTTAACACCATGAAGCCCACCAGCGAGTTTCCAACATTCCTCACTCATTTTGAAATTTTTTATGGAATAAGCTTTTCTAACGATATCCTCTTCAGAAGAAATCTCCCGGAAAGCGCTTGATGCGAAACTACCAAGCAACGCGGTTCTGACGTCCTGGGATAGATTGGCACCTGCTCTATGCCACAAATACCCACTTGTAACAATTAAGGAGCCCGCTGGTGCATGAATTTTTTGTAATCCCGTGTGGTCCTTCATATTAGAGTCCACTGGCCGGCGCCCATACTTGTGAGATCCTGGTATAACTTCTGTAGCACCGTTTTTGTCGGTAAATTCATCAAGAAGCCAAATGGTATTCGCTTTTATCTCCCATGGCGGGAGTGGGTTTGGAACGGGTGTGTCTATGTGCAGGTGTTGCGCTTTAGCTCCCGGTCTGACGTAAGTAGCCTGGAAGCTGCTGAGAAAGAATTTTTGATGCCGGGTGTCACGATCAAATATTGAATTCATCAATGTAGCGATTAATGGATTGGTAATTAGATCCGAAAATAGCATGTGTTTATTAACAAGATTCCATACTCGGTCAACATTTTCAGCATATTTATAAGCTGTATTGTTTTCAACATCTTCGCAATAAAGACTCGAAATCACGTTTTTAATCCTTAAGGACATATCTTGTGTTAAAAAATCTTCTATCACGATAAAACCAAGCGAACGATACACATCCATTGCCTCTGCAACGTCAAGTGTTGCTAATTTAAACTTCTTAAAAGGGATATTAAGTACGCTCATATTTTATATATCGCAAGATCTGTTTCGTTTGTATGCCGGGTGTAATTTCTGGGTCACCGTAGGTGCGCCCGTTACAGTAATCGCAAGCCTCTATATAGGGTTTGCCACGAAGAAAGTTCCTAAGTTCTTGTTTTTTTAATTTCTGCTGTGCGAAAGACATTTGCTGAAAACCGTTAACATTTACATGGTCATCAGGATGATTGGGTATTGCGGAAAGTCTTTCTACGTTCGCTGAATAAGGGCAACGGAATATTTGCCCCATGGTCATCGTAGTGAAGTGCTTCGCACAGCAGTTTTTAAAGGTATGCTCCAAAGCCGCAGCAGAACGGGATTGGTGTTTAATATTTGCACAATCTGTCCACCCATAAGCAGGTTGCATGTTGGAAGGAATACTATACTTTTGTAGTATATTTTGTAACGATGCAGTTCTTTTTGAAAGCTCGCCATAGGTGGTTATAAATACAAATACCTTAGGATGAGCAATTGCCGCAATTTTCTCTTCGCTCGGACAAATCGTACCATTTGTGTAGACAACAACTTTATTAACATTTTGTTTTCCTGCAGCATAAATAATTGCTTGATGAAAATCCTTGTTCATAAGAGGATCGCCACCAATAATTCTTATTTCATTAATTTCGTCTGCAACACTACACAAGTCATCCAAGTTCCGCTGAAGTTCACTCAAAGCAATATCAACGGGTTTCTCATAATATTGCATTAGGTTCGAGCAATCGACACACTTTAAAGAACATTTTTCAGTCAAAATAAGGTCAACGCTTCTTATAAAAAGAATATCAGGATTTAGATATTTTTCTTGTGAGTTAGTCATGTTTTGCAAGACAAATATATCGAAGTCTTTAGTAAATTCACCTCCTGAGTGATTTTTTCTCAGTTCACCTTCTAGCATGTCTTGATAGTGACTGAATTCATTTTCCTTTATGAATTCGACAATTGGACACCAGTTGTAATAGCCTAAATCTTCAAGTTGAATTATAATATCAGAGATATATGTTGATGCTACTAAAAAAATAGCATTTTTTGGAATGGAGCCTAAGACCACATTAGCATGTAGTACTGAAACGCCATCGATAGGTATACCGCATTTATTTTTATTATTGTCTATAAATCCTTCAATTTCAATACCTTTAGCCTTCATGATTTTCAGCATTATTTTTCCTGCGATATCTGCGCCAAAAATGTAGATTACGGCTCCCGAGTCTTTAGCGAATCTTTGAAAATCAGTAGGGCAGGTTGGTACGCGATATAGTGTATTCATTTATATTCCAAGAAAATTAGAGTTAATTTTTTCTTAAGTAAATAACTATTGAGGTTAGAAAGAGATATAAAAAAGATGTAGAAAGATAAATTATATTTTGACAATCTGCAATCCAGCCTTGACAGGTTGACGATCATTAGCGAGGCAAAAATTACATGCTTCAAGATATGTATTACGGAACGTTAGTTCTTTTATTTTTAAGAAAGTGTGATCATCACTATGTATTAAATCTACATAGTCTGTTTTAGGTTGAGGTATTAATTTTAACTTTCCAGCCATCGCAGAAAAAATACAGCGCGATAATTTTTGGCCAACAATATGATTGGTGATGCCAATGCTTTTGGTGCATTTGTGGAATGTCTCCATCTTATTAATTTCGTCACGTTCGCGTGAAAAAATACCACCAATAGACATCCAAGTTTCATATTTCTGTATAAAGTGAACAATATTTCTCTGTTGGCATTCAGCAATAAGCTCAGGCATCTTTCTTGACACGTCGCCGTAGTCAGAGATTTCTATGGTTGCACCAAGTTGATCTATTAAATCCATGGTTTTTTTCTGAGGGACAACAGTGCCATTGGTGGCGATGTCGATAAACAATACATTGTCTAAATCACGCAAACACTCCAAAATTGCGTGAATGTCCTTGTGCAAAAATGGTTCACCACCCATGATACAAATGCGGTATACAAAGTCAAATGCCCCGCAATAAGACTTCAGCGAATTAATAATCGTTTCTACGCTGAATGTTTCCGGGTTTTGGTTCAAGGGTACTAATGCGGCACAGTCGCTACAATTCAAGTTGCATTTTTCATTGATCATCACTGTCATCGAAGGTGACAGACTTTGGTCCCTGTCCATCGCCGAGCGATTATAAAATATATTTTTATTTTCTCGATATGTTTTAAAATTAAAATTTCTTTTGGTTAAATTCTTGATATAAAAATCAAAAATATCAGGAACTAGATAATGACACCTTGAAAACCCCACCTTATTGAGGGATGTTTTAATTGCCGTTAAATCTTGGAATGACATTGTGGAAACTAATACAGTAACATCACCATATTTGGCGCGGCCTGCTGTAGGCGAGATGACTTCAACACCGTAGTAGTCAGCTGAGTGCTTTGAAGCATCGTTATCAATGATGCATAGGCAATTGACATTAAGCTTTTTTAGCACTTTTAAAGTGTAAAGCCCAGCCCGGCTTCCACCAAAGACAATTACACCTTTTGGAGAATTGTTAAAAATATTCTCAAGGTTTGGGTATTCTGGTAATAGCAGCATGTAGATTTTATTTATAAGGGAAGTATTTCGATAATGCGGTTTGCTTTTGGTGTTTTAGAAAAAAATTGGGCATGCTTTTTGTCAATAATAATTCCAATATTAGAGTCATGATTTTGAATGGACTCGACTATATCGGCAATGATTTCATCGGTAGCCTTTACGTAGATGAAATCTAATTTCTGGGCGCTGATTTCTTGGTAAGACAGAATCTTTACATCGCCAATTTTCTTACCTGAATAGACGACATCTTTGTCTATTACTGATTGGACATTGAACTGTTTCGATAACTCCGCTATGGTTGACTCAACATGGTGCGATGCCGGTGCAATGCCTATGTTCAGGCGCCGATCGGACAGAGGAATTGAAACATCATCACTCTTTAATATATCGCCTTCTAAGTGAAATATACGGCTTTTAGCGTTAGGTTTAAGTGGTTTAAGGTGGGGAGTTTGTTCCAAAGTACGCAAATCTAACTCAGTTTGTATCAAGTATTCTGGACGTAACCTATCCTTTACCATCCTTAAAAGTTCCTTCCCGTGAAGGCTTGCGGGTGCGAGGTGTTTTTCGGCATAGTGAATTGGAACCATACCGTACTTGCGAAATAGTTCATACATTTTGATGTAAGCATCAATATGTCTGCTGTAGTCATATCCACCGAAATTGGGCTCATTTGCAGGAATATCGCTCAAGGGATCAAAATCAAAAGTCAGCCAGATTTCTTGGGGGCGGCATGCGATCATGGCGTAGACAAAGCCTAATATATCGTCTTCACCACAATTGTTTTCAGTGAATATGTATTTAACCGAAACGGCGCCACTACCATTTCTGCCGGCGTGTGAATATTTGACAATATTTTCCAGCACTGTTGCATATTTGGTGCTTTTTTTGGTTTTGTTGTAAGTGGCGGAGGTGCCTGCGTCTAGAGAAACAACACACCAGCGGATTGCGCCATTTTCAATAGCGTTGTAAACCGACTGTTTATAAACTAATCCATTGGTAAATAGAAATACCCGAATCTTTCTATTTGTATAGTAATCCAGGTACTCGTCAAAATTTTTGAGAATGGTTGGCTCACCTCCGTTGAAATCTACTGCAGCCTTCCATACGACATCATTCGGTTTAAAGTTCTCTAGTATTTTTAATGCGTCGTATTTTGCGTCTGAAAACGAATCGTTATGGGTATAAGCACAGAAATCGCATCTTAAATTACAAGTGGTAGCGGCGGCCAAATCAATATGGCCTAGTTGGTCAAACCGCACATCATCCATCTCTTTTTCAACCACCATGTCGCATTGTTTGCATGGGGTTTCAGCATCCTTACTATTGAGAAGATCAAAAATCCACTTTCTTTTGTCAATAATGTCGGCTTTAGTTATTTTGCGTAAAGATGCCTCTTCCGGCGTGAAGTAAATGGGCGAGGAAAACGGACCGAGTTGGCACGCATGTATTCCCTCCTGGCCTAGCCTTAGGCCACTTTCTAACTTGTAGCAAGATTTAACTTTCATAGTTTACTTAATATTTTTACTTCAATCGAATTTTTGATGTTCTAAGTTTTTGTGAAATAGTCTACAACTGCGAAATTTACTTTTATCATAAAAGATTTTTAATATCGTCCAGCAAGCTCATGGGTAAATCGCTTGGGTTGTAACGTCTGATCGGTTCGAGCCCTTTTCCGACTAAAAATTTAGTAAAATTCCACTTTACTGAATTGGTCTTGAACGTACAGGGGGTGTTTTTGGTTAAAAACTTGAAAAGCGGATCGGCGTTTTCACCGTTGACTTCAACTTTATCAAATAACGGAAAATTAATATTAAATTTACTTATGCAAAAATCTAAGATTTCAGCAATGGAGGCGGGTTCTTGGTTGGCAAATTGATTGCAAGGAAACGCAAGTATTGTGAATGGTTGTTCCTTCAAGGCGACCATTAACTGCGAAAGTTGGACGTACTGATGCGTATGTTCACACAGTGAAGCAACGTTTACAATAAGCAAAACTTGGTTTTGATATTCCGCGAAGTCGACACTGTTGCCGTTCGAAAGCTTCAACTTGCAGTTGAACATAAACCAATCTCCACTGAATAATATTGGGAAATTTTAATTTCCTGAATGAATTTTACTTCATGATTTTCTGCGATTCAATGGGTAACTTTGACAGACTTGGCCGTGGGTGTCAAGCACTTTGGGTTCCAAACAAGCTTGCTCAATGGGCTTGCAAGGCCGCTTAGCTGGCAACTAATTCGCGTTCAACTACCAGTGAGTTTTTTTTTGCTTTTCAATTTTGATCGTTGGGGCTGCTGATCACTATCAATGAACTGCGTTTAAAAACAGATCCAAGTTTGACTCCGCCCTTTCAAGTTTTAGGCCTGTAACCCTGTAGGCCAGCATTTACAAGCAAGATCATCACACTATCAATAACTTCAAACTGAAGACCGACTGACAATCAAGAGTCTCAGTTATCCAAACTTCAGCATTCGGGCCATTGCTTGTCAGCTTAACCGTTTTGTTAGCACCATGCAGCGCTAGCTTGATTGTAAAAGCCGTGACAGCAGATACGGCGGTGTCAAAACCCTGTTCAGTTCACTGCAACGCTGACACACTGCTAGACCTGTTGTCAAACTGCATCCAGACTCTATTCTGTGCGGTCTAGTCCAACAACTACTGCGCAAGTGCTGATGTCAGCAGCAAATATCCGTGACACCGACCATCTTGTATTCCCAAGAACATGAACACCGCGTATCAATTGAAACGGTTTACAACTTCATCTACCCCAGGCCCACAAAAAACGTGTACCGTGCAGCACATGCTAATATATTAGAGGGCAAATCCCGACATGCTGAGCATGCATATGCGCCCTCCCAAAGATTAAGGATCGCCAATACACTGGGCACTTGGATGGCGATCTCATTGAAGGTGAGGGTAACGCCAGTCCTGCTAACTTGCAGCAGGCCTTAACGGACAAACTAATTGGCATAGCAGAGCCCCAGCATTTGTCGATGACCTACAACCCAAGGTCGCGAGAGGTCGATGCATAAGAAGTTGACGCAAAAAACGGGCATTGCGTTTTACGTTGGCGACCCCCACAGTTCGAGATAAAGAGGCTTCAAAGAGAACATGAATGGCCTGGTGCGCCAGTACTTGCCCAAAGGCACGTAAGTGAGTATCTACATCCAAGAGCTGTTAGACGCCCTAGCAGACGAGATCAATGAGCGCCCGCGCACAGGGCTGGGTTTACGATCTCCCTTTGCGGTCTACCGAGAACTGTTCATTAACAGCCCGCAAAACTCAACCCTTATTCATTAACTACAAGGGTGTTGCCGCGCTTTCGAAACCGCCCATATCTAGTAATATATTCCAGTGCATACTATCAATCAGTATGCAAAACTTCAGATAAGATATCATTCACATAATTTTGATTTTCAATTGTAATTGGTTGAATTAAAATTTGTTGTATTTTTTTAATAAATGAATCTGTCATTTTATTATAATCTATTTGCTGTAGGATTTCAATAATTGACTTTGGAAATCTAAAGCGTACAATTTTACCTGGATTCCCTGCGATGATTGCGTAAGGTGGTACATCTTTGCTTACAATAGTACCGGCAGCTATAACTGCGCCTTGGCCAATTGTTACACCCGATAGAATCATGGCTCTTTGTCCAATCCAAACATCGTCCTTAATAATTATAGGCCCTTTGGTAGTTGCTTCTATTTTTTCACCAAAATATCGTACTTTAAAAGGATAGGTTGAAATTAAATCATGTTGATGGTTGCCTCCTAGTAAAAATTCAACATCAGATGCGATTGAGCAAAAGCTACCGATTTCCAATTTTTCATCCGCGTGTCCCCACCAACGAACAATAATAGGCCCATAACTCATCCTTCCGACTTTAACTTTAGAAATTGGAAATACATTAATCGGATTAACATCATTGTGAGCATTAATAGAATTCCAAGTTTTTAAAAATTCATCGCCAGTAATTAATTTATTTTTTAAATCATTTTTAAAGGAAGAAATAGCTTCCGAAAAAAAATCCTCGTCTTGGAAATTAATTAATTTTTCCAAGAGTAAAGGATTGGAAAAATCTATTTCATTTTTAAAATTATAGGGTAAGATAAGCTTCTTCAAAATTTTTTCTTTTTCTTGAAGAAAAGTTTTGCTGCTAATTTTTCCTTTATTAACGTAAGACTTTAGAATATTTATATAACTATTACCAAATACTTTGGAAACATCATATGAGATCTCTTTTTTGAAAATTTGCGACTCGAAAATTTGTTCATTTATAATCAAAGCTTTATTTTTTATTGAGATCAATTTAAAAAGATTTTCTGTTTGTGTTAGGTTATTATTAAAATTTGACGAAAAATCATCTGCTGATTTAAAATCAGATTTCCAAATAGTAAAACCACCAATCCAAGTTGATTGAATTGAAGCGTGATTAACGAAATCATCGAGTGAGTTAGTTATAGTTATTGGTTCAGTATGCGGAACTTCATTGTTAGTAAAAAATAAAACAGTATCTTCATTTATTTTATTTTCGACTATATTTAATAAGGCTTTAAGTGAGTCTTTGACGAATGTAAATGAGTGGTTATGAAGCTTTAATAATCTACCTCTACCATACGATAGGCTTATACCGAAATTTCTATCGCCTAAATTTTCGTTGTTTTTATAGTAAAAAATTTTATTAGGATATAAATTTATAAAACGACGTGAAACATCTTCTGTAGAGTCATTCGAGCAATTGTCTGATATTATTATTTCAATACTGTCCGTATTAAGAAACACCTCTTGATTAACAATGCTTTCAAGGGTTTTTTCAAGTAGACTTGCACCATTAAGTATAGGAATGCAAATTGATAGTGAAGGATTTTTTATGAGCCCCTCTTCATGGATTACAGATTTTAAATGACCTTTGTTTTCTAATTTATTTGTTTTAATTTCGTTATGAATTAAATTGAATGATTCACCCAGCATGGTTATTTTTAAATATTCTGAGGTATCGCTAAAACATCGAAACTGTTCAATATTTTTATATGAGGCTTTATAAAATTCATCTGATTTAAATATTGTTAAAAAAAACTCTTCAAATTTATGATCTTCAATCCAAAAAATATTCTCGTCGTAGGCAAGGTGAGGATTAGTATGAGAGGATCTTTCCGAAACTACGGGTGTACCAATTGAAAGGCATAAAGAAGCGCGTGCTTGTTCAAATATGCTTGAATCGTATGCGTGAATATTGAGCACACATTTAGAGGCTTTTATTAAATTAAATAATTCCTGACCAAATGTTGGCGTTTTAATGTATTCAATATTAATTCCAGATTCATGTAATTTATTGATAATTTTTAAGCGCCTCTCATTTAGTAATCCAAAAAATAATATATCAATAGGTCGATCTTTTAGTGGATTATTTTGAAAATCAGTCAAATATGGCGCGTATAGAATTGGTGCAATAGGTACTGTATTTGGTATTGCATAATAAGGTACATTTTTTTCATCGTAATCTATAACTGGTGAATTTTTTAATAAATCTAAATAATCATGACTTAGTTCATTAGATCCATTGGGTCCGAGTTGTTCTAGATTAACAAAGATGCAAGGGTATTTGTTTTTAAGTTTCGGGTCAAATCCCAACCATGCGCCAAAAACGAAATTTGTAACCCCTTCAATCAAAGTATTAAATTTTATATTTACTTTGTAACCAAATTTAGAAAATTGATATGAAAAATAATTTGCTTGATCAATAAAAATAGCAGAATATACAAAATTCTCTGGCTTGATGATACAGATATTAAATTCTTTTAAATTTTCCATGTTCGTCCTTCTAATTTAATTTGCAATTTTAAGAATTTTAATGTTTATTTGGCTAAATTCGACAAGTACTTTCATTTTTTAATATGAAATTAATTTATGGTGCCTACCCATTTTGGAGATTGGAATTTTTAGAATTTTCTATCAATTTTACTTCAAAGTGATTTGGTGATAGTCCGACATGGCTTTCTGTGTAAATATGCCGAAAAGCTAATTCAAGATAATTAACATATTGTGGTGAATCAAAAAGTGGAAATAAGCGTATTTTTTGTTGCAGTTTACTTTTAACTTTTTCAATATCTTTACGATTAAGTGCAAAATCTATAGCCAATGATTCTAGGTCGGACAAAGAGTTACAAACCAACTCTGGTAAGCCTACTGACTGCAACAAACTGCCAGCTACTCGGCTTGCAAATGTTTTACCCATGCAGGTCAGAACTGGCAATCCAGCCCACAGTGCATCACTTGCTGTAGTGTGTGCGTTATAGGGTAAGGTGTCTAAAAATAAATCGGCCAAGTGGTGGCGTGCCAAATGGACATCCAAAGGTATTCGGGGCGCAAAAATTAAGCGATTTGTGTCAAGGCCTCTGGAAGCAGCTTCATTCTTTAGGTTTTGAAGCGCCAGTGCGTTGTCGGCCAGTAACCAGAGAACGCTGCCCGGAACTTTATTCAAAATCCGAACCCAACTGTCTAGAGTAGTGGGTGTGATTTTGTAAGTGTTATTGAAACTGCAAAAAACAAAACCTTCCTCTGGCAGTCCCGCATCGTATCGAGAGAACGGCTTTACTGAAATTTGCCGTTTTCTGTCGTTGGGTTGATAGCAGCCCGGCAAATAGACAATCTTTTCTGAATAGTTTGGAAGGTGTTCTTGAGGCACCACCATGGCGTCTGCAATCAAATAATCGATAAACGGTGCACCCATAGTGCCAGGATATCCCAAGTAATTCACTTGAACAGGCGCGATCCGCATAGCAAAAATGTCGGCTCGGTTATCGGTGGTGTAGCCTTTCAAATCCAGGGCAATGTCTATTTCATGTGAACGCGCTAGTGCCACTAACTGTGAATCAGTCAAATGAGCCACATCATGGAAATGTTCAAACGCGTGTGTCAGTCGCTGCCGCATGGCGTCGTTCTGTGGTGGTCCAAAAGAGTAAGCAAAAATCTCAAATTGATTTTTATCATGCAACTCAAACAACTCTGCCATCAAATACGCTGTCGCGTGTTCTTGAAAGTCGGCTGAAAAATAACCTATCCGAATTCGTGCATGGTCCTTGTACGGTTGAACAGGCGCAATATCTAGATAGGCGGCAAATTTTTCACGAACCCATATCTTGCTCACTTTGCTTTGAAGGGCCATGTCTGAACTAACGCTCAAGCTCACAAAGGGGGGAACAACCGCGTGTTGACGGTGGACTTTTTCCGCCATGGCCCGAATCCTGTCGTCCAGGTTATGCCAATCAGCAACTTGCATCTGCGTGTGGAGCAAGACTCCCAGCAGGTAAGGTGAGTCTGGGTTGAGGGCATACGCCTTTTCAAGGCAACGCAATGCTTGCGCCCATTCTTTGGCAGCCAGCAGTAAGGTGCCTTGATTTTGCCAAGCAGCAGCATGCTCTGGATCTACCGCTACGGCTTGTTGGAAGCAGGTTAAGGCGAGCGGGTTTTTGCGTAACTGTTGCAGGCAATAGCCTTTGTCGTTGAGCGCTTCCGCAAAGCTGGGCTCAAGACTTAAAGCCGCATCAAAACACTGAATGGCCTCTCTAAATTGAGCCAAATTTTGATGGGCGAGGCCGCATTGATATGCATAACTGGATGAGTCAGGCTGAAGCCTGGCGGCCTCTTGAAAGCAACTCAACGCTTTATGGCATTCATTGAGGGTTAATAAAACAAGCCCTTTGTTGAAGTGGGCATTGGCGGCCTCGGGGTTTAGTCCAATCGCTAGGTCATAACTGTTGATGGCGTCACTCCATTGTTGAAGCGATCGCTGCGCATTGCCCAAATTCAAGTAGGCCGTTGGATGTGATGTGTTGACAGTCAGGGCGTGTTGAATCAGATCCACGGCCAATTGGGCATCGCCGGATTGATAAGCAATGACACCTAACAAATGCAGCGCATCAAAATGCGCTGGATTTGCCTGAAGAGTATGTAAATACAGGTCTCTGGCCTGAGCAAGCCGACCACCTTGATGGTGAGCTAAAGCTTCCTCAAAATTACTTAGCAAATCTGAGTTTTCAGCTAAGCATTGTCCCTGACCATGTTGAAAATCCGACATAGTCCGGGCACCTTTGATCAGTTAACTAAAACCTGAACAAAGGGTTGTTACTTCAACAAAGCCAAGACGCCTTGTTGCGATTGGTTGGCTTGAGCCAACATGGCTGTCGCAGCCTGGGCAATGATCTGCGCGCTGGCCAGTTTAGTTGTGGTCACCGCATAATCTGTGTCCAAAATCTGGCTCCGTGAAGCGGTCGTATTTTGGATCACATTATTCAAATTGTCTGCAGCATAGGTCAACTGGTTGATGCCGGCACCGATCGTGGCTCGCGCAGAACTGATCGAAGCCAACGCAGTGTCAATAGCAGTAATGGCAGAAGCTGCATTTGAAGTGCTAGAGACAGACAAGCTGTAGGTTCCAAGGCCTGTTGATGTGGTGTAGGTCAGTTTTACTGCGATTGTTTCTGTTCCCGCTGCACCTACAACAAAAGACTTTGTAGCCGTTGTTGTGAGCAAGGTATCACCATTCCAAGTGGTTTGTGCGGCGATGTTCCCAATTTGAGTGTCGAGCGCTTGGAATTCGGTGTCCAAGTAACCGATTTGAGTTGTATTGTAAGTGGCTGTAGAAGCTTGAACAGCCAACTCTCGCATGCGCTGGAGCATGTTGGTTTGCTCGATCATGGCGCCTTCAGCCGTTTGCAACATACCGATGCCATCGTTGGCATTGCGCACAGCTTGAGCCATGCCGCGAATGTTCGAAGTCATGGTGTTGGTAATGGCCAAACCGGCGGCATCGTCTTTGGCGGAGTTGATCCGTTGACCGGTGGACAACTGCTCCATGGCACCAGTCAAGGCGCGGTTGTTCACCTTCATCGCATTTTGCGAAAACAAGGCGTTGACGTTGGTATTGATGACTGTCATGATTTTCTCCTGATCAGAGTTTCAGTGATTGGGGTATTGAGTGCATTTGGCAAGTTATTGCCGCTGTGGCAACAAATTGCCGCAGCATCAATTGCTGGTGGATGAGGCGGGCATGGCGTTGTCGGCCAAGCTCATTTCGCGTTGTTCGGCCAACAAAGATTCGTTGCCTGGGTAAGCGGTTAAGCCGCGTGCAATCATGTCGCGGCCCTCGGAAAGGTCCAGGTTGCACCACAGGGCGCGACCTAACATTTGGTAAGTCATGGGTTGCACCATTTCTTTTTGTAAGGCACATAAATCTGTCAGTAATTCAATGCCCAATGGCCAGTCAAAACGTGTCAACGCCAACAGACCGGCAATCGCCAGGATTTCTTCGTTATCAGGGTGCAAGCTGATGCCGGCATCGGCCAAGGCCTGGGCCAAGTCCATGCGGTCTTCAGTGACCAACAATTGAATGCCTTCGCGAATGTCGGTGGGCGAAAACTCTGAAATTTCTTTGAAAGAAGTGAATTGCCCTTGGGCTGCATCACGGATAAAGCTTTGAAAACCTGGGGTCATGGTTCACTCCAAAATAAGTGTCAATAAAACGACGACCCCCCGTGGATCACCGCTTGCATGGCAATTAAAGCAAGGGGTGTGCCAACTTTTGCTAGTTGGTTTGACTTCTGAGTTAGTCAATACAAGATGGACAAGGGTAGATATCATGAGCGACACTTAAGGGTCGTGTTGCATGGATGGTGTGTTTAGCTTAGGTACATGCCGTAGCATTTGCTCATGGTTCAGAATTCTTCTTAAAAACTGTCGGCAATATGAATTCAAAATTAGCACTGCAACTTGAGGCCAAAATGAAACAAGGTTTCCAGCACCACTCCAATGGGGAACTTGAAAAAGCACTAATTCTTTATGAAGGGGTTTTGAGTAAAGACCCTCGTCATTTCAATGCTTTGCAATTATTGGGGACCTTATGTTCGTCTATGAAATTATTTGATAAAGCAGTCGACTATTTCAAACGTGCAATAGAAATCAATCAATCAAATTATGTTGTTTACAATAATTTAGCCAATGCACTCAAGGAACTAGGACGCTTGCATGAGGCTTTGGATAACTGTGAAATTTCAATTTGTATGAACCAAGACAATGCACAGGCGTTTTGCATACGTGGCGCCGTACTACATTCAATGGGGAAATATCAAGAAGCTATAAGCAGTTGTAAATCAGCGATTGAATTAATTCCTGATTTTGCTGAAGCTTTCAATAATTTGGGTAATGCATTATTGGGTGCAAAAGATTTTGAACAGGCATTAATTGCATTTGATCAGGCTTTAAAAATTAATCCTCATTATGGGGAGGTATATTTTAACCGAGCCGCTGCTCTACAAGCGCTTAGGCGTATGAATGAAGCAATTCAAAATTTGGACTTGGCGATTGAGCTGCAACCTGATTTTGCGGATGCATATAACAACAGGGGCGTCGCATTCATAGGCGCCAAAAGATATGCGGAAGCGTTGAAAGATTTTGATTATACCTTGAGATTAATTCCAAATCAAGCCGATGCTTATGTAAATCGAGGAAATGCATTGAGAGGACTGAAAAATTTTGAAGAGGCCTTAACGAGTTATCGAAAAGCGCTTGATCTGGATCCGGATTTCAATTATCTTTTTGGAACCTGGCTTCATCTTAAGATGAAGATATGTGATTGGAGTGATTTTGAATTAAACAGAGAAAAGCTGAGAATTGGAATATTAGAGAGTAAAAAAATATCCATTCCATTTGCAGTTTTGAGTTTGATTGATGATTCAAGTTTACACTTGAAAGCTGCAAGAATTTACCATCAGAAAAATCAGCAAAATAAAATATATCCGCTACCCGTATTAAATAATCAAGAATCAAGAAAAATTCGCATTGGATATTATTCGGCGGACTTCAGGGATCATGCAACAAGTTACCTCATCGCAGGATTGATAGAGAGCCATGATAAAAATAAATTTGAAATCTACGGCTTTTCATTTGGGCCTCATGTCGTCGATGCAATGCACGCGAGGTTGTTGAACTCATTTGATCAATTATTTGAAGTCAGTAAAATGAATGATCAAGAGGTCATTGATTTGTCGAGAAATATCGGTATAGATATAGCCATTGATTTAAAGGGGGATACTGAAGACGCCAGGGTCGGTCTATTTACAGGGCGGTGCGCACCTGTGCAGGTAAATTATCTAGGTTATCCTGGTTCAATGGGTCTGGATTGCTATGACTATATTTTAGCGGATAAAGTAGTCTTGCCTGAAAAAAATTACAGTCATTATTTAGAAAAAGTGGTGTCACTACCGCACAGTTATCAAGTTAATGATTCGCGTAGGCATATATCAGATCGGGTGTTCACCAAGACCGAGTTGGGTTTGCCAGAAGAAGGATTTATTTTTTGTTGTTTCAACAACAGTTATAAAATATTACCCCAGACGTTTGATTTGTGGATGGAGATATTGAAAAATGTAGAGGGTAGTGTGTTGTGGCTTTATTCTGATACATTGCAGACCGTCATCAATCTAAAGCGTGAGGCCGAAGCACGAGGAATTTTAAGCCAACGTTTGATTTTTGCAGTAATGATGCCCCATGCGGAGCACTTGGCCAGACATCGCTGTGCAGATCTCTTTCTGGATACGCTACCCTACAATGCGCACACCACTGCGAGTGATGCTTTATGGGCTGGCCTGCCGGTTTTGACTTGTATGGGGGAGTCTTTTGCTTCCCGTGTTGCGGCGAGCTTATTGAGCGCCGTCAACCTCGAAGAATTGATTGAAACTGATCCAACGACTTACGTTCAAAAGGCTATAGAAATCGCTCAAAGCCCTGAAAAAATGATTTATTTAAAAAATAAATTAAAATCAAATCTTCCGGGGTCTCATCTGTTTAATACAGATCAATTTACAAAAAATATAGAAATGTCATATTTTAATATGATAAACTCGTATCAGAATTAAAATGCAAGTGGATCTTTAGTGGGATCTTGTGTCAAAATATTCCAAGCGAATCCATTGAGCATCTCTGCTGGAGTAAATTGACCCCAAGATAAAGATGCAAATAACTCTTCCCGACCTTCACTCATGGGAGGATTCTCAATAAGTTCAAATGTGGTAGATAAAGGTGACGCAGCACAATGGCCGGTTGTGATGACCGGGATACCTAAGAGCAATGCATCTAATGCGGCTGCTGAAACATGGGTCACTACACACCAAGCATTATTTATTTGCGCTTGTATGGGATTGGAAGGGTCTAAATCTTTGTCGCGTATGATGATTTCTCGATCTGAGTATCGTCTTATTTGTGCGATGGTGGAAGTAATCCATGCTTCAGTATTGGCACCATAGAATTCATACAAATGGCTGCTTGAGAGACACAAAATGATGGGCCCGTTGCGTTTATTATTCCAAGGTAATATTCTCAAGCCTAGTTCTTTAAATATTGATTCGCGACGATGCGCGGTGACTTGATCAGATATTTGACTCAATTGAAGAGCATTTTTGGTGATTCTATAATAAATATTTCTGCCAAAATAAGCATTGTCAATTTGATAAAAAATACGGCCCGATTGATTCGTTTCTATCATAATCTCCCGCGCGCCTCTGATAAGTCCCCATACAATCGAATCGCCACCCTGATAGATTGGGTTTTCTTCGGGATAAAAATAATCAGCCTTGGATCCTAATGCCAAAGCATGAACTATGGGGAGTCGGATGGGTGAGCCACATCCATAAGCTCGAATAGATCGAGGACTAATTGACATGTTAACTTTTTAAATGGTAATCGGATTCAGAAGAATATCCATCGACTTTTCTCTGCGCACCTTTAAGATGGTCAAAGTATTGTCCTAGTCCACAATTGATAAAGGGATGCTCTAAAATACGGGCAGCACCTGAAATATTTTTGAAAGTAATTCCTTGGGATTCATATTCGTGTCGAACATGATCCCAAATCCAACTGTCATGCCACTCTGTTAGTGAAAAAATTTCTCCTTGTGTATAGATACTTTTCATACGCATGAGGAATTCCACACACTGAGGGTGCTGAGCATTAAATCCCAAAAAACCGCATTCTGAATAGGGGTGATTATCGCGACCTAGATAGCTCATCAATTCCGAACCTGACGGCAGGAATGATTTTAAGTCGTGACTGTTGAAATTTTTCAGACATCTGATGTCTGCATCGATCCATGCAAATGGCTGTTCATTTGCCATGAAAGGTAAAGCTTGTAATATGGAGAATATTTTAAAAGAAAAACGAATGGCGTCAAACCTATAATTCCATTCTAAATTGACATTTTTGTTGTCGTCAGAGAATTTGATCTTGAGGCCTCTTGCTTCATGAAGGTGCCCGAAGTAATGGACGAACTTTCTATGTTCTGGACTCTCCATAGGAACTATATGAATTCTTTCATTCGTCAATTCGATGCTCGGTATGGGTCCTTCGAAAATGACAAACAATGTCACATCGGATTCTGACTTGTTGTCAAAGTCAGTGATCATATTGCGACCATATTGATGGTATAGCTTTTCATTCATGGAGGTTATGAAATTCATATGAACCTTTCTATTTAAGATATTTTCAGCATTATTTTGTATAAACGGGTCAAATGTTCGAGAAATTGAGGTGTTGAAAATAAAACACTCTGGCGTTTCTTCTTCGCCAGTGACTCCCTGATGCTTTCAACTTGATTTGGATGTGATCCAAGCTGTATGGCTTTGGTGGCGTAATCATCTGTGTTCGCTGTCACCAGTTCTGGTAGTCCCACGTTGGTGAGTAAACTTGCTGCCACGCGACTGGCAAAACTCTCCCCCGAACATGTCAGCACTGGCAATCCAGCCCATAGCGCATCACTGGCGGTGGTACCTGCGTTGTAGGGGAAGGTGTCTAAAAACAGATCGGCCACGCGGTAGCGCGCCAAATAATCCTCGCGGCTCAAATGCTGACCAAAAACCAGTCGTGCGGGGTCTAATCCTCTTTTCTGGGCTTCAAATTTTAAATTGCCTTCAGCCCATTTGTTTTCGGCATAAAGAAACAACACACTGCCGGGTACGGCTTGCAGTATTCGAACCCAACTGTCAAAGGTCGCCGGCAGTATTTTGAAATTGTTATTGAAGCAGCAATAGACAAACCCCTTTTCAGGCAGGCCCAGTTCACTGCGTGTGAATTGCCGTTCGGCTATTTTGCGTTGCGAGTCATTGACCTGGTAGCAGGGCAGGTAGGCAATTTTTTCTGTGTAGTATTTTTGTGATTCGTGTGGGATGATGATTTCATCCGCCAGCAAATAATCGTAGTACTCAGCCCCCATAGTGCCCAGGTAGCCGATGTAGCTGACTTGGATGGGTGCTGCGCGGTAGGCGAATATACCGACGCGGCTGTTTTGTGTATGCCCCCCCAGATCGACGGCAATATCAATCTGCAGTGACCTTGCAAGTTCGGCAATTTGAAGGTCTGTTTTGTTCTGCACATCGATAAACTGCTCAAACGCTGGGCGTACCCTCTCGCGCATACCGTCGTCAGGATGGGTATCGTATGAAAAGGCAAACACCTCAAATTGCTCTTTGTCATGCAGCTCGAACAGCTCCGCCATGAGGTACATCACCGGGTGCTCATGGAAATCTGCAGAAAAGTATCCAATGCGAATCTTGCCACCTGCAGGCCTTGGCGGCAAAGGACCCAGACCGAAGTTTGCTGGGTATTTGGACCGAATCCAGTTTTCAGCAGCTTTTTGCTGTGCTTGAAGCGAATCTGTCAAAGCAATGACAGTAAAGCTTGGTGACGACTGGCGGTCCAAGCCGTCGATCAGCTCATTGAGGTCCGCGTCAAAGTTGTGCCAGTCGCACATCATCATGCGGGTATTCAAGCGCATGCCCAGCAAATACGGTAATTGGGGGTTCAAGCGGTACGCGTTGTCGTAACTGACGACGGCTTCGTCCAGTCGTTTGAGTTCTCTGAGTGCGTTTCCTTTATTGAAGAACGCCTGTGCATAGTCGGGCTTGAGCATGAGGGCCATGTCATAGTCCGCAACCGCTGAGTTCAATTGTTTCAAGTCTTGGTATGCATTGCCGCGGTTGTAGTAGGCCGAGGCCATGCTTGGCGACTGACGCAACACTTGGGTGTAACTGTCAATGGCTTTGGCCGGTTGTTGAAGCTCCTGTAAGACCAAACCCCGGTTGGACAGCGCATCCGTGTTATTTGGCTGTATTTGCAAAGCCAAGTCCAAGCTGGCCAGTGCGGCGTCGAGCTGCCCCAGACCCTTTTGCGCCAACCCCAGGTTGGAATGGTAAGAGGCGTTGCGCGGTGCAATTGCAATGGCCTTTGCAATCAGGCGTGAAGCCACCGCATGGTCTTGGCTTTGTAGAGCGATAGCGCCTAATAAATGCAAGGCATCAGCCTGACCAGGATCCAGCTTTAAAACGGCTTCATAAAGTTGTTTGGCCCGGGCCAATTGACCTTGCTGGTGCAGCGTCAATGCCTGTTGCAACTTGGCCTGTATTTTGTTGCCAGAGGTTTTAGACATTCATGCCCCCCTGACTGGCTTGGTGTTCCTCCCACCACAAGGGGGCCATCTCAGCCTTGGCGAAATCTTTGAAGCAAGGCGTACCCAGTGTGTAGTGCACCAGCTTGGCCTTGGGGTTGTCTTCGTATTCGGTGGCCAACCAGTTCCACTCGGGTGGGAGCGCGCCAATCAGATCGTCGCTCAACCAGGCAAATCGATGCAAAAATGAGCCAGGCTGGTTTTGAATCAATTCGGGCTTCAACACGCGGTTAGCGGGGTGCCCGCAATTCCAGAGGATGACGCTGGACCAGTTTTTGCGCGGATAGTTTTGATTGCGGTTGCCCAAATACTTGATGTTGGCTTTGGTTTGATAATCATGCTGAACCAGTTGGACCGCTTTCGTCGGATCAAACAGAGCCATCAATTCGGCAATGTCAGTGCGGCAAACCATGTCCCCATCGGCAAACAGGGCGGGGCCTTCAAAGTTCTGCAAATACGGGGTTAAAAACCGGGAGTAAATGACTTGTTGCTGCCATCGGTGTGGGTTTCGGTATAGAACTTCAGCGCGTTGTGGGCCAACGGAATGAACCGAACGGGGCGAGACGCTTTGGACAGGACACTTTGACAAAACACATGGTAGGCCACGGCTTCGCGTTGATCAAAGCCGACCACGATGTTGATGGGTTGAAGAGTCATTTCAAGCTTTCATGCATTGTGACGAGGGCGTCGCGAACCTGCGCGAAAACGCTGTCCCAATCGCCGGGTGTGGGCTGCCGATGTAGTTGCACATGGGGGTACCAAATGCTGTCGATTCTGTTGTGTAGCCAGCGCCAATCTGCTGCGAACGGCAGCATGACGTGCACTTTTTTGCCCAAAGCGCCGGCCAGATGGACGGTGGTGTTGCTGATGGAAACGATGACATCGCAGGCATCTATCAAACTGGCCAAACCGTCCAAGTCTTGGCGGTTGTCCACCGAGGCGCATTGCACAATGTCCACGTTCAAGTCTGTTTTTACTTGCGCAATTTCTTCGCTCATATCGCCGTATTGCAAATTAACCCATTGGCATCGCGGCAGATCCAAGTGGCGAATCAGTTCTTTCAGTTGAATGCTTTTTGAAGCGCCAATCTCTGTATTTTGGCTGTGCCAACTGATGCCGCAAATCATGTGACCCGGCTCAAACGCGAGTTCGCTTCGAATGCGCTGGGTGCGCTGCGGGTCGTTGTGTAAGTAAGCTTTGCGGGCTTGTGCAAACTGCGCATCGTCATTGCGCAAGTATTGGCACAGGCTGGCCATGGAAATTTGGCTGTCGTAAGCATGCTCGGGGACGACGAATTGCCGGGGTACGAATGTGATGCCCTCGGGCATGGAGCGTTGATAAAGAGGCATGAGGCGCTCGTCGGCCTCCACAATCAATTCAGTGCAATGCCCTTTGAAATCATTCAGCAAGGTGCCAAACATGATTTCGTCCCCCACCCCCTGCTCCGCCCAAAGCAAGACGCGTTGCTTGGTCTTGGGTGTCCATATGGGCTTGGGGGGGCGATTTTTGTCAGATGTGAAGTTGGGATTCTTCCAACGCCATTCGTACAAAGCCCAACCTTTGTGAAATTCCCCAAGCATCAGCAAAGTCGAACTTTGGTGACTGTGTGCTTCTGCATCCAGCGGGTTCAGTGCGATGGCTTGTTCAAAATCATTCAACGCAGCTTGAAATTGATGCTGGTCTTTGTAAACCGCTCCGCGATAACAATAGGCCTGTCCCAAGCCGGGCTGCAAGATGATGGCGGTATTGAAGCAATCCATGGCCGCACCTAATTGACCCAGCCGATGCAAAACGATGCCGCTGTTGCTGAAGGCTTCAGCAAAATGAGGATGGTGGCTAATGGCTAGCGCAAAGCTTTCTAAGGCATCGGGATAAAGCTGGAGTTCTTTGAGCGAAATGCCCCGGTTGTTGTAGGCCTCGGCGTAATCCGGTTTCAGTCGAATCGCTTGGTTGTAGCTCACTATTGCAGCCTGGAATTGCCCCAAATTCTTCAAGGCAACACCGCGGTTGCAATGAAAAAGAGCATTGTCTGGCGCTTGGTGAATGGCTTGGCCCATCAACTCGACAGCACTTTGATATTGCTGTGTTTGTAAAGCAATCAGCCCGAGCAAATGCAAAGCATCGCCGTTATGAGGATCGATGGCCAAAACGCTGTCATATAAGTTACCAGCCTCGACCAACTGACCTTGTTGATGCAATTGCACCGCTTGAGTTAGCAAGGGTTGAGTTTCAAGCATAATTTATTCATCACAAAAAGGTAGAGTGAATGAAAACATTATCAAAGACATTTTTGCATGTCGGCTGTGGTCCATTACGTCCAGGTCGTTCGATCCGGGGCTTTGAAGATTGGGATGAATTGCGGTTTGACATAGATCCTGCAGTCGAGCCCGATCTTTTGGGCACCATGACGGACATGCGGTCTGTTGAAACGGCTTCTGTCGATGCAATTTTTTCCTCCCACAACATCGAGCATTTGTATCCCCACGAAGTGCCGATCGCACTCGCTGAATTCCTTCGCGTTTTGAAGCCGGATGGATATCTGGTCATGACCTGTCCTGATTTGCAATCGGTTTGTGCATTGGTGGCTGACGATAAATTGACAGAGTCTGCTTACGATTCACCTGCCGGCCCCATCAGTCCGTTGGATATTTTGTATGGTCATCGCGCCGCTATGACGCAGGGCAACTTGTACATGGCCCATCGCTGCGGATTCACCAAAAAAGTTCTGGCGGGGACTTTGCAAGGCGCTGGTTTTAAGAAAACAGCAAGCATTAAACGTACCCGTTTTTTAGATCTTTGGATTGTTGGGACCAAAATGGAGGTTGGCCCTGAACAATTGCAAACGTTGGCGATCCAGCACTTTCCGCAGGAATGGACTTAAGCGGTATTCAAATGCTTTTCAGCATGGCCGCTACCCGCTGCCTGATATTGTGTTGACGCAAGATTTTTTCGCGTCCCCGCAGTGCCATGGCTTGGGCCTGCTGCGGGTGTTCTAAATACCAAGTTGTTTTCTCGTGCAGTTCTTCCAAGGTCTTCCAACTGTCGACCTCGTGCCCGATGTGAAACAGCTCCGTCAGTGCATCGCAATGCGCGGCCAACACAAAACTGCCGCAGGCCATGACATCGAATACGCGCATCGTGACAATGTCGGGTTGGTAAATGCGCCCGATGTCGATATTGATGAGCGTGCCGCGGTAGATGTCGTTGAGTTGGTGAAAATGACCTGCCGGCCCTTGGTAGTTCACGCCCGCTTGTTCAATCTGGGTCCATCCTGCATCGCCCCACACATTGATATTCAAGTCCGCCAATTTTTGGATCACCTGTATGCGGTGCCTTGAAGCGGCAATTTCGCCTAGCAACATGGCTGGGTCATCTGGCGTGGTGGGCAAGTCTGGAAACTGTTGGACCAACAAAGCGTCTGCCACATAACTCTTGGCTTGGCTTTGCGTCCAGAGAATTTGCTCAATCGCAGTGCGTGCAGATGCTTCTTCGTGGCCTTGTGAACAGAGTAATTGCACCAGTCGATCCAAATAAGATTGGGCGGTTTGAACCATGCTGGTCCCGACAAACGCGATGCCCCGAGGCTGTTGCGTGCCGGGTGTACGCCGATCAGGGTTGCTGGCCAGTGGCAGGTAGCTTGACGGGTATCCGTTCTTTTGCCAATGGGCCACGTTGGCTTGCCTGTAAGTGAAAATATGAACGTCACCTTGCTCTTGGAAAGGCTTAACTTGGTCGGTGGCAGGGTCAATTTCCCAACACCGGAAAGGCACTTGATGACGCGCGCAAAACTCGGCTGTGCCGTGAAGGTAGTTGATGGTGAAAATGGCCTGCGGTTTGACCGTTTGAACGGTGTGATCCAGCTCTGCGACAGAATGCAATGCAGTGGCCAATGGGTAGACCGCATAGCCTTCTTGTTGCAGGCCATGTACCAGGTCGTCAACAAACAAAGTCCCTGTGCCCACGAGCACGCAAGAGGCAGGCATAGGCTGACCCAGCAGGGCCAACTCCCCAGCGTAGGCGTGCGCCAATTGGGGATGTAGGGTCCATTCAAGCCCCTCAAGATAGTGAACCAGGTCTGCGGCCAAGGCGATTTGAAGTCGCTTGGACAGAATGTCTAGGGTGCAGTCCTGCGCAGACAAGGCAAAGTGCACCAAGGCCGGGTCTCGGTCCCAAGCCACGATGCGCATGGCTTTTGTGGCCAATGCGTTGTGCAGCAAAGCAGGGTCTCCCAGTCCAAAAACACCGAGACTGTCGCCATGGGGGGTGGGCAGAGCAGGCGCCACTAAGTCTTCAAAACTGTGGCGATCGCCCAGCGGCGCAGTTTCTAACCGGGCGGCCAAACTGGGTGAGACTGTGCGCAGGGCGGCGATATTGGCAAGCCAACGGGCAACGCTGACGGGGTCATCCAACCAAGAAGGGCGAAGGGCTTGCATTTCAGTGAGACCAACCTTGTTCATCGATCAATTTCAACAGCGTGTCCACTCTGTGAGAAATCAGGTGTTTGGCCATCACTTCGTTTCTGCCGGCGTGCGCGATGGCCTTTCTGTCATCGGGCCTGTGCACCCAGTCTGTGAGAATGTCTGTCAAATCATCGGATGCGTTGTAAAACGCCAGATGCTGACCCGCCACCAAAACGTCGGCTAAGGCGGGGTTGTATTCGGTCAATAAGAACCCACCGGCAGCCAGAATGTCAAACACTCGCATGGTCACGGATTGGCGTTGGTACAGCCGTGGAATGTCCAGGTTGACGGCACTGGCGCAGTAGATGCGGGTGAGTTCATCGCCATGGTCGGCAAAACCTTTGTACCCCGGGTGGATGGCACTCCACCCTGCATCGCCCCAGAGATGCATGTCACCGCGCCAGTCCTTGAGGCGGCTGACGGTCTGCTGTCGGTAAAAGGCGGTCAAAGCGCCGTCCATGAGGCGCATGAGCTGTTCGCGATCACTTAAAGCTGCGCAGTGCTTTTGCAAAACTGGCGGCAGTGCGTCCCACCCCCCCAAGCTGGCGAGTCCGTTGTAAGCGGTGTCTTGCGCACAAGTGTCCGTGATGGTTTTTGCCCACGACAGGGCTTGCCCCGAAAGGTTGTCCCCACCCAGCGGCGTGAGCATGCGATCGAGCGACAATAATTCGTCTACCAATGAACTGCCTGCAAAACTGGCATCGCATTGGTAGGGCGCTAAGGCTTGCGCATCGGTCACAGGTTGTCGCCTTTGAGAAGGGGCCGCCAACAGCATGTGCTGCGCAGGCAGCCCCAAGTTCTGAAACTGAGCTACCACGTGCGGGTCATGCGCCAAGGCCAAGCACAGCGCGGGTTGTGTACCGTCCAAAAGCTGAACGCGACTGCTGGGCAATGGATCGATGGTCCAGCTCAAATAGGGCAGACCCAATCGGCCGCAAAGCGACGCAATGGCTGGCGAAAAGTTGATGCTGAAGACCCAGTCGGGCTGATGCTGGGCGCATGTATGGTTGAACAGTTCGACCGTGAGACTTTGGGGTGCCAACCCGACCAATTGGTGCCCCTTTTGCCGGAGGCATTCCACTGCATCGTTCAGAACGAGGTGGTATTCTAGATACAGGATCCGCTGAACCATGGAGTTTTGCCTTGCAAAAAGAGATGTGCAGTAATAAAACAGACCGCTTCGTGTCAGGCTACGATACTAGGTCAAATTATCCGAATTTGAATCGTTGAATCTAAGAAACACGCATGAAAATCACAATTTTCGGAACAGGTTATGTGGGCTTGGTGCAAGGTGCCGTCTTGGCCGACGCGGGACACCAAGTGGTTTGTATCGACACCGACTTGGCTAAAGTCAACAGGTGCAATGCGGGTGACATAGCGCTGTACGAGCCTGGCTTGAACGCTATAGTGAAAGAAACACTGTCTGATGGACGCCTTAAATTCTCTGCACATGCACGCGAAGGCGTGGACCATGGCGAGGTGGTCTTTATAGCCGTGGGGACGCCTGCCCGGCCGGATGGAAGCGCGGATCTTTCGCAAGTGATGGCTGCAGCCCAGTCCATTGGCGCGCACATGCAAGACTATAAAGTGATCGTCAATAAATCCACTGTGCCGGTGGGCACCGCAGACGCCGTGACGCAGGTCATTGCGCGCGCGCTCCAGGAGCGTGCTGTGGATGACGCATTTGATGTGGTGTCCAACCCCGAGTTTTTAAAAGAAGGCGCAGCAGTGGCCGATTGCAAACGGCCGGACCGTATTGTGATTGGCACGGACAGCGCACGGGCTGAAAGCCTGCTTCGCGAGGTGTTCGAGCCCTTCAACCGCAACCATGATCGCATCATGATGATGAGTGCGCGCAGTGCTGAGATGACCAAGTACGCAGCCAATTGCATGCTGGCCACCAAAATCAGTCTGATGAATGAATTGGCCAATTTGTCGGAACGGCTCGGTGCAGACATCGAGTCTGTGCGGCAAGGCATCGGCAGTGATCAACGGATTGGCTACCATTTTATTTATCCCGGTGCGGGCTATGGTGGGAGTTGTTTCCCTAAAGATGTCAGTGCCCTGGTGCACATTGCTGAGCAAATGCAATTTGAGCCGAGTGTGCTGAAAGCAGTTCAAGCGCGCAACCAGGCACAAAAGAATGTGTTGTTTGAGAAAATCAAACGCTATTTTGACGGGCAATTGCAAGGTAAGGTCATTGCTTTATGGGGCTTGTCTTTCAAGCCCAATACAGATGACATGCGTGAAGCGCCGAGTCGCGTCCTTATGGAGGCGCTTTGGGCTGCTGGCGCCAAAGTTCAAGCCTATGACCCCGTCGCCATGGAGGAGGCACAAAGTCTCTACCCTGACCAAGCTGGCCTGATGCTGTGTGGTACCAAAGAGGCTGCCTTGCGCGGCGCGGATGCTTTGACCATCGTGACGGAATGGAGCCAATTCAAGGTGCCTGACTTTGCGGTCGTGCGGGGCCTGTTGCAGGCGCCTGTGATTTTTGATGGCCGTAATTTATTTGACCCCAGTCGCATGCGTGAACGCGGGTTCACTTATGTGTCTATTGGCCGCCCTTAAGGAAAATTGATGCGCAGTTACAACCCTCATTTGAAAGTACTGGTCACGGGCGGGGCCGGATTTTTGGGCTCACACCTGATCGATCGATTGATCGAACGGGGTCACGATGTGGTCTGTGCGGACAACTACTTTACGGGGAGTAAACGCAATGTAGAGCACTTGCTGGGGCATCCCCGTTTCGAGTTGATTCGGCACGATGTGACCTTTCCCTTGTACATCGAGGTAGACCACATTTACAACCTCGCTTGCCCGGCCAGCCCGGTACATTACCAGCATGATCCGGTGCAAACCACCAAAACGAGTGTGCATGGCGCCATCAACATGCTGGGTTTGGCCAAGCGGGTGAAGGCACGGATTTTCCAGGCCAGTACCAGCGAGGTGTATGGCGATCCGGCGGTGCATCCGCAAGTGGAGTCTTACTGGGGGAATGTGAATCCCATTGGCCCGCGCAGTTGTTATGACGAGGGCAAGCGATGTGCCGAGACCTTGTTTTTTGACTACCACCGTCAACATCGCTTGGACATTCGGGTGGCCCGCATTTTCAACACCTATGGGCCTCGCATGCACCCCAATGACGGGCGGGTGGTGAGTAACTTCATTACCCAGGCGCTGCGGGGCGACGATATCACTATTTTTGGTGATGGCCTGCAAACACGCAGCTTTTGTTATGTGGACGATTTGATTGAAGGGATTCTGCGGTTCATGGATCTACCCGCAGGCCTTGATGGGCAGCCCGGTGAGCCGGGGCCTATCAATTTGGGCAATCCAGTCGAATTTACGATGCTGGAGTTGGCGCAAACTGTGATTCGGTTGACCCACTCTTCGTCTCGGTTGGTTTACATGCCACTGCCCACTGACGACCCTTTGCAACGCAAGCCGGATATTGATTTGGCTAAAAGCAAATTGGACTGGACACCCTCGGTCAGCTTGGAGGAGGGTTTGCAAAAGACCATTGCTTATTTTGCAGCGCAAACGGACGCTTTATTACGGACGTAAAAAAACCACCCTTGCTTAAAGGGTGGTTTAGAAAATGCCGAGCTAACGGCACTTTGGAGTGTTACTTCAACAATGCCAACACGGAGGCGGGCGCTTGGTTGGCTTGCGCCAACATGGCCGTGGCCGCTTGCTGAATGATCTGTGCGCGCGCCAAATTGCTGGTGGCAGTCGCATAGTCGGTGTCCATGATCTGGCTGCGAGAAGCCTGCATATTGGCCGAAATATTGGTCAGGTTGTCAGCGGCGTAAGTTAACTGGTTGATACCCGCACCAATAGCTGCACGAGCTGAGCTGATGCTGGCCAGTGCTGTGTCAATTGCCGTGACCGCAGTAGCTGCTGAGCTGGCGCTGGAAACAACCAAGGAAGTTGTTGCAAGGGTGGTCGTGTCTGTGGCAGTCAGGGTGACTGAGATGGTTTCCGTGCCAGCCGCGCCAACCACGAAAGACTTAGTGGCTGTTGACGCAATTACTGTGGATCCGTTCCACTTGGTGTTGCTGGCGATGTTATTGATTTGCGTATCTAGGGCTTGGAATTCTGTGTCCAGGTATCCCAGTTGGGTGGTGTTGTATGTCGCAGTCGTAGCTTGCACTGCCAGTTCACGCATACGCTGGAGCATGTTGGTTTGCTCAGTCATCGCACCTTCAGCGGTTTGCAACATGCTGATCGCATCGTTGGCGTTGCGTACGGCTTGGTTCATGCCTTTGATTTGCGCGGTCATGCTGGTCGCTGACGAAAGTCCTGCAGCATCGTCAGAAGATGAATTCACCTTAGAACCTGTGGACAGTTGCTGCATGGCCTTGGTCATGTTGCGGTCGTTGACTTTGAGTGCGTTCTGAGCAAACAGGGCGTTGACGTTGGTGTTGATGGTGGGCATGTGAGCTCCTGAACAAAAAGGTTAAGTGATTACTTGAGCAAAGCCAAGACAGTTTGCGGCTGCTGGTTGGCTTGTGCCAACATGGCTGTTGCCGCTTGCTGGATAATTTGCGAGCGTGCCAGTTGTGTGGTAGCCGTGGCGTAATCGGTGTCCACGATCTGGCTGCGTGAGGCGACCAGGTTCTGGCTCACGTTGGTCAAATTGTCTGCTGCGTAAGTGAGTTGGTTGATACCTGCGCCAATGGAAGCCCGTGCCGAGCTGATACTGGCCAGTGCTGTGTCGATTGCCGTGACCGCAGTCGCCGCAGAGCTGGCACTGGAGACAACCAAAGAGGTTGTAGCAAGGGTCGTGGTGTCTGTGGCAGTCAAGGTGACAGAAATAGTTTCTGAACCAGCAGAACCCACCACAAAAGACTTGGTGGCTGTTGCAGCTAACACGGTGGAGCCATTCCACTTGGTGTTGCTAGCGATGTTGTTGATCTGTGTGTCCAAGGCTTGGAACTCAGTGTCCAAATAGCCCAGCTGGGTGGTGTTGTAAGTCGCAGTCGTCGCTTGCACTGCCAGTTCACGCATACGCTGGAGCATGTTTGTTTGCTCGACCATCGCACCTTCAGCCGTTTGCAGCATGCTGATGCCGTCATTGGCGTTACGCACGGCCATGTTCAAGCCGCGAATTTGCGCTGTCATGCTGGTGCCAATGGCCAAGCCTGCGGCGTCATCGCCAGAAGAGTTGATACGAGAGCCTGTAGACAACTGCTGCATGGCCTTGGTCAGGCTGCGGTCGTTCACTTTAAGCGCGTTTTGCGCAAACAGGGCGTTGACGTTGGTGTTGATGGTGGGCATGTGAGCTCCTGAACAAAAAGGTTAAGTGATTACTTGAGCAAAGCCAAGACAGTTTGCGGCTGCTGGTTGGCTTGTGCCAACATGGCTGTTGCCGCTTGCTGGATAATTTGCGAGCGTGCCAGTTGTGTGGTAGCCGTGGCGTAATCGGTGTCCACGATCTGGCTGCGTGAGGCGACCAGGTTCTGGCTCACGTTGGTCAAATTGTCTGCTGCGTAAGTGAGTTGGTTGATACCTGCGCCAATGGAAGCCCGTGCCGAGCTGATACTGGCCAGTGCTGTGTCGATTGCCGTGACCGCAGTCGCCGCAGAGCTGGCACTGGAGACAACCAAAGAGGTTGTAGCAAGGGTCGTGGTGTCTGTGGCAGTCAAGGTGACAGAAATAGTTTCTGAACCAGCAGAACCCACCACAAAAGACTTGGTGGCTGTTGCAGCTAACACGGTGGAGCCATTCCACTTGGTGTTGCTAGCGATGTTGTTGATCTGTGTGTCCAAGGCTTGGAACTCAGTGTCCAAATAGCCCAGCTGGGTGGTGTTGTAAGTCGCAGTCGTCGCTTGCACTGCCAGTTCACGCATACGCTGGAGCATGTTTGTTTGCTCGACCATCGCACCTTCAGCCGTTTGCAGCATGCTGATGCCGTCATTGGCGTTACGCACGGCCATGTTCAAGCCGCGAATTTGCGCTGTCATGCTGGTGCCAATGGCCAAGCCTGCGGCGTCATCGCCAGAAGAGTTGATACGAGAGCCTGTAGACAACTGCTGCATGGCCTTGGTCAGGCTGCGGTCGTTCACTTTAAGCGCGTTTTGCGCAAACAGGGCGTTGACGTTGGTGTTGATGGTAGACATGTTTTTCTCCAAAAAAAGTTAAGTGGTGTTTCTGGCCGTTCAGTCAGGGACGCATTCAAAAAGGTTAAGGGACTTGACTGATACAGAAAGCCTGAAACACTTTCTGTTAACTGATGATTCGGGGGCAGCGGATTTTTCTTGAGGGTTAATTCAAAAAAAATCAAATTTTTTCGTTGAAAAGAATGCCCTTGAGTGCATCGAGCTTGTGGGCGATGCGTAACACGTCCTCGCTGGGGATCTGGCGTACCACTTCACCTGTGTGTGTGTTGCGCACGACGATGACAGGATTCTTGATCGCGTGGTCATATGAAAAGCCCAAGCCTTGCGCTTTGGTTGAGACTTGGTCGTTTAGCATTCTGATCGCGTTTTGAAGCGTCTGCTGCATTTCATTGGGGTCGAAATGAATGTCTACGCTCTTGGGCTCTATGACCATGGGCCTTGAGGGCAATTTGACCAAGGGTTTGTTTTGAAGGACTTCTGCCGCCGCAGTTTGGCCAGTCGTTTGAATGCGACTTTTCAATGCGGGCGCGACCGGTGCAGAGTTGAGCGGTTGAATTCCAGTGGTCATGTCGTATCCTTTTCTGACAACCCCGTTCTAAAAATAAGGATTGGCAAAGCAGGTATCGACAGGCCTGCAAATAACTTGAGGCCCTTAATTCAAAAAAGGAAGAAAACCCCTGTATTTTGGCTATCAGGGGCGATTCAGACGAGAAATGAGTTAATTAGTTATTGTTCTGATTGCTCATGTTCTTGAAGGTGGCCGTCAAGCTGGTCTGCATGCTCTTGGACTGACCGACGAAAGATTCCATCGCCGCAAATTGTTTGTTGTACCGCTCTAACAACTTGGTCATGCGGTCGTTCAGGCGTTCCAGGTCTTTCTGAAAATCGGTGACGCGTTTGGCGGCGTTGTTGCTTTGATTGATCAAAACACCATCGGTGCCCAGCATGTCGGTCAGCAAGTTGATGCCGTCGTTGGCCACACCATCGGTGTAAGTGCTGGTCGAGATGTAGTTGGTGTTGTGGTCATTGTTCAGCATGGTCACCACGTCTGCATAGCTGCTGGTCAAAGCAGCGTCCAGTGTCGTTGTGTTCAAACTCATTTTTCCTGTGACATCCAAAGTGATGCCAATGTCGCGCATGGCATAGATGGTGCCGCTCTCAGAGGTTGAGTTGGCGGTGAACAAACCGCGAATTTGCGATTTGATCAACTGCACCGTGGAGTCGCCCACCAATGAGGCGCCGTACTCGGTTACCTTGGAGTCTTTGCTGTAGACATCTTTCAACACCGATTGCACATCGTTATAGGCATTCACTAAGTTGTTCAGTTTGTCCTTGATGGTTTGCGTGTTCAGCGTCAGGTTCAAATTGGCAGGGGTGCCTGAAGTGGTGGTGGCATTCAAATTGAGTGTCACCCCAGTGATCACATCATCAATGGTGTTGTTACTGCGTGTCACATCCAAGCCGTCCACTGTCAATTCAGCGTCTTGGGCCGCCACCAGTAATCCATCGCTTGTCCCTATGGTGAGGTAGGCGTCGGTATCGTCAGCAGTCAATTCAAAAGCATTGTTTGCACCACTGGTACCAGACAGCACAATTTGATAAGCGCCAGTGCTGCTCAACTGAACCAATTGTGCGGACACGCCCGTGGTACTTGTGACTGCGTTGATCGCCGTGACCACGCCAGCAGGCGTGGCTGTTGAAATTGAAATAGTCGTCGTGGTTGCACTGGTGGTCACGATGCTGGGCGAACCTGCGATATCGGTGACATCGTCAGTGGATGTGGACGTAGCCGTCACCACACCACTGCTGTTTGTTCCTGTCGAGAACCCCGCAGTGAAGGTGCCGCTGTAAGTTCCATTTGTGCTGCTTAAACTGGATGCGGCCGTACCCGAAGATATGGACGCAAACGCGTCGCCCACTTCTGATGCCGTCATGGCAGCAGTTGCCGTGAAAGTCAAGCCGTTCACTGTAATCGCCTGACCTGCAACAAGATCATTGAATGTCAATGTCGCCGTTTCAGCAACTCCACTGGTGCCATCGGTGGTGGCAATGGTGAACCCTGACCCGGCAATGTTGGTCACAGCGCCGATGCTTGTGGATGTGGCCGTGACGCCACCACTGCTGGCCACACCCGTCGTAAATCCTGCCGTGAACGTGCCAGTGTAAGAACCTAAACCGGCGCTGGTTGTGTTGGCCGCTGCTGCTGCCGTCGCAGTCATACCCGAGGTCAGTGAAGCAAATGCGGCGCCCACATTGGTCGCCGTCATGGCTGCGGTTGCCGTGAATGTGAGCCCGTTCAGCGTGACCGATTGTCCCGCCGTCAATGCCGAAAAAGTCACGGCCGAGGTCTCGTAGCCTGCAGCCAATGACAAGCTGGTCAAGCCCGAAATCGCGGTCGTCGATGATGCATAGGAGCCCAAGCTGGCACTGCGTTGGGATGTGGCCAGTTGAGTCACTTCAACTGTGTGGTTGCCTGCTGCAGCCGAGGAAGTGGCCGTGGCCGTGAAGGCCGATGTTTGGCTGTTGCCCACGCTGACCGCATTGAGGTCTGTGGTTTCGTTCAGATCCGAAAAAGCGGTTTTCAGCTGATCAAGCACATACCGAATCGCAGAATAACCTGAAATTTTGGCGTTGGACTGGTCAATTTTCTTGTTGATGGCGTCCGATTGGGGTACTTTTTGACTGTCCACAATGGCTTGCGCCACCGACTTGACGTCCATGCCTGAGCCGGTGCCTAAACTGGCAATGGCTGCTGAGCCGGCCTTACTGGCCGTAGAACTGTTTGCAGTACTGGAAGATACGGAGGTCACCATAGATCATTCCTGGATAAAGGAAACTTACTTTCTGGAATCGGTAAGAGATCGAAAAACTTGAAACGTTATTTGATGAAGTTGAACAAATTCAACTGCGTGATCTTGGCAAAACTGCTTTGAGAGGCCTCTAGGGACAACATTTGTTTGTTCATTTGGGTGATGGCTTGTGCCATATCCAAGTCTTCGACATTCGATAAAGTTGTCTTCAAGGTCAGCTTGGTTTCGTCAATCGCCTGGGTCTGTTGTTCAATCACGTTCAAGTCCGTGCCCACATTGGCGCGCGCCAAACTGACGCCGTTGAGCAAATTGTCCATTTCACCCACGCCGCGTTGCATGGCCGTACGGTTGGAGTTGGTCACGCCTGCAATCAAGTCATCCATAACGCCAAAGAAATCCCGTGTGGATTTTTGTCCAGACGCATCGGTGCGGACTACGGGGACAAAAGTTTCTGCGCCACTGCGGTTGAGGGGAATGGTGCGTTGCTCACCGATACGCACTTGCATGCGGGTTTGGTCGCCTTTGTAAGTGACTTGTCCGATCGCATCTTGCGCAAAAGGGGCTTGCTTGACGCGACTGCCAGCAAACAAAAAGTTGCCATTGGTGTCACGCGAGTTGGCCAGGCTGAGCATTTGATCGCGCAGTCCTTGGAGTTCCACAGCCAAGGCTTTGCGGTTGGCAGGGTTCAAAGTGTCGTTGGCCGATTGAACGGACAGCTCTTTGGCGCGGATCAGTATGTTGCTGACGCTTTGCAAATTGCTGTCCTCGCCTTCCAGACGCGCTTTGACGGTGGTCAGCGCTTTGAGGTAGCTGTCCTGGTGGTTCAAAATCGATTTAAGTCGCTGGATCGCAGCAGCTTGGTCTGGCGCATCAGAAGGGCTGACGACCTGTTTACCTGAAGAAACTTGCGCTTGCGTATGTGCCAAGTCAGTCTGCACGGTGCTCATTTGTTTGATCGATCGGTCAAAGAGATAAGAGGTTGAAATTTTCATGGTCTACAACTTTCAACGCACTTGCAAAATCGAGTCAAACAACTGGCTGCCGACCTGCAAGATCTTGGCGGCAGCCTGGTAGGCTTGTTGGTAACGGATCAAATCGGCCGCTTCCTGGTCCAAGCTCACACCGGAGACTTGGTCTCTCGCTTTAATGGCTTGTTCGTTGACGACTTTGAGTGCCGATTGGGCGATGGTCGCTTGCCGGGCAATGTTGCCCATGTCGTTGACATGGTCGATGTAGGCGTCGCCTAAAGACTTGCTGCCAATGACTGCTTTGTTTTCCAGACTGGCGAGTTGCAACATGTTTTCGTTGCTGCCCGTTCCGTCTTCGTTGCCGTCGGTGTTGAACTTATCGCCTGCTTCAGGTGGTGAAGTGAACGACAACTGCAAGCCCTGGTAAATGATGCCGGGATTGAGTTTCGTGGGGTCAAAGTCCCGCTCGGCAATCAGGGTGTCGGTGTTGACATCGCGAATGGCGTAGTGTGTTGGCGAGGTGAACAGGATTTCCAACGGCTGGTCACGGGCTGACTTGACCGGGTCCACAGGCTTGCCGGCATAGCTTGCAGCTACTTTTCCGTTAGCGCCTTGCCCTGTGACAAAAACCAGCAAATCGTCTTTGATGGCACCCGAGATGTAGGCGCCCGTTCTGAATCCAAATTTGGCCAGATCAGCGGGTTGAGCCGGTACAGCAGGTGGAGTTGAATTAAACCCCCACTCGATAGCGTAATTGGCGAGCGAGGGGGTGTCTTGTACGCTGACCGATATGGGAGCCCGGTAGACGTTGGTTTGCAAACCCAGTGCATTGCTTGATGCGCTGCCCGCACTGTCGGCTGAAATCCGGATGCTGTTGTTATCGGGTCCGTTTTCGCTGATCAGGACAATGCTGTCGTTCGCGCCCTTGCTGGCAACGACCGCCGATTGCGATGCATTGATGGTGGCCACCAATGCATCGATACTGGCAAACCCGGTATTGGGTTTGGGAATGGTCACGCCATTGATTGCCAATGGCTGAGTTAAATCAATTTTCGGCGCATGCAGTTCATTGATTCTGACCACAACGGGCGGTGGCGGTGGCGCGGGCCTGGAAAGACTGAGGACACCCCCGTACAAGCCACTGGCGACACCCAGTGCATTGCCAACAGTACCTAAACTGGAGCTTATTTGAATGTCCCTGCCTTCTTGCCCGGAGACATTCGAGAGAATCAAAATGCCGTCACCATTAATTCTGGCGGTCACACCGGTCTCGGCTTTGCGCTCTTCAATTTGATTGGCCAGCGCTGTTTTTGACGTAAAGCCATCAGTTGGCACACCGATCACGATGCCATTGATTGTCAATGGCAAACTCAGCTTCAATTGCTTGTCGGTCGTGATCTGAATTTCATTGCTTGCCACAGCCGTGACGCCTGAGGCATTGGGGGCTGTGTTAGCCGCATTGATCCAAGCGGCCAGATTATTGGCTTGAACCGTGGTGGTCACTGCACCTGCACGGGTTTGGGTTGTGGTCGTTAAAGTGCTGGGGTCTAGAACCTTACCGTTCAAGGTGTAGGTGCCTGTCCCCAAAGCGGCCACTGCCATTCCAGTGGTCATGCGCCCACCTTCTAACAACGCCCCCCATGTTCGGGTGGACGTGGCCAGTCCTAGGCTGTCGTAGACCGGTTCAATCCGGGGTTCTGCTTTGGCACCGTAAAAGACATTCATGTCTTTGTAGCCGGTATCGCCTGTCTTGTTCAGATAGGTATCACTGTACTGTGCGCCTAAAGTCATGCCATCGGTGGCCAGGACGGTGGCTTGTAATTCGGCGCTCATCAACGAGCCCAAAATTTGTCGGCCGTCGCGCGTCATGATCTGGAGTTGTTGACCGGGCCCTGCATTTTCTAAAAAGATGCTGGCATCCGATGTGCCGTTGAGCAAGGTGGCTACAGCCACAGCGGGGCGGCTGGCGTCAACCACTACGGCGCGACCTGCACTGGGGTGGGGGTTATTCACCAGGATCTGATCAATCGGGCTAGGGCCTGGTTTGAATTGGCCGTCCACCAAGGTATTGGTCGGCGTGGCATTGCTGAATTTGGGGGGCACAAAAACCAAAGAGGCATCGGTACCACTGGTGTTGTTGCCGCTTTCAAGGACACGAAACTGCGCAGCTGCTGAGACGCGCAAGGGGTCGGTGAACGCCATTTTCATGGCGCCTGCAGCTTCGGTGGCATTCGGGTCCAAAAGAAACAAGTCACCACCGGCTTTGCCATAGGCATCAATGCCCATACGGTGGACTTGGTTGACTTCTTTGACCATGGTGGTGGCCAGCGTATTCAAGGCTGAGCGTGCACCGCCCAAAACCTGCTCCCTGAAAGACAACAGCCCTGACAATTGACCGCCAGAAATACTCGACAACACTGCAGGTGAACCATAGGGGTCCAGCAACAAGTTGATTTTTTCGGGTGATGTCGCGTTGAAGTTGGCACCGATCATGAAGCTTTTGTTGCCGTCGACCAAGATGTCTTGGTTGATGGATTCACCAATGCTGACCTTGACGGTACCGTTTTCAGTGAAACGGGTATTGACATGGACGATGCCCGCCAAATTTTTGAGCAGTTTGTCGCGTTGGTCCAGCAAGTCCGGGGGTTGGGCCGCTTCAGTTCTGTATTTGGTGAGTTGCTTGTTGACGCCCGCCAACGCATCAACCAAGGTGTTGATTTGGCTGACGGCGCTCTGTACGGCTTGGTCGGTCTCGCTTTGTACCAAATCGAGCTGTGATGACAGCTCTCCAAAGCGGGAGGCCAAGCCTTCAGCATCGCGTACAAAACCGCCGCGTAAAACAGTGGAGGCGGGGTCAGAGGACAGGTCTCGCGCTGAGCTGAAAAATTGGTCCAAAGCCGTTGTCAAGGCGGTGGTTTGACCGCCCATGACGTCAATCACACGGTTGGTGTAATTGACCATCGGTTCCTGGCTGGCCAGGTCCGAAGTGCTGTTGCGCAAATTGGCTTCTGTGAAGGCGTCGAACTGGCGCTTCACCCCATCGACCACCACACCGCTGCCTAAATAGATATTGCCCTCTTTGGTGACCGGATTGGCCTCAAGCTTCACTTCTTGACGCGAATAGCCGTCAGTCGCCACGTTGGCGATGTTGTTACTCACGGTGCCCAAGGCACGCTGGTAGGCGGCTACGGCGTTGCCGGCAATGGCAACCAGATCGGTCATGGCGTGCCCCTGTTCATCTGCTTATGAGGGGCTGAGAGCAACATGGCACCATTGGGGCGCGGCAGGTCGTTCATCAATTTTTTGGCCGCTTGCAGGGGTACGCCCAGTTGCGCGGGGTTCAAGGCCATGCCTTGTTGGACGCTGGTGTCACGTGCTTTGAGAACGTCGGCCGTAGCCGGCGGGGTGCTGGCTTGGCGCGCTTCGAGGCTCTTGACCAGCATGTCTGCCAAGCCCATGCTGTTGCGCTTGGACAGTTGCACAGACACTTCTTTGTCGAACATGGACTCGAATTGGTCGGTCGTGTTCGATTCGATCAAGTCGCTTTTGATCACGGACTCGCGCATCGACTTCATGGTCATTTGCAAGAACAGGGCTTCAAACTGCTGCGCTGTTTCACGCAGGGCACCCTTGGAATCTGTGCGCGCCTGTCCCTTGAGTTGGCCAAGGCCATCAAAGTCTAAGTACGAGCGGGAAACCGGTTGTGCGTCCATTCGCGTCTTTTTGTGTGCTGTTAAATGATCACCAATTCGGCGCGCAAGCTACCGGAGCTTTTAAGGGCTTCCAAAATCGCGATCAACGACGAAGGCGACGCGCCGACTTGGTTGACAGCGTCCACAATTTGGCGCAAATCAATGCCTGGCTGGAACAAGAACATGGGCTTGTTGGGCTCGTTGACTTTGATATCGGCATTTTGTACAGCCGCCGTCTGTCCGCCTGAGAGCGGTCCAGGTTGGGAAATTTCGTTGGTGGCTGCAATGGCCACAGAAATGGTGCCGTGGCTGACCGCGGCTGCGGTGACTTTGACGTTGCGGCTGATCACCACAGTGCCAGTGCGCGAGTTGATGACCACGCGCGCGGGTGGCTCACCGGCTTGCACATCCATGTTCTCGACCATGCTCATGAACGCGACACGTTGGCTGAGGTTGGCGGGCGCTTGCAAGGTGATGGTCACGCCGTCCAGCGCACGGGCGACGTCATCGCCAAATTGTTTGTTGATCGCATTCACGATCGAGGTGGTGGTGGTGAAGTCGCCTTCACGCACGTTCAACACGATGCGATCCGCTTTGTCAAAAGGGTTGTCCACCACTTTTTCGACCATCGCACCCGAGGGGATGCGAGCCGAGGTGGGCACACCCACCGCGACTTTGGACCCTGCGGCTGCGGCGTCGATGCCGGTAGCAGTCAAGGCGCCTTGCGCCAGCGCATAAATTTCGCCATCCACACCGCGCAAGCTGGTCAACACCAAGTTGCCCCCGCGCAGGTTGCTGGCTTTGCCGATGGCGGAGACGTTCACGTCAATTTTTTGGCCAGGCTTGGCAAAGCCGGGCAGCTCGGCGGTCACCATGACGGCGGCGACGTTTTTAATGTCGACCTTGCCGGTGGTAGCGCTGGTCTCAAAGTCAGACAAAGGGCCGTCCAGGTTGACACCCAGTCGGGCCAGTAAGCTCTTCATGCTTTGGGCCGTGAATGACACATCGGCGCCGTCGCCTGTGCCTTGCAAACCCACAACCAAACCGTAACCGATCAATTGGTTGCTGCGCATGGCAGCGACTTCGGTCAGGTCTTTGACGCGGTCGGCATGGGCGGGCAAGCAAGCCAGCAGCCAGGCGGCGAGGGAGATGAGCCAGAATTTCATGGTGTGCTCGCGTTCAGAAGGGCCAAAGCTTCATCAGGGCACTGGTGCCCCAGCCAGCTTTGGCGGTGGAGGCCAAGTCGCCCGAGCCCCGGTAAGAGATTTGCGCATTGGCCAGGCGGCGCGACTGCACCGTGTTGACAGCCGAGACGTCTTCGGGCCGGATGATGCCCGCGACCTGTATGGTCTCTGCGCCTTCGGTCAGCGCCAATTGTTTTTCGCCGCGCAACACCAGGTTGCCGTTGGCCATGACGCTGACCACGCTCACAGCCACCGAGCCGGTCAAGCTGGCGTTTTGTCCGGCTGTGCCCGTGCCTTTGCTGGTCACAGTCGATCCATCGAGTTTGAGTGCGCCCAAAGCGCCACCAAAGGGGCTGGGCAGCTTGGCAGCGGTTTTGGATTGCAAGGTGGGCGTGATCACGTCGTTGGTCGACGAGCGGCTCAGGTCCGAGCCCTGGGTGCGCGACGCTTGGGTGGTTTCATTCAGCAAGACGGTGATGACATCACCCACTTGGAAGTTGCGACCCCGACCGAACCAGCTGTCGCTTTGACGGCTGACATAAATGCCGCCAGTGGGCACACGGGCTGTTTCTTTCTCGAGTGGAAACACCGGCTCGAAGGAGGGCGAGTGCGTGAGCTTGGCCGGCTCGATCACGGCGCAACCCACCAAGCTCAGCGCAGCCAGTAATGAAAATAATTTTTTCATGGCCAAGGATTACATGTTGTTGTTGATGAACTTGAGCATGCCGTCGACTGCAGAGATGGCTTTGGAGTTGATCTCGTAGGCGCGTTGTGTCTCGATCATGTTGACCATTTCTTCAACCACGTTCACGTTTGAGGCTTCCAAGGTGCCTTGCATCAAAGAACCTGCGCCAGTCACGCCGGGCTGCAAGACTTGCGGCAGGCCGCTGGCGGGCGTGTCTTTCAACATGTTTTGGCCCATGGACTGCAAACCACCAGGGTTTACAAATCGGGCAATTTGAATTTGACCCAAGACCTGTGCGCCACCGGCGGCAAGCTCGATGGACACGGTGCCGTCGCGACCAAAGGTCACGCTGGAAGCTGTGTTGGGAATGGTAATCGCGGGTTGCAAGAGCAGTCCACCTGAGGTGACCAACTGGCCGGTGTTCGAGAGCTTGAAGTTGCCGTCACGGGTATAAGCCAGGGTGCCGTCAGCTTGTGCAATTTGGAAATAACCGTCACCGGCAATGGCCACATCCAGCGGATTTTGGGTGGTGACCATGTTGCCTTGGGCGTGCAGTTTTTCGGTGGCGACCACACGCACACCGGTACCCAGCATCAGGCCGGTTGGGGCTTGGGTGTTGGCGCCTGTTTGGCCGCCGGCCTGGCGGATGTTTTGGTAGAGCAAGTCTTCAAACACAGCGCGGTCGCGCTTGAAGCCGGTGGTGTTGACGTTGGCCAAGTTGTTCGAAATGACGTTCATGCGCGTTTGCTGCGCATCCAGACCCGTCTTCGCTACCCACATTGATGCATCCATTTTGGTGCTCCTGTTATCTTGTATTTAAGGCGTTCAAGTCGGTTTCATCATGCTGGCGCCGGATTCGTCAGACTCTTTGCTTTGCTTGATGACGTTCACTTGTTGTTCAAAACTGCGGCTTTGCTCCATGAGCTTGACCATCACTTCGAGTGCATTGACGTTACTGCCTTCGAGTGTTTTCGGTGTCAAAGAGGGCAAAGGATCACCGGCTACAACGGCAATATCGGTACCCGGGGGCTGGCCCAAGACTTGGAATAAACCGTCTTTGCGACGATCAAGTGGTGTTTTGCCAGCTTCTCGCATCAAGATACGATCAATCAATACGGGGGCAGCAGGTCCGGCCTGCGCGGGGTTGATGGCATACACCGAACCGTCTTCGTTGATACTCACTTTGAAGCCTGGCGGGACCGTGATCGGTCCCCCTGCCTGTCCGCGCACCAAGTGGCCCGCACCGTTTTCGAGGGTGCCCGTGGCATTTAATTTCAAATCACCGCGCCGTGTAAAGGCCAGTACGCCATCCGTCGCTGTGACGCCCATCACGGCTTGTTTGTTGAGCGAAATATCGAGATCATTGCCGGTCGACATCTGGCTGCCAGGTTTGAGGTTGATGTTGTCCGTGGTTTGAGACTGCGGTTGCATACGGGTTGCAAAACCTGGACCTTCGACTTTGATGGGAAACATCGCCGCTTCAAAGCTGCGCTTGAAGCCCGCCGTAGACACGTTGGCCAACTCGTTGGTCGTCATCTGACGGGCAACGCGTTGCTCGTTGATGCTGGCCACCGCGTTAAAGGCTAAACGGTCCATTTTGAGCTCCTGAACTTAGTGCTTATGCACGCAAGTTAATAATCGCCGACGTCATGGTGGTCGAGGTCTCGATCGCCTTGGCGTTGGCCTGGAAGTTACGCTGGGCGGTGATCAAGTCCACCAATTCTTGTGTCAAGTCAACGTTGGCCCGCTCGGTCGCACCGGCACGAAGCGTTCCAAAGCCTGCACTACCCGCAGTGCCAAGAATGGGCTTACCGGAAGACGCTGATGCCAAGAAGCTGGAGTCACCAATCTGGCGCAAACCAGCCGGGCTGGAGAAGTTGGTGAGCAGAATTTTCGCCAGCGATTTTTGTGAACCGTTAGAGAACGATGCGCTGACCAATCCATCATTGCCAATCGTCACGCCCACCAAGGAGCCTTCTGGCGCACCGTCTTGCGACTGAGACAAAACCGCAAAAGGAGAGGTGTATTGGGTGGACGCTGCGTAATCCACGTTAATCGTCAAAGCGCCCTTACCACCCGCAAGGTAAACCGTTTCGAGTTGGGTACCTTTCAGAGGGGAGAACAACTTACCCGCCGTGTTAAAGGTCAACTCGCCTTTGTCAAGGTAAATCGGTGACCACGCCGGCAGTCCGGTAAAGCCGTCGCCGTTGGTGGTTTCTTTACCGTCTTTGTCAATGTACTTGGGCTGTAAAGCGCCACCCACCAAGTCTTTGTGCTGCGAAGGTTTGATCCAGCTTGAAGTTGTACCGCGGCCAGCTTCCACCTGGTCAAGACCCCAGCTGCTGCTGCCAGAGATTTTGATAAACGAGTCAGAACCGGTGGTGCCTGTGGTGAAGACAAAGTTGTTTTTAGCGTAGTCGTAGCTGACCTTGACGCCATTGACTGATTTGGGCGAGTCGCCGTCTTCACTGGCCAGTGAGTTAATGCCTTTTTGCAATTCGCGGATGAACGATTCCAAAGAGTAAGTGGCGCTGGGTGGGATCACGACTGTGCCCTTGATGCCGTCAACCGTCACCACAAAACTGTTGTTGGTGATGTCCACCGCAAAGTTATTGGTCACGTTCACGTTAGGTGGTTTACCCATCGCAATCGCCGGGCTGGAAGAGATGCCGCGAAGCGCTGTGTATGATTTAGAAACGGTAATAGGCACATCTTTGGTCAGGTCGGCAGGGGATTGTGCAAATCCAAACAAAGAGCTACCGGATTGAGAAACTTTTGAAATCGAGATAGAGGAGTTGTCACCGGTGGTGCCGGAACTCACCTTAAAGGATTTACCTACCGGGTCGTAGCTGACTTGAATGCCATAGCGCTGGTCGGTTAGCGAGCGCAAAGAATTCTTGTTGTTAGGCAGCATTTTGACGCCAGAGAGCCCATCATTGTTCAATGTGACGGGCTGGGGGTTGAGGCCCAAGATGGTGTTGTTGGCAGAGCCAGAGGCTAACGTGATTGTGTTGGCGCCTGCGTTGGTGCTGTCGGTGATTTTGAAGCTTTGGGTGTTGTAGTCGTACTTCACTGTCATGGGCGATTTGGCCAATCCAGCGCTCAAAACGGTGCTCGCGCCCATGGTGATGCCAGCACTGGTGGCGGTGGCAACCGCAGTGGGTGATACACCCGCGCTGGTTCCTGTGATCAAGCCCGCATTGATCTGGTTTTTAACAACACTGGTGCCAGCCACCACGCCACCTGTCAATGCGGGAGTGAGCGTTGCACGGGTGGCGCTGTCTTGGTTGTAAACCAAAATCAACTTGGTGTTGTCGGTGGGGTCGATTTGTATGTCTGCAATACCGGCTGCGACAGCTGCGGTGCCCGCCAAAGTGGCGGCCTTGTTTGCCACAATCAGCGCAGCGGTCTGTGCGGGGGTGTTGCCTGCTGCAGAGTCCGTGACTGCCACGCCCATGAAGTTGGTGGTGCCGGTTGCTGTTCCTGTTAAGGCGACGGATTGCTTGGGATATTGGAAGTAAGTGAGGACGATCGAAGTCCCATCTGCACCCAACTCAACGTTCTCTAGGCCTGCATTGGCGGCAATGATGGCGGCTTTGTCGGCTACGATTCGGCCAGCGGTTGTAAAGGCAGTATCTCCACTGACAGAAGACGCAATGGCGCGGCCCATGAATGTCACGGCACCGGTAGCCGTGCCAGAGATGGCAATCGATTGACGTGCATGCCCGCCCAAGACGGAGTTGTCAACCTGCGTTTGCATGATCTTGGTCAGCTCTTCGATGCTGACGTTGCTTTCGTCAGCAAAGCCTGAAAGCGTAATTTCAGCCTTGATGGGTGCCCCGTTTTGAACACGCGAGTTGGTCAGCGTGAAAATTCTGTCCGGGTTGCTGGCGCCACCCGTTGAGCTCGTGAAGTTGAAGGTGGTTTCATCACCAAACTTGCGGTTCAGATATTTGGTCGCTTCGGCGGCCAGGGTGGCACCATTCAAAACGGTGGGTGAGTTTTTCAAGTAGCTCAAATCGACCTGTACTGGTGCAGTGGACCCATCGATGTTGAGGGTAAACAGGTTGCTCAAATCGATGGGGGTGGCCAAGCCTTGTAAACCTGCAAACGTATTGGAGCCGCCAGACAGGTCAACCAAAGACGCAATACCGGAAATAGCCGCAGGAGCGGAGGTGCGTTTGTCGGTGAGCTCGTCCAAAGAGATCAGCTGTGTTTTGGCTGTGGTGAGTTCGTCTTTGACTTCTTTGTACGATTTGATTTGGCCGTACTGGTTGACGTACTGCAAATCGCCATTGATGTCGGTGGATTGCGCCAGAGCGGCGGACACTTGGTCATCGCCCACGAACACATAGGTTTGCCATTTGTTGAACGGGCTGCTCTGGTTCGCGTTTTGGGTTTTGACGTAGTAAATCGTAGCCAAGTAGCCGTTACCACCATTGTCATACACGGTAAACGCGGTGGATTTGTTGAAGCTGGCGGGGTTGGTGCGGGAAAAGGCTTCGGTAATGACGGTTGCGTCAGCGGGGAAGTTCAAGCCCAAGGAAACCTTAGAGGTTTGTTTGGCTTCGCCTGATGTTTTTTGAGGAATCGTTAGCACCACGCGGTCATTCACGTTCGCACTACCGGTCGAGTCAACCGTTGCCGCCATCAAACGCTGGCCTGCTGAGTTCACCACGTTGAACTGTTCGTTCAAAGAGAAAGAGCCGTTACGGGTGTAGGTGTCGGTCAAACCGTCAGCCGAGCGCAGTGGGAAGAAACCGTCACCCGTGATCGCCAAGTCCAAGGCGTTAGAGGAGAAAGAAATGTTACCTTGCCCGAATTCCTGGCTCACTTGCTTCAAGGACACACCCTGACCAACGGTGGACGAGGCTTTTTGCAACGGCGAGGTTGCAAAAATATCACCAAAGTCAGCACGCGAGCGCTTGAAACCCGTGGTGCCCACGTTGGAGATGTTGTTGGCTGTGACGCCCAACATAGCGGTGGCCGCGTTCAAGCCGGTGAGAGAGGTATAGAAAGACATACTGAATGACTCCTGGTATCGCTAGAGGTTCTTTTGAACTGAAATGATTAGCCGTCGATGCGCGTGACATCGGCGAGTTTGATAACCTTGCCGCCTTGGATTTGCAGCAGCATGGTTTTGTCGGGGGCTTGGCTGATGCCAATCACGGGAGCCATGGTGCTCACCGAGGGTGAGGTGGTTTTGCCCTGGCTGACCGCTGTGGCTTTGAACCGGTATGTGCCTTCGGGCAATGTGTTGCCACTATCGTCTGCGCCGTTCCATGCCCATTTCAGATCGCCCACTGTTTGTGCGCCCAGCACCTGGGTGTTGACCAGGCCGCCTTTGTCGTTATAGACCTCGAATTTGATACCTTCTGCGCCACCAGGCAAGTTGACGATGCCTTCGACGGGCACGCCATGGACCCATTGCGCTGGGCCATCAGGCACAGAGACTTTTTTGCCAATGAGGTTGGCACCGCTGGTGATTTGCTGGCCGGCCTGACTCGTTACAAACTCGTTCAGGCTGGTGGCCATGCCGGTGGTGGCTTCAAGTTGAGAGAACTGCGCCAATTGCGCCACGAAGGCTTCGTTTTTGACCGGATCCAGGGGGTCCTGATTCTTCAGCTGCGTGGTGAACAACAGCAGAAAATCTTTTTGACCCATGCCGGCGCTGCCGGTCTTGGCGGTCAGCGCGTCGTTGGCCACTTGGGCGGTGGTCCTGATGCTCGACGGTACAGTCTTGGCCCAGTTGGGGTCATTTGTTGATGAGCCTGCGATGGCTGCAGGAAGCATGTTCAGATTGGCCATAGTATTCCTGCTTTAGCTCTTGATGATGTCGAGGGTGCGCATCATCAGTTGTCGGGCGGTGTTGATCACCTCGACGTTGTTTTGGTACGAGCGGTTAGCCGCCATCATTTCGACCATTTCGGTCATCTCGTTGACGTTGGACAGATAGATATAGCCGTCTTTATCCGCCGAAGGATTGGCCGGATCGTGCATCCGCTTGATGGGCGAAGGGTCGTCCGTGATTTCGGTGACTTTGACGCCGCCTTTGTTGTTGTCTTGACTGTTCTGTTGTTCGTCCAGAATGGCCTTGAAGACCGCCCTTTTTCCGCGAAACGCTTCTGCGTCGGATTTGGCCACCGTGCCCGCGTTGGCCAAGTTGGAGGCCACGGTGTTCATGCGCACAGTTTGCGCGTTGAGTGCGGAGCCGCCAATGCCGAAAATATTGTCCAGTGCCATGCTTATTCTCCGCGCAGGGCTTTGCGTATGCCACTGATGTTGTCTTGCAGAAAGTTCACCGTGGCCTGGTACTCGGCTGCGGCTTTACCGTATTGGGCTTGCTCCACGTTCAATTCCACCGAGTTGCCGTCGAAGGCGACGTTGAAGGGAATGCGGTACATCATGCCGTCAGTGCTGTCGTCTACAGCCAATCCCATGTGCTTGCCATGGGTGGTTTTCATGGTGTCTTCTAAGGTGTTCTTAAATACTTTTTTGAACTCAATGTCACGTGCTTTGAAATTCGGGGTGTCGGCGTTGGCAATGTTTTGCGCCAGCACTTCCACGCGCTGGCTGCGCGCGGACAAGGACTTGGCATGGGTGCTCAGGGCTGCATCAAAAAGACTCATCGCGTTCACCTCCATGGTTGTTGTGCGGGGCGTTCATCACATTGCCGGTTTATCGACACTCAGCGCACTCAAGTTACGCCTTATCAGGTCGATTGCAAAAGCCGTGCCATGCAAAACAGAGGAGATGTGTGAATCAAAGAAGTCATGCGCTGACCTGGCGCATGCGGCAAACTGTGTGCGGCGGCAACTTGTTGCCGTTGTTTTTTGTGTTGGGGTTGCCGCTTGGGTTCAGCGCAGCAAGGTTTGAACGGGGTCTGTGATTTCGTAACTGGCGACACGCTGCGCTTGAACGCGGTTGCCTGAAAGGGTGTTGCTTGAGACCGGGCCACTTGAGGCCGGTGCAGGCTCTGTTGATTGAGCGCGGTTGTCAGGCTGTTTGACTTGAGCACGGTCTAAGCCCAGCACACGCTGGGCGTTTTGCATCAAGCCCCGTACGATGGATTGACGTGTGATGGTGGGTGAGCTTGTTTTGTCACCATACAGTGCGCCTGCTTGTGTGCCCATGATGCCCAAAGGTACATCTGCGCGGGTCTCGCTGCGGGCCGCGGGTTGTAAAACAGACAAATACAAGTCGTCCAGCGGCACGGCGCCTTGTTGTTTGTTAAGACCTGCTTTTTGGAAGTAGGTGTCGGCCAAGTGCAGTTGCTGGTAAACACTTAAACCCAATATAGATTTGGGATTACTGGCCATGCCCACGGCCGCGGCACCGCGCGCGGGGCCGTCGCAAAATTGAATGATGCCGTGGCAACGCTGGTTGGTAGCCTTGGGGTTCATCCCATCGCTTTCCATCAAGGTCATACGGGCAAAGTCGTCGGGTGCAAAGCCATGTTTGGTGGCCATTTGCACCACCTTTTGGTAGACGGCCTGCTTTTCATTAGCGGGTATAAAACCTTTGCTGACAGCGCGGTCCAATGTTTTGTCGAGAACGGGGTGGGCATTGCTCAAGACCTCGGCGCCAGGGGGTACCGATTTGGGAATGGTGGCGTTGCTGGCGCGGTTCGGGAGCGCAGCTTTCGTTGACAGGGCCACGGCCGTAGAGGGCGATTTGTCGGTCTGGGGCGGACTGAGCAGCGGTTTTGAATCCGCTGTGGGCGTTGAAAGGGGCGGTGCACTGGGGTCGAGCTCTTTCCACTGCGCGTGCATGGCCGTCAGGTTCAGTTGCTGGCCTGGGAATATTCGATTGGCATTGGGCATGCCGTTTTGTGAGGCCAAGGTTTGGGCCCAGCGCAGGGTTTGGGCGTTGGTCAGGTGCACGCCTTGAGACTGCGCTTGCTGCTTGACGATGCTGATCAAATTGTCGCCCGATCGAACGGTGCGCACAGCACTCAGCTCTTCCATGGCTTGTTTGAAGGCAGGCGCGGGCGATGCAGATGTGTTTTCAACTGCCCCCTGACTCGTGTCAAGGGATGTGAGTGCAGCGGTTTGTGGCAGGGCGTCTTCTAAGCGCATGGCATCTTTTTTGCGTATTCAGGGTATGTTCAATCTTCGTGTCAAAACTTCAACACCTGTTAAAACCATGCAATTGCTGTGCCTGGCTGGGGTGTTTTGGAGTTTGCCGCATGGGGCTTGGGGCGCTGCGCCTGTGTCTCAAGTTGTGCCCTTGGGTGCCGATACTTCAGTACAAACAAAAAATGCGACGCCATTGGAAAAAATGCAGTCGCAAGTACGCCAATGGATGGCGCAGACGAATGGCGGTTCGGCAGATGATGTGCAGATTGCGCCTATGGACAATCGTGTGCAGGTATTGCCCTGTGAGCGGCCCTTGTGGATAGACCATCCGTTTGCATCCAAAGAGACGGTGCGCGTGCGTTGCCCTTCTGTGGCAGGGACTGCGACACAAAATGCAAATGCTGTGCCCTTGTGGCAGTTGTACTTGAGAGTTTCCATGGCGGCGCCTGTCGTGGCGCCAACCCGCGCTGGCCCTGCGGCACCGGTTGTTGTGCGCAAAGTGGTGGTGGCAACGCAATTGTTGCAACGCGGCACCGTTTTGTCGGCGGACATGTTGCAAGAAGTGGACGCGCCGGTGACAGCCAATGGCCAGGTGGATCCGGCGCAGTTGACTTCGGTCAAGGATGCCCATATGGCAGAATTGACCAGGGACATGCCGGCGGGCGTGCCCTTGAAAACGCATGACATTCGTCGTGCAATACTGGTAAAAATGGGTCAACAAGTACTCATGACAGTGGGGAACGGCAGCGATTTTCAGATCCGCGTGCGGGTCGAGGCCTTGCAGGACGGGCGGATGGGCGACCAAGTGAAGCTGA